>Ga0224522_1000470_pt1 | contig 13328 bp, 7 predicted proteins | sample CFST25metaG_FD_182733 | JGI IMG/M metagenome (GOLD analysis project Ga0224522, IMG submission 182733) | Peat soil microbial communities from Stordalen Mire, Sweden - C.F.S.T25 | ecosystem: Environmental > Terrestrial > Soil > Wetlands > Peat | place: Sweden: Norrbotten County, Stordalen Mire...
GGGTAATAAATCATTAATAATTAAAAATATAACACAAAATATAGCATAATAAAAGGTTTATTTTAGTACAAATTTTAAAAGCAGTAGTTTTTTTCATTAATAAATTCAAAATACTTTTTCATAAAAAAAGGAATTGTTATGAAAAAAATTATTTTTGTTTTACTCCTTTCGCTTTCTTTGTTTTTATCATCACTTTTAACTTCCGGATATACAAAAGAACTAAGTATTCCTCAAACAAATATCAAAATTAAGGAAGTAATATCCGATGTTGATTACATTGAATATATCTGTACTGATAGTCAGTGGTACCAGATAATTCATTATACCGATGGTAGCATTGGCGTTACACCAGTATTTGGTCCCCCTTTTGATTGATAAACGAAAAATAATAATTAATTTTAAATAAATTAAATATATTCTTGTGTTTATTGATTTATTGTTTTTTGTTTTTACTAGGATTAGTTTTATTTATATATGATAATAAGTAGAAATATAATTATGTAAATAATATTTATTCGATGGTGAAAGCATGTGTTTTAGAATGATTGTCTAGCAGGAATGCAGCGCTGAGCCATCGAATAAATATATAAGTGTCTAAGACAAATTGTTATTTTTGGTAATTAATTATGTTAATATTTGTTCAAACTATAAAATTATTTATTAAGATCAATACGACAGTACAAATTGTAAATAATAAAAACGTAGCTATACTAACTAAAAAAGTTCAATATTATATACAAAGAGTAGAAACAACAAATACACAAAATAAGCACATGAATATTTTATAAATATTGCTAGTTATATAAAAATGAATTACCACCCCATATTATTTTAATATAATAAATATTACCAAATGAAAAAATTATTATTTATTCTGGTTATTATTCAATGTTCATTTATTGTTGCAAATGCACAATGGGTAGTAATAAATGATTCAACTAGTAATTCTGTTGTTTCCTTTTCAGATAATGGAACATATTTATATGCAGCGCTAGCTGGTAAAGGATTATATAAGACACAAAACTATGGTTTAAATTGGACTTGGTCAAATACTGGATTAAACGTACAAGCAATGAACAATATTTGCTCTAAGGATTCTTTCATATTTGTAGCATCAAATAATGGATTATTTCGCTCTACAAACTATGGACTAACTTTTGATTCTTTGACTTCACATCCGGGTTCTGCATTCGCTGTTATTACATTAAACAACTTTCTATTTAAGGGAATGTTAAATGGAATACATCGCTCTACAGATTGGGGTAACTCATGGATTATTGTAAATAATGAAATTCCAGGTAATTTTCCTGATATTAGATCATTAACATATTCGAATAACACAATTTATGCGGGTGTTGATTATGGTTATGATTTGAAAATTTACAAATCCACAAATTATGGAAATAACTGGTCACAAATTGGACAAGAGATACCATCAAATAATATACCATATTCATTGTACGCTTATGATAATTTATTATTATGCGGAACAGAAACCGGAGTTTATAAATCGATTAATTTTGGTACTAACTGGAGCCTTATTACGGGTATACCGGGTAATATTGGATTATTTGGATTTGCATCAATTGGAACTAAAAATATCTTTATCAGTGCATGGAACTATGGCGTATATGTTTCAAACGATTTTGGACAAACATTTACACTAAGAAATGAAGGCTTGCAAAGCTTAAGATGCACCGCATTATATGAATTTGGAGATTATCTATTTCTTGGAACTAATCCGCTAACAATACCATATAAAATTTATCGAAGACCTATAAATGAAGTAGTCTATATTAAAAATGTTTCTTCTGAAACTCCGAATGAATATAAATTATATCAAAACTATCCCAATCCATTTAATTCTTCTACGATTGTAAGATTTAAGATTAAAGATTCAAAATTTGTAACACTAAAAGTATTCAATTTACTTGGAAAAGAAATCACAACTTTAGTAAATGAAAAACAATCATCAGGGATTTATGAAATAAGTATTGATGGAAGTAATTTATCTACAGGAGTATATTTTTATAGTTTATTTATAGACAGTAAAAAAATCGATACTAGAAAATTCATACTTTTAAAATAATATTTAGTCTATGAAAAACAGACCTCCGTAAAATATTGTTGAATTTTATTAAATAATATTTCAACTTCTAAATAAAAACAAATATAAATAAAAGGGCAAGGTTCCTTCTTTTAATATCCATGCAAAGGTATTTAAAAAAAATATGATTTTTAAAAAATCATCCCTGCCCTATTTTATAACCTAAAAATACATAAATATTATGAAAAAGTTAATATGTTTGTTAATCTTAATTGTTTCTGTAAAAATTCTTTATGCTCAAGATAAATTTCAGGGTGACTTATCTTTTAAAAACGTATCTCAGAATGATATTTCTGTTATAGTTGAAAGTGAAACGATTCCTTTTGAAGGAAATAATTGGGTTACGTCACCTCAAAACAATAGGAATACAATAATTCAAAACGGGAATACATATAGAAGATATTCAGAACCCCCTTCTGCTTTTTCTTATGATGAATGGCAAATTGCAAAACATGAATTTTCGGTTAATAATATCAATCAATATGATCTTGTTCATTGTTCCCAAAATGTTAACACAAATGGATTAAAAACTTATGGTTTTGCAAAATATTTAATAACTATTTCATATCAAAACAATATTACGCACAAGTTTTATTTTAACACTCTTGATAGTAAATACACTTCTGAAGTAAATGGAATTACATATGGTAACGATTTTTATATAAAATTTTTTGGTGCAGATCAACAAATAGATTTTTATGGAGCTTTTGGTCATAGATATATTGACCCATATAATTCTAACAATCCAATACCCGAAATGAAAGTATGGGAATTGATATATAATACTTCTGAACCTCTTGGAACAGATTTTTATGTTCATTCAACTCCTTTTGGATATTGCTATAAACAAACTCAAGATTATCTTGATTCTTATAGAACTGAAGTATTGGTAGGACCTCACGTAATTTTAGACGCTGTTTATCCATATTCTGTAGTCACGAAGTTTGGTTACAATACAATGTTAGGACAAACATCCGGATATGATTTTTATTATACACCTCCTATTCCCGCTAACCAAAATGATCAGGGAAATACTTATGTTACTCCATCAATTTTTGTAACACCTAATCAATATGGATCAGCAGCAGGTACTAATTTTATAGCAGAGGCTGGAAATATTTTTGATTTAAGAGAAAATAAGAAATTTTGGATAAGTTCTGAAGATATTGCTCCGGATATTGGAATTACTGGAGATGCTTTAACTTTCAAAAAAAATTCCCACCTAATTCTCGGAGCAAATGCAAAAATACAGACTTGCAGGATGGGTAAATTTATTGACGAAGGTAGTATTAAAGAGTTCAATTCCGGCAATATATTAAGAGCATGGGGCTCAACTCAAAATAACTGGTCTTATTTGAGTGAAATCCAATTTACCGGAAATAATGAAACACATATAATAAATAACGGTGCAAGAGTAGAAATAGATGCCTATGCAACTTTAACAGTTGGAAACAATACGACATTAATTTTTGATGGTCAAAACACCTGTCTTCAACTTAAATCGGGCTCTCATATAAATTTGGGAACAAATGCATCCCTTGTTTTCCAAAATGGTGCTTATCTTGATGCTACAAATATAACTTTTGCATGTCAAAATTCTGGTAACTATTGGGGAGGTATAAACCTTTTAAATGCTGGTAGTATGACAGTATCAGATTGCACTTTTAGTGATTGTCAAACTCCAATTAGAATAATTAATGATGCCCTGCATGGGAATTACAGTAAAGTATTTCAAAATAATACATTCACTTTAACGGGAAATGTCAGTGATAGGGCTATTTACGCTGAAAATATATTCAGCCTTAATGCTCATAATAACACCTTCAATCTTGGTACAAGTTCTATTGGTATTTTTATAAAGAACTCGGGTAACACTACAGGAACAGAGCTTGGAGGAAATTCTAATAACATAAATATAAATTATAACGCTTTTAATTATGGTACAATTTCCTTAATAATGGCAAATTATGCAAGTAGTCTTCCCGATTTTATGGTTGATGGCAATACATTTAATAATAATTCCTATATAAATATTCTTGGAAGAATGATGGGAGGTAATATAATAAATAATGTAAGCAATAATAATAATACGACAAGGTCCTTACATTTTACTCAAAGTAACCCTAATATTTATAATAATACTTTTTATGCATCAAATAATATTCTTGTCGGCTCTGAATCTTCAATAAATCTAACATCTACAAAGACACAAAATGGCTTAGTCTGGTATGGCGGAAGAAATAATATGACAGCAAGCAGTCTTGATAATTTAAATTATAATTATGGTTTTGCTAATTTAGATAACGGTGAAAATGTATTTATAAAAAATTCAGGTTCAGCGTATCATTTGTATGGTGTTATAGATCTATCGCAAAATCCTTATTATGTCAGGAATAATTGCTTCAACGCTAATAACCCACCATCATCACTTCTATGGGATAAAAACAACAATCCTATAAATCCCATTTCTCAAGGTTCGACTTTCAATTGCAATTCAACAAGTAATGGCATTGGATGGTTAGTAAGGGATATAGGATTTGAACAATACGATTCGGTTCTTATTACTGCACTTCCTCCAGGAGAGCAATTAACCCCTGAGGAAATATTGTATTCTCAAGCAATAAACAGCAGAAACACTGAAGATTATTATAATGCAATATCAGATTATAAATCTTTTATTAATTTATATCCAAGTAGCTCAAATATAATCTCGAGTTTATACGATTTGTATTCGTGTTACGAAAGAGGAGATACAATAACGGAACAATCGAATAAAGATATATTCTATGGAAATTTAATAACGTTCCTAAATGATAAAATATCTTCCCAAAATTATGATGCTGAATTTAATCATGTTGCTTATAACCTCACTCTAAGTTGTTATGCAAAAATGACAGAATATAATACTGCTCTCGATGGATATGAATTTATCTCTTTATTTCATCCAAACCCGGAAGTAAGACTACTTGCGAGTTGGGATTATGAAGAAATTGAAGCAATACTTAATTCCGGTGGAGGATTATCGAGTAAATACGAAAAAATGACAACTGAAGATTTTTATAAAAACAGAATTGCAAGAATGAAAGCCTTAATAAGCAAAGATCCAATAAAAGATAAAGTGAAAAAATCTTATGATAAATTAAGTAAAAAACGAGATGATTTCACTAAGAAGAGCCTTGAAAAACTTACTAAAAGTTATGCAGAAATTAAAATGCAACAATTAAAATCTGAAGATAATAAATTAATAAATAAAGCTGTTTCTAATCTTAGAAGTTTAAGAGGACTTAAAAAAGAAGAAAAAGAGAAGCGTCAACTCGAAGATTTACTATTATCTACAGGTATAAAGCCAAATGAACAAAAATCTCGAATTGGTTCTGAAAATAACATTCCAATGACTTTTGAACTTTCACAGAACTATCCGAATCCGTTTAATCCGGTGACTAATATAAAATATCAAATACCAAAAGATATAATGGTATCTGTAAAAGTATATGATATGCTCGGAAGAGAACTAAAAACTCTTGTAAACGAATTTAAAAAAGCCGGAAGTTATCTTGTTTCGTTTAATGGAGGTGAATTTGCCAGTGGAGTTTATTTCTACAGGATACAAGCAGGTAATTTTGTACAAGTAAAGAGGATGGTACTAATTAAATAAAATATAATTCAAAAATTAGAATATTAAGGCCGTTTGAATACAAACGGCCTTTTTAATAAAAATAAATTGTATTATTATTAATATCCCAAAATAGAAGAATTAACAAAGTATATCATTTTTGTTGATTCCAATTTCAATATTACATCTATGTATAACAAGCCGGTATAAATGTTTATTTCTTTATATAAGCGTTTACTCCAATTACTACTTTTTTCCCATCAATAAGACTTTCTGTAGGTACGTTTCCGTGTGTAGTAGCCACAACTAAGGTCTTACCGGATGCGCTAGGTGTGGGGTCTTGCAAATCAATAACGATGATTAGTTTTTTGTCTTCTATTTTGACTTCCATATTGAGATGCCCTTATTTAGTTATCTCGAATTTGAGCGATTCGATTAATAAATTCAAGTTAATATTTTACAAATATAATTATTGATATTAAAAAAAGCATAAACAATTTATAATTATTTAGATTATTAATAATATTAATTGTATTTTTAAGAAATTAATAAAATTAACCCTAACATTATGCTGGACAACAACAAATTAAACAAAAGATTAAAGAAAATATTCAAAGAGTTAAAAGACAGATGGAATATTACCTTTTACAGAATCGCTGTTGAATCGAAAATTCCGCACTCAAGTCTAAAGTATATGCTCGATGGAAAATTTGAATGGAAATTAAACCACTTGCTATCCATCATAGATTTTCTTAATCGTTATGGAGCCAAAATATCTTTATTAGATTTATTGGATTTTGATGAAAGGAAATCACTGGCTCAAATAATGAATATGAAAAAAGCTGACTTCAGAGTAGCTTTAGATAACTTAAAAAAAAGAGGACGGGGAAAAGCATCCGATAAAAAAGCTGCGAAACCCATAAAGCCAATTTTTAAAGAAACTAAACCTGTTGATTTTAAAGTAGAAACTGATTCTCTTATTCAGGATATTGCCGAGGTAGTAAAAGAAAGTCTATTACGTAAGAACAGTAAAATAGTAGTAGGCTTGAAAATAAATGGTAAAGATATTAATTTTCAAAAGAATATTAGCTTTGTAAATGGGAAGCTATCAAAGAGTTAGAACCAGAAAGCACAAAAAAAAATGTTATTGACTCGATTAATCTGATTGATATTAAGAGATTATTTCTTTATATAAGCATTCAAACCAATACAACTTATAAAATCAAGTTATTATTTTGCAATTTTCTTATTCGCTTTTTTTAAAATAAAAAAAAGCCGGAAGATATAACTCCCGGCTTTTAATTCAAATCTAAAAGTATTATTACTTAATCAATACCATCTTTTTCACAGCAGTAAAGCTCTTCCCATCTTCTACTTGTATCCGATAGAAATAAACTCCACTTGCATACTGAGTTCCGTTGAATTCTACAGTGTAACGACCAGCTTGCTTTAACTCATTAACGAGAGTTTTTATCTCCCGTCCCAGAATATCATAAATTACAAGTTTTACCCTTCCATCCTTTGGCAGGTCGTAATTTATTTTAGTAACCGGATTAAAGGGGTTGGGGTAATTTTGAGAGAGATTGAATTCAGTCGGGATTAAATTATTAATATTACCACTACCCGTTACTTTATCTGAACCGAATACTTTTTTAATATCTGCATTAACTATTTTTATATGCTCTTTAATATCTTTTGGCTTTCTCACTTTTACAACTTCACCTAAAGCTTTCATTGTTTTTAATTCTTTCTTCGCTTCGTTTATTTTAGTTTCATTTTTCTTACCATCGGATTTTGAAGTTGGGGTAGAATTGGAGAGAGTTGTTATTTGTTTTTCAAGTTCTTTTAGCTTTTCAATTTGTTTTGTTCTTTCATCGGAAAATGCATTCTGAACATTTGTGTTTATTACTTCTCTATCCTTTTTTGTAAATTTCTTCGTATCGTAATTCTCCGTTGAATAAGAGTTAACAGTTACTTTTTTTGTTCTTAACGAATCAAGCATTTCGTGTAAATCGTTAACGGTTATTTTCGTATAGTCGATATTTTGTTCTTCACTGTTCTCTGCCAACTCACCACCCGGATAACTTCCTCCGCTATTAGCAAGCAACTGTGTGGCGGCATAATCCCAGCTTGCTATCAGTCCCTCATAGCTATAAGGATTTTGATTTATTATTTCTTGAAATCCCTGCAAAGCCGATGAATATTGTTTCAACTGGGCTTTGCATTTCTGAACAAAGTAATTTGCTCTTTTAATCAGCGCGGTATTGGTAGAATTATTTAAAATTAAAGTTTCAAAGAATGTTTTTGTTGGCTGGACGTGATTTCCCGCACTATCCAGTGATAATGAAGAAAGGTAAAGTTTTGAAACTACTCCTATGCTTTCACTGCTATCGGGATAATATAAAAGCATTTCCTTACATTGGAATTCAGATAAATTGTAATTATGCTTTCTCATATTTATATTAATGGAATCCTTTAAAATCTTATAACTTGTCTGAGTTTCTATAGCCATTGCCTGACCTTCTTTATATCCGCCCCCATTTCCTCCGGTTCTTGTATAGATAGTATCATTAATTCCTCCCGGTAGTGTAAATACATCTAATCCTGTAAACTCAGGCGAACCGCAATATGTATCATGCGTATTAAAATCAATTCTATCTACCCCGTTCGATTGTGTAACATAAATACTTGCCGTATCGACTACGGAATTATTTTTCCAGCAATTATATAGTGCGTTGTAATTAGAATTCGAATTTGCAGGGAAAGAACCTGATATATGTCTTTGGGATTTACTAAAATCTATATTGAAAATATTATATCCATTATTTATATCAAAATAAGAATTATTAACCGAAATATTCACAGAATTAGAACCTGAATTAAATATATTGTTATATCCTCCGACAAAAGAACCGCTTGAAGTAGGAGCGGCATCTTCATCACTTAACATCAATTGTATTCCGGTTGAACTTCCGAGATTACTTGTAATAGTATTTTGAAAGAAATTACAACTCGAAGAAACCATTGTAACGCTGTTTAAATAATTTGTTATATCATTTTGACTTACAACACCACCTGTTACCCCGGTAAGAAAAACTCCTAAAGTTGAATTTGAAGTTGTAGTAAAATGATTACTTTCGATCAAAACCGGAGTTGTCATTCCTGCGTTAGAAATTACCTGTACAGCCGGGTTAGAATTTTCATAAAAACTAAATGTATTATTCCTTATTTGATGGTATGCGTTGCCTGCTCCGTTTCCATCATCCGGAGTTGAACTGTAAATTGCATATATACCATTGGAATTTTCTCCTTTTACGCAAGTAAAATGATTGTTAGCAACTTTATAATGATAACAATTAATAATATTTATTGCAGATTGATTTGGCATTAAGTTATAAAAATATCCTCCGTAAATCTGTATTATATTGCAGTTTTCAAGTACAAATCCCTGCCATTTATTATTGCTTGTTATACCCTGAAAATGTAAATAGCTTTGATTGTTATCTGCTGTTTCACTTCCGATAGTCAGGTTTCCACCTGTCATATATATTCCAACTGAATCCGCAAAACTAATATTAGTGCTTGTTCCGATTGTAATATTAAAACCATTGTTATAAACATTTTTCTTGCACGTTATAACGGGACAATTAAATTCTTCATCGCATAAAAGCGTTCCACCTGTTGACATTGTAGGAGCAATTTTATATAATCTTCCTTCACCCGGCATAAACCAATCGAGATTTACATAGTACGGATTATGTGATTTAAAAGTAGCAACAACACTATCATTTTCACAGTTTACTATACTCCAATTTTTAAATGCAGAAAATGCAGAGTAATCAGAATGCAACGATACTCTTACTTTTCTTTTCCCGCCTATAGTATCATTTGCATTTACAGGCGAGCATCGCCTATTAACAATCATAAAATATTTCGTATTCGGTTCTGTGTTTTCGAATGTCGCAATTTGCAGATATGTATCTTCCTGGCAATCGGAAATTAATCCTTCAGGCATATTATCATATAAACATTGTATTTGATTTGTGCCAGGCAGGAAAGTTACAAATTGAGAGAAATAAGAATTGTTAAATAAGCTATAGCGTTCTGTTTCATTTCTGTAATTATATGAATTCGATTGCGATTCATTAAACGATACAAGGTAATCTCCCCATTTTTGCAGTCTTAAATTTATTTGGCATACCTTTGCCCATTTGTTTTGATTATAAGCATTAGAATCTCTTTTTTCTTTAGATGTTTCCGTTACATAATTTGTTCCGTTACCCAATAATCCACGTTGATAATAAGTTGTATTGTTCATATGACCAAATGATGTATATGCAAATTGCGTAATTGTTTTCGCACTATATGTAACGGCAAGATTATTTAATAAATCAAGTTCTTCGTTAGTTGGTTCTCTCTGGCTATATTTAGTTTCAATCCCTACGTAAGTTAAATGATTTTGCGTTGTTATATGAATAGGCAAATTAAGCGCTATGGAAATATCTTTTGCTCTTTGCAATCTGGGAATATAAAGTCTATTCAGAGTACTATCGAGGTTATCATCATAATATGCAGGTGGCATTGGCTTTCCTAATACACCTTGGGCGGGATCATACAAAATATTACTTCCTAATGTGTTTGGAATATATTGTGGGCGACCATACCAATCATAAGAAGTTCCGGTACCTAATAACGGATATTCATCCACCATAACTTCATTCATTCCCCATTTTGCAATGTTGCTTTCAATTTGTGCTGTTGATAGTTCCAGTCTATTATAATATTGATTATAATTTCTATTAAGATATGGCGTATAATAAGTAACGTTGACCATTGAATTAACGGAGAATCCGGGTTCATAAGTATGAATTTTTTCGTTCAGGTATTTTATTGCAGGCATCATATTATACTCCGCTTCGTCCGTATAAAAGTTATATATTGAATTTTCATTTCCTGAAACTATATCATGTGCTTCCCACTTTATCCAGGTATTATCATAAACGTGTTTAAATAAATCATTAGCGTATTCATTATCCAATCTCACGTAGTCTATCCACATATCACATTGTTTATACCAGTAAACCTGAATATCCATATCGCACGGAGTCCTCGATGAATCTCCGGGATTAAATTCATTATAATTTATATTTTCGATTTTTAGTTTATAAACACCATTTCTAATAAAATCTTCTTTATAGTTTCCATCATAATATCCTGTATCATTTTGAAAATCATCCCCATTAATATCAATATTTTTAAATATATTTCCATTATAATCTTTTACAATTATATTACAAATTTTTTTCCCGAGAATAGCATCTTGAACTTTTATTTTTATACATGGTTTCACAAACCACGAAGAATTTCCATCCCAAAAAAGATAATCCCGATAATCTACTTGCTCCATATTTGCCCGTAAACCGCTCACAACCAAATTATTGGGAGAGTCGTCAGTACTTAATTGACAATATCTTACAACCACTCCACCGTCAGTTGTATCATGACCGCATGAATGATTATCGAATGCATACCACCAATCAACTCCTTCGGTAAATGCCGCTATTTCTTCACATTGGTAATCGCTTCTTTGTGCAAAAGCCAGCATATCGATTTTAGGACGGCAGATATAACTTAAATAACCACGGTTTTTATTTGCGTCAAGAAACGTTGTTACTTCACCCCCGTACAAATTAATATCAGTTGTCAGGTAGTCGTGTGGACAGGGAGGGTCTAAATCAATCCAGCCAACAGGAAAATTTTTTCCATTAATTGTTGTCCTATTTGATAATTTATGCCATAAATTAAAATTTAACGGTGCATAAAAAGTCCAATCCGGTTGATGTCCAACATCCTGCAAACCGATTCTGAATTTAGGCGGATGTGTTCCAGATGTTGATTGATTTTTATTTTCTTTTGCGGGAATAATTGAATAGAAAAAACATAAAACTATAGCTAAAACAAAAAACGAAACAACATATTTTATCTTCATTTTTTTAATTTTTTTAGTTTGAAAAAAATAATAGATTCTTTCTTTTTGTTCTTTATTACTCAATATTCATTATTCGTTCTTTGAATCCCGATGAACTGAGTGAATCGGAACTCATTATTCATTATTAACCTCCTTTTTTAAAATTTTCATAATGGCTATATTAAGAAATAAAAAGGGCGGGGCGAACTCCTGCTCTTATTGGAGTTAATCCTTTAAAACCATCGGCAAACGGTATTTAAGGTGTCTTCGTCCTTAATATTTTATTTAAACTTTTAAATTATTTATCTATTTTTTTTTATTTTAACAATAATAGTTTTTTGGTATCTATTCGTTGGTTATCAACGAATAAAGTATAAAAATAAATTCCTGACGAATAACTATTTCCATCAAATTTTACTTCATATTTTCCCTCTTTTTTATTTTCATTTACAAGATTCGCTATTTCTTTGCCAAGTATATTATAGACAATTAATTTTATATTTCCATTTTTCAATAATAAATAACCAATAACTGTTTTTGAGTTGAATGGATTTGGATAATTTTGTTTCAGTTCATAAAAGGATGAAACATTTGTTATTTGCTCTTTGATATTTGTATAAATAGTTGAATCATTACCACCTACCATAGTATGCAATCCTCTATTAGATTTATTATATACCCATCCGTTTCTCTTATTATAGAAAAAAACATAATCAAATTTCTTAAGACCAAGACTTGTATCAGGTAACTGGTATCCCCAATTTTGACCTCCATTTGTTGTTTTATAAATTGTTGCTTTCCATTCGGAATACCCTGGAATTGTATAATATCCACCCACACACCAAATTGTATCTTTTCCAATAAGGGATAAACGATTTATCCAATTAATTGTATAATTCGCTCCTATTATTCTTGGTAATAATTGAGTTTGCCAGTTACTTCCTCCGTCTGTTGTTTTCTTTAAGGTATCATATCCTTTGTATCCAGTTAAACTATCCTTAAATTTCATATCAAAAAATCCTGTATTTGTTCCCATTAAAGCCCAATTGAATCCTGAATCCGTTGTTTTAAATAACCTGCTACCGCTCGATGCAAAACCAATTCTACTGTTATAAAAATATATTTTATCGGGATATGGCTGTGTAATTCCATTTGTTAATCTCTGCCAATTTGCACCTCCGTCTGTTGTACGATAAATCCCTCCAACTAATCCGTTAGTTTCTGTAACCCAAATTGTATCATTTCCAAAAATCCATAAATCATATAAATTTATTAATCCTCCTCCGGGTATATTTAAATAAAACCAATTTATTCCTGCATTTGTAGTTTTTAATAATCTTGCACCTGTTCCAAAACCCCCGCTTACAAACCCCGTATCTTTATTTAAAAATTTAATTCTGCTAAAATCCATAAAATCTCTATAAACAATATTCCAATTATCTCCTCCATTTGTTGATTTTAAAATGTAACCCGTATCATTTGGATTGCTATTACTCGTAATAATAAATCCTGATAAGCTATCCACAAAAATTAAATCTGATACTTGCTGTCCGTTTAAATCCTGTAAGTTTTGAATATACCATCCATTTGAGTTTGGTGAGTCTTGAAAATTAAACCCGATAAAAAATATTGCAATAAAT
>Ga0224522_1000471_pt1 | contig 13320 bp, 5 predicted proteins | sample CFST25metaG_FD_182733 | JGI IMG/M metagenome (GOLD analysis project Ga0224522, IMG submission 182733) | Peat soil microbial communities from Stordalen Mire, Sweden - C.F.S.T25 | ecosystem: Environmental > Terrestrial > Soil > Wetlands > Peat | place: Sweden: Norrbotten County, Stordalen Mire...
CAACAGCATAATCAGGAATCTTATATTTTATCTTCAATAGGATGGGGCCAGCCATATAATCGCAAGGGTCTTTCCCATAATCTAAGGAGAGCAATTGCGCCTGTGGAGCAATTCTCAAGAGCTCGCGTTCGATATTAGACCGCCAGTCACTCTTAGCACTACCGGTAAAATTACGACGTACGCCGGCATCACTTTGACCTTCGGCAGTAACAATTAGTGTTCCTTCTAAGGTACCATCCGATCTGATTTCTGAACTTCCTGTAATTTTAAAATAATGATTAGCTGCTGGCGAAACAGGAGTATACAATAGATCGGCTCCTTCAGGAACGCCCATTAAGTATCCCTGTTGTTGTTCGGCACTCGACCATAGTTCGCGAAGAAATGGAACCCATGTAGGATCGAGCATCTTATATTTTCCATTGTGCAATTTAACAACCGTTACACTATGATTAAACTGATCGGCAGGAATATAATCTATGCGAGAACCGGCCATTGTCATGGCAGGATATGATTCGAACCCGGCTGCACGCAACATGGTGATCAACATTCCTGCTTTATCCTTACATACGCCACAACGATCGAGATAGGTCATTTCGCCTTTGTGTAGTGTAAAACCTTCACCAGGACCCATCGAGATACCGGAGTATCTGATATTATCAGCACACCAGTGGGTCAATTGAGAAATGGAATCGATCTCTGATTTAGCACCGCGAAGAATCTCTTTTACTTTGGCCTTGATCTCTGGTGTCGATTCGAAACTGCCAAAAGCTTCGTTTACATTATAAAACCATAATGATTTTGCCTTCCAGTCGGGACTGGTCGACATCAGTAATTTAGGAGCAATATCAGATAAGGCGACCTGACGTGCTTCCATTGCTATTGGAAGAATGTTTTTACGTACAAAAGTATATGTCATCATATCTTTTTGAAAATCGAGCTTTGGTGTACATTCACCATGATAGAATTCGTATTGCAGGGGCTTATTTTTCGGAACAGAAACCTGGTATACTTTTGTTAAAATCGGATTGTTGCTCCAAAACTCGACAATATCATAAAAATGCCCACGCATAGGAGGAATATACTTGTCATCATCGTCGGCTTGAAGTAGCGCATAAGTGAATCCCTTTCTAAAAAGAATCACTTCGAGCGCATCACCCGGTTCCAACCGGCCAATACCTAACATTTTCTCGCGGGCACCCCAATAGATTGCGCGAGCCGGTGCGGCATAATCCTGTACATTTTTCAGATCTACAGACTCAATAGTACCATTTTTACGATAGATAATTGCTTTTCTGATTTCTACAAAAGCAGAAAGTGGGTCGTAGTCAATTTTCACAACATTCAGATCCAGCGCACCATGTGGCGTCAGCACCTTATACAAACGATGCATTGTATAATAACTAAGGCCTGTTTGTTGAACATCAACTCGTGTACTGTCGAATATAACCAAAAGATTATCGTTTGGAAATGCAGAAGCCTCATCTGTAGATTTTAACAGATCCTTTATTGATTGAGCAGGCAGGAGCTGAATTGTGAGTAAAAAAAGAATAAATAGAAAAAGTTTTTTCATAGTGTTGATGGGTTTTAAAACAACGTAAATTTATAAAATATATCTTTGGCGATTGATAAAGTTATTTTTAAATGGAAAAAGGGGAACAAGAATTAATACGTCAACTTAAGCTGGATGATGAAAAGGCCTTTAATAGCCTCTTCTATCATTACCATGCAAGAGTATTTAACCTGGCGAGGAGGTTCTTGCAATACAAAGAGGATGCGGAAGAGATTGTCCAGATTGTTTTCACAGCAATATGGGAAAACAGACAACAAATAGATGAAGATCAGCCATTAGCAGGATATATCTTAACAATAGCCCGCCATTGGATTTATAATACGCTCAAGAAAAATGTTTATCGCCAAGGATATATAGATTATATCATCGGACAAAATGATTCGTTTAATTTTAAGACAGAAGATATTGTTTTATATAACGAGTTGAATATGCTGTTAAATCAGCTTATTTCTGATCTTCCTCCAAAAAGAAGTGAAATCTTTAAACTTAGTCGAATTGAAGGGTTATCATATCGTGAGATAGCCGATCAATTGTCTATTTCGGAGAGTACGGTCAATACTCAAATTACCAAATCACTTGATTTCATCAGAAAAAACATCAAGGTATTATATTGAAATTGTTCCACTTATAAATAATTTCCTTTTTTATTTCATTTTTTTTTCATTTCGAGTCATTGGAAAACCTTTTTCAAGTTAATAGTATAACAAGCATGGAAACAAAACCGAACATAGAAAGCTTACTCGAAAAATTCAGACAGGGATCGGCCTCTGCGGATGAATTGCAGATGCTTTATGGCATATTGGGAAATGCTGATAAAACTGAATTAGATATTATTACGAATCAGACATGGTCTGAAGTATCGGATACAAATGGAGAGATTGACGCATTGCTTTTATTGGAAGCAACCCGTAAAAGAGCAGGAATCTCATCAAATGCAGAAAGAGAGAACCCATTTACCCGTTCTGAAAAGATACGTTCACTATATATCGAGGTATTAAAGTACGCTGCTATATTTTTTGTGGCTTTTGCTTTTGCATGGTTTTTAAAACCTGCACCTTCGATTACAACAGCTCAATTAAAACCCAATTTTTATAAAGTTAAAGTTGCTTACGGATCAAAGACAACGATAGAACTGCCCGATAGCTCGGTTGTTGTGTTAAATTCGGGTAGCTCACTTAGTTATCCTGATAAATTTGAGGCTGGAAGCAGAACAGTAGTCCTCAATGGAGAAGCATTTTTCGAAGTAAAAAAGAATAAACATCGTCCATTTTTTGTAAAAACGAAAGATATCACGATCCGGGTTTTAGGTACAAAATTTAATGTGAAATCATATCCTGACGAAATAACAACTGAAACGACACTGGTTTCGGGGAAAGTTGAGATATTGAAAAACAGCGACCTGGCAAACATCGACAAGAACAAAACAATAGCGACTATCGTATTAAAGCCAAATCAGAAAGCAATATTTACTAGAGAAACAGGTAATACTATTCTTAAAGAACAGGAAATCGAAGAGGTTAAAGATAAAACAAACATACCTGCTCAAAAGGTTATTGCTCCAACCCTATTAGTTGCAAATATTGCTGATCAGAACAAAGCGAAAACAGAAATAGATATTGCCTGGAAAAACAACAAACTAATCTTGAATAATGATCGGTTTATCGATATTATTAAGAAACTAGAAAGATGGTATAACGTTCAAATATCATTACAGAATCAGCAACTTGGAGATGTACGTTTTTCCGCTAAGTTTGATGGAGAGTCAGTTACAGATGTTTTAAATGCGTTGAAACTTATCGAACCCTTTCATTATGAAATCAATAAGAGTAACATAACAATTCTAAAATATTAACAATCTATTATATGCCTATGAAGCAGTAATCCATTTTTAAAACCAGCAAAAAAAAGCGGGAAATGTTTGCAGCACTCCCCGCCTTAAAGATCGTTTAAAAATTATTCCACTAACTATTAAACATTACAAATGTATGAAAATTATTTTACCTTACGGTAAGGGTCATAATAATTATGACCTTAAAAAATCCTTCCTGATTATGAAATTAACTACTCTTTTGTTGTTTATTAATTTTTTACAAATCAGTGCAGCAGGGTTTTCACAAACTGGGCGATTCAACCTTCAAATGGAAAGAGCCACCATCAAAGAAGCGCTGAGTAATATTGAGAGCCAGAGTCATTATAAATTTGTTTACCGCGACGCAGATATCGAAAATAAAATCGTATCTCCGAATCTAAAAAACGCTAATATTGATGAAGTTTTAACTGCATTGCTAGCTAAAACGGGTTCTATGTTCCGTGTTCTGGACAATAATCTGATTGTAATTGCACCTGAAGGAGTTTTACAACAGAAAAAAGTTACCGGAACAGTAGTAGATTCCCAAACCGGCGAAACCCTTATCGGTGTATCAATCCTTATTGAGGGCACCAATCAGGGAACCGTAACAGATGTCAATGGAAAGTTCTCCTTGAACATCCCAAACCCAAACGCTGTGCTTAAAATAACCTATATGGGTTATATGCAAGAAAAAGTAGCACTGAAGGGTCAAATCAAAATAGATATTAAACTTATTCGCGACGTTAAGAGTCTTGAAGAAGTTGTAGTAGTAGGTTATGGTACTGTCAGAAAAAGCGATGTAACAGGTGCATTAACGAGAGTAACTGAAAAGACCATCAAAGAACGTCCTGTACAGAATGCCATTCAGGCTATTCAGGGTAAAGCAGCAGGTGTTGATATTGTTTCGAATGTTCGTCCAGGTGAAGTAGCATCTGTAAGCATTCGTGGAACACGTTCTATCTCTGCTTCAAACTCGCCACTTTATGTTATTGATGGAATCATCTTAATGGGTAGTATCAATGATATCAACCCTAACGACATTGCTAGTATGGAAATCCTTAAGGATGCTTCAGCAACAGCGATCTATGGTTCACGTGGAGCCAATGGAGTTGTACTGATCACAACAAAAAAAGGAACCAAAGGACAATTATCTGTTAATTATGATGCTGCCATGTCGTTAGACAACATTAACTCTCTAACAAAATGGGCTTCGGCAGGCGAAACAATCGATCGCATGCGTACAGCTGAAATCAATGGTGCAACCTATAAATCGGGTACAACTACATTAAATTACCCTGATCCTACTGCCGATATCAACAAATTCGGTAATAGCGACGTTATGACCATTGCAGCCATAAGAAAGGCTTACGAATGGAATGATCCGGGAACTTTTGCTTCTGTAAAAATGCGTGCTTCGACAGCAGCAGAGATTGCAGCAGGATATCCTGCTCAGGTTCCTGTTTATAACTCTGCAAATATTCCTACCACAAACTGGGTTGATTTATTAACGCGCACAAGTGTTACTCAAAATCACCTTCTATCTCTATCTGCCGGTAATGAGACTTCAAAAATATATTTCTCATTTGGATATCTTGATAATGAAGGCACACAGAAAAACCAAAATTATAATCGCTATACCATTAAACTGAATGGTGAAATTACTCCAAAGAAATGGTTAACAACCGGAGCATCTATTAATGCTTCGATGACCAGACAAGAATACGGAACCATCAATCGCTCAGGAAGTTCCACAGGAGCAAATGACATGTATGGTGTTGCCCTCAGTCAATACAGAATGGCTCAACCATACGATACCACAGGCACAATGATACTCTATCCGGGTAACAATAAATCAGCTCCTGTTTGGAATCCAAATATTGACTTACAAAATAGTTCAGACGAAACCAGAACATTAAACCTTCAAGCCAATGCTTTTGCTGAAGTAACCCTCTTACCATGGTTAAAATACCGCATGAACTTTGGATCGGGATATCGTGCAACAAGAACAGGAACGTGGCAAGGAACACAGTCAACATTACGTCGTACTGCAAGTCCACAAACAGCTAAAGACAGCTACGCAACAACTGAGAATGACCAATTTATGGTTGAAAACCTTTTGTATGTAAATAAAACATTTGGTGTTCATACATTTGGAGCTACATTAATGCAATCTGCACAGTATAACCGCAGTGAAAATTCAAACATGACTGCTTCAGGTGTTACCAATGATGCCCCAAAATGGTATGATTTGGCTGCAAATAACTCATCTACTGGTCCTGATAGTTATGGTACAGGTTTTGTGGAATCAGCTTTAACCTCATATATGGGCCGTATCAACTATTCTTTAATGGATAAGTATCTATTAACAGCTACAGGCCGTTTTGATGGTGCATCTGTTCTTGCTGAAGGTCATAAATGGGATTTCTTCCCTTCATTCTCTTTAGCATGGAAACTTCAACAAGAGAAGTTTATAAAACCAATAACCTGGATTAATGAATTAAAACTTCGCACAGGTTATGGTGTTACTGGTAACTCAGCAGTGGGTGCTTATTCAACTGCAGGTCCGCTATCAATTTACAAATATGCTTTTGGAACAGCATCTGCTATTGGTTATCAACCATACAACATGCCTAATCCTAATTTGAAATGGGAAAAGACGAAACAGATCAACCTCGGAGTTGACTTCGCTGTTCTAAAAAATAGAATTTCAGGAACAGTTGACCTATATCAGTCAAACACATACGATATCTTGATGACTGAAGCAATTCCAGCTATTACCGGTTACCCAAATATTACAGCAAACATTGGGAAAATGAGAAACCGTGGTATTGAAATTTCTATCACTACTGTAAATGTTCAAACCAAAGATTTCCGTTGGACAACTGATATTAACTGGTCGAAAAATAAAGAAGAGATCGTTGAGTTGGTAAATGGGAAACAAGATATGGTTGGAAATAACTGGTTTATCGGACAGCCTCTTCAGGTATTCCGCACATATCAAGTAGCTGGTTTATGGCAAAATACAGCTTCCGATCTTGCAGAAATAGCAAAATGGGCAGCTAATGGATACACTTTTGCTCCAGGCCAATACAAACCTGTAGAACAAGGAACACCTAACTACAAACTTGAAGATAATGACAAGGTGATTCGTGGAACTGACAGACCAAAATGGATAGGTGGTATCACCAATACATTTAGCTACAAGAACTTTGAATTAAGTGCATTTGTTTATGCTCGTATCGGTCAATCTTACTTCTCTTCTCTACAACCAGGTGGTTCAACCGGAGGAAGTTATGTTGGTTATGTTCGTACGATGGATATAAACAATTTCTGGTCGCCTACTAATACTAATGCTACATGGCCACAGCTTACTTCAAAAGCGCAAGTATCAAATGCTGACGTAAATAGAGCTAACTTTATCAATGACGGATCATTTATATCAGTTAGAAATATTGCTTTATCTTATAATTTCCAACCTAATGTCCTGAACAAGTTAAATATTAAAAGACTCCAACTTTATTGTCAGGTACTGAATCCGTTCATGTTTGGTGGTGCTGTCGTAAAAGCCGGAATCAACCCTGATGACACAAATGGATGGACAAGTGTTAACTCTGTTGGAGATCCAACGGGTGGTAGCAATAACAACACTATGATTATCAGAAGTTGGGTATTTGGTGTTCGCGTAAACTTTTAATGTTTCAAATTTATAAATGTAAATCCATGAAAAAATATATAGCAATCATTGCACTGATTATTTTCTCAGCGGCCTGTAAAAAGGACTTTTTGACAGAAAAACCAGTCACTACATTGAATCAGGACTATTATAAAACTGCTGACGGATTGGAATCTTTGGTAAAAGGTAGTTACCAGATATTACGTTTCAAAGCTGATTATAACCAAGGACAATATTTATTCGGCACTTGTAGTGACGTTGAAGTATTTGATTGGTCGCTTGCTGACCGTATTTCAATGGGCACTTACGCTGTTGACGGATGGGGTCCAAATGCAACCGGAACAAGAATGACACCAAACGTTGTTACCTTAATTGGTAGTGTTGGTGGTGGTGTATCAGAAGGAGTTTATCCAGAAGTTAGTCGTGTAAACATCTTTTTAGAAAACTATGCGAACCTTGATGCAGCTACCCAAACTAAAATGGCAGGTAGAAAAGGTGAAATGCTCTTCTTACGTACATATGCTTATTATCTACTTACAAACGTATTGGGTGATGCACCATTAATTCTTCATAGTTTTAGTGGATTACCTTCAAATTTTGACTTCCCAAAGGCTTCGATTGCAACCATTTACAAACAAATTATCGGCGACCTTCGTCAAGCTGTAACGCTTTTACCTACAACGACTTCAGAACTTGGACGTATTACACGTCCTGCAGCAGCTCATCTTTTGGCTAAACTCTATCTCCATAGAGCACAAGCTGCTGGTTGGGCAAATGCTGAACCACATCTTAAAATGTTGTATAAGGGTAATGTAGCTACTGACCTTGACTCTGCTAATTACTATTCTACTATGGTAATTGATCAATTAAAAGGCAACTCTGCTTATGGTGGATTGGAACCAGATTTTGGTAGCCTCTGGAACAATGCCATAAACGACTACTCCAGAGATACAAAGAAAGAGATTATCCTTTCTGCGCAATACGAACCTACACAAGCTTTTGATGGTAGATATGGTAACACATTGGTTCACTTATACAATAGTAACCACACTACACTTCGTGCTTGTACCCCTCGTACATTGGATTATGGACGTCCTTATGCTACGGCAGGTCCTTCTGATTGGGGTATTGATATGTATGAAGATCGCGCAAATGACTCGCGTTACTATAAAACATATCTCACCGATTATATTGCAACGGACAAAACAGAAGCAGGTGGTAAACCCTGGGATGCAGCAACAGCCTACTATTATAATAATAAGTTGAAACCTGCGGGAGCTCCAAATGTTGTTGTAAGTTCAGCAAGCAAAATTAAATATCAACAACGTTCAATTGTTTATATTGAAAATTCAAAGGATCAGCCACTGGATTCATTATGGGTTGTTAGTCAACCATTTATCATGATGGTACGCTGGATGGTAGGTAGTCCAAATAACGCAGGATACTTTACCAAGAGCGGTTCAACAATTACCGGTTTCAAACCAGGTGCAGCTGTAGATCCATTAAATCCTGTCGTTACAAATACTACCGGAAGAAAACTAATGTACAGAGTTAGTGGTGATAAGGGAGAAGCTTTTGGTCTTGACAGAGGACTAGCCGTAGCACAATGGTATATGGGCCCAAGAAAATGGCTTGATCTAAACCGTGGAAAAGGAACAGACCCTAATGGAAATGGTGCAATTGATATTCCACTATTCCGTTTAGCTGAGACCTACCTTATTCGTGCTGAAGTTTATGGACGCCAAGGCAACTTCACAGCAGCAATTGCCGACTTAAATGTAATTCGTAAACGTGCAGCATATCATGCAGGTGAAAAAAGAAATGAGGTATTATGTACGCTTGAACCAGCAGTAATTACAGGTAGATTATCTATTCCTGCTGCTGAAAAAGTAGCTCCATATACTGTTGCCACTGACGCATACAGCAAAATCATGATTGATGGTACTGAATGGCAAGGTGGTACAGCAAAGGCTAAAATGGAAAACTATCCTCCAACAGCTGCTTCTGATCTTGACAGATTTATTCACTTCGTATATAATGAAAGAGCGAGAGAGTTAATTTTTGAAGAAACCACTTGGGAAGATCTTCATAACGCAGGGTTACTCTATGATAGAGTTTACTATCGCGATATGTTGGGTGCTCCAGCAACATCGACCGGAACTACAGACTTCCCATTCCCAAAAGATGATATCTCAACAGGTACGGTAGGTGCAAGAGGAGTTGGCAAAGGATTATTCCAAAAGTTCAATACATTTAAGGCATGGCCTCAATCGTTCCTTGAATTATTAACTGATAAAAATGCAAAACCAATTACTGCAGATGTTAAAGCTGCATATCAGAATCCAGGATATTAATCAATAGAGAATTAATCAGCATTAAGGGTGTGGTACTTTTACAGTATCACACCCTTTCAATATAAGCAGTTTGTAAAATATAAAGATTAATTGCGAAAGCTCCTGAAGTTGCTATAAGCAGATTAAAACTCGATATTTCCTTTAATCAAAACACATTTGTGCCATGAAGTTTATTAAAGCGATTGCATTTACATTATTATTTTCTCTTTTTGCAGGATCATTAACAGCCAAAGTCAAGTTAGCCAGTCCATTTTGCGATCACATGGTTTTACAGAGGAATACCCTGGTACCAATTTGGGGAACTGCTTTACCCGGAGAAAAGATAAACCTTACTTTTAAAGACCAAAAGAAAACAATTACTGCTGATGCTAATGGAAGTTGGAAAATCAATTTAAGCAAGCTAAAAGCAGGAGGACCCTATACCCTTGTAGTATCCGGTGAAAATACTATCACACTGAACGACATTTATGTTGGAGAAGTATGGCTGTGTTCAGGCCAGTCAAACATGGATTTTACTGTTGCACGCGAAGATCGCTATTGGTGTGGTGTCTTTAATGAAAAAGAAGAAGTGGCATCAGCAAATTACCCACTTATCAGAGTCTTTGATACTGATTTTAGTCCTCGAAATGAACCCCAGACAGAAGTAGTAGGGAAATGGGAAGTAGTATCACCACAGACTGTCGGACACATTTCTGCGGCTGCCTATTTCTTTGCCCGCGATTTACAAAGCAAACTAAAAATACCGATTGGATTAATCACTACTGCTTATGGCGCCAGTACTGCCGAAGCCTGGATAAGTGAACCCGCACTGCAGTCGAATCCTAAGTTCGCAACACTATTGAATACATTTCAGGAAAAGCGCACTAAATACCTTCAGGATACTGTTGCGCAGTCAAAATATAAAGTTGCTTTTGAAAAATGGAAAGTTGATGCTGCTAAAGCAAAAGCTGAGGGAAAAGATGAGTTGAGAGGGCCGAAGAATCCAAATCCGATAGTAGACCAACACAATCCTTACGTTTTATGGAATGGGATGGTGGCTCCGCTGGTTCCTTATGCTATTCGTGGAGCATTATGGTATCAGGGAGAATCAAATAGTCCTACAGCCTCTATCTACAGAGAATTAATGGAAATGCTTATTACAGACTGGAGAAAACAGTGGGGACAAGGCAACTTCCCTTTTATATATGTTCAGCTTGCAAATATTGGAAAAGAAGTAGAAACCGTACCGGCTAAAGGAGGACTCGAAGCAATAAAGCGTGAAGCTCAACTTCAGAATCTGTCAGTTCCAAACACTGCAATGATTGTAGCTATTGATAATGCCGATCCAACTAATCAAGCAAATATCCATCCCAAAAACAAACAAGAGATTGGAAGAAGACTTTCACTTGCTGCCCGTAATATGGTTTATGGAGAGAAAGTAGCTTTTTCAGGACCAATTTATGACAAGATGAAAGTGGAAGGAAATTCTATCAGACTACTTTTCAAATACACTGATGGTGGTTTAACCGCAAAAGATGGAACGCTTAAAGGTTTTGCTATTGCGGGTCATGATATGAAATTTGTTTGGGCAAATGCATCAATAGAAGGCGAGACCATAAAAGTCACAAGTCCAGAGGTCGAAAATCCTGTTGCGGTAAGATATGGATGGGGAAGTAACCCACCAATAAGTCTCTATAACAAGGCAAATCTACCCGCTTCACCATTTCGTACAGACACTGATTTATAGTGCCACCATATCACTAACCATCGTATCTTTACACTCTTGCATGATCCACAATATCGGTTAAATGTTGGATATCATCAGTCACCACATACAGGCTTTTATCTGGGATCAGAAATAAAAAATAATAACCAAAGCCAAACGCCTCTTTAATCTCAAAAAGATTAAAAACAAATGGTAACAAACGGCTTCATTAAATCAACATTGTAACATACAGATTTAAAACTAAAAGACTACAAAAATGATACAGCTAAGATCAATATCAAAAGAGATGTTAGGTGCCTTTTTTATGTTAATCTCTTTTATAAGTCAAGCGCAACAACTAAATTCCTCTAACAGAAGTACACTTAGTTTTGACAATGATTGGCAATTTATAAAAGAAGATGTCAAAGGAGCAGAAATGCCGGCATTTGATGATTCGAAGTGGAGAAAACTTGATGTGCCGCATGACTGGAGCATTGAAGGACCGTATGATGTTTCAAACCCAACAAGCCGGGGAGGTGGATATTTACCTTCAGGAATTGGTTGGTATAGAAAAACCTTTTCAATAAACGAAAAAGATATTAAGAAAAAGGTATTTATTGAATTTGATGGGGTGATGGCCAATAGCGATATATGGATCAATGGTTTTCATCTGGGAAAACGTCCATATGGCTATATTAGTTTTAGTTATGAGTTGACCGATCATCTAAAATTTGGGAAAGATGAGAAAAACATTTTATCGGTTCGTGCTGATAATTCAATTCAACCTGCCTCCAGATACTATACCGGTGCAGGAATATACCGGCATGTAAGGTTAGTAATTGCGAACCCATTACATATTGACCAATGGGGTGTATATGTTTCGACTTCAAACGTAACTTCAAAAAAAGCTTCAGTAAATGTTGAATCCAGCATAACGAATCAATCAAATAACTCAACAACAGTTACACTGGAAACAACTATTCTGGATCCTTCAGGTAAAAATGTTTTTTCTAAAGAGATAAAACAATCGATTTCAATGGGCCAACATTTATCCCTTCATCAAAACATTGAGATCAACAATCCGGCGCTTTGGAATTTAGATCAACCCAATCTGTACAAAGCAAAAACAATAATCCGTTTTGGCAAAATCGCTCTGGATGAACAAACTACTGTTTTTGGAATTCGTGAAAGCAAGTTCGAAGCGGCGACAGGATATTGGCTAAATGGAAAAAACATAAAGATTAAAGGCGTTTGCCTGCATCATGATGCCGGAGCATTAGGTTCAGCTGTTCCTTTAAGGGCCTGGGAACGCAGACTCGAGTTGCTTAAACAAGTAGGCGTTAATGCCATCCGTACATCTCATAACCCTGTAGCACCTGAATTTCTGGATCTTTGCGACAGAATGGGATTTCTGGTTATGGATGAGACCTTTGACACATGGAATGCAGCAAAACCGAATGGAGAAAAAGGATATAATCTCAACTTTACCCAATGGTGGGAAAAAGATACCCGTGATATGATAATGCGCGACCGGAATCATCCTTCCATCATCATCTATAGTGTTGGAAATGAAATTCATGATAACCTTAATGACTCTACCGGATTTAAGAAATATAAAGATCAGCAAGATTTGATTCATAAACTTGATCCGGGACGACCTGTAACCATGGCTCTCTTTAGACCGGGACAATCAAAAGTATACGATAATGGATTTGCAGATAAGATGGATATTGTTGGTCAGAACTATCGCGAAAATGAATTGGTAGCAGCCCACAATACCAAACCGGGAAGAATTGTAATTGGAACGGAAAATGGACACACTCAATTGGCATGGTTAGCTTTAAGAGATAACCCATTCATATCAGGACAATTTCTTTGGGTGGGGATCGACTATCTTGGCGAAGCTCAATGGCCGGAGATTACCTTTGGACAGGGATTGTTTGATCGAACCGGGGGCTGGAAACAATTAAGCTATCAGCGTCAAAGCTGGTGGTCAGATAAACCGGTAGTTCATATTGTGAGGAAAGAAGAAAATGCCGGAGTGGGTGACTGGGTCGCCAACTGGACACCAACTGATTTCGGAACATATGATGATGGGAAAGTACAAGTCTATAGTAACTGTGACGATGTTGAGCTATTTTTAAATGGCAAATCCCTTGGTTCCAAAGCTAAGCCTGCAGATGATAGTCC
>Ga0224522_1000474_pt1 | contig 13249 bp, 9 predicted proteins | sample CFST25metaG_FD_182733 | JGI IMG/M metagenome (GOLD analysis project Ga0224522, IMG submission 182733) | Peat soil microbial communities from Stordalen Mire, Sweden - C.F.S.T25 | ecosystem: Environmental > Terrestrial > Soil > Wetlands > Peat | place: Sweden: Norrbotten County, Stordalen Mire...
TACAATGATAGTTTTATTTATATTTTTTCAGTTTGCCCACCCGTCCTATCCCTTTGAAAACGCAGCTGACTTTGCCAAATACCTTTCAGCCAAATCCGATTTCAGCGCATCTGCTCCTATGCTGTACATCGGGTTTTTGGCGCCTTTCAAGGACTGGTTCTACGGATATGTCCTTCCTTTTACCAAAAGTTACGCTTTGCCGCTTGGTATAGTATTACTTACATTCAGCTTACCGCTTATTGTAGTTTTCTTATATGTTTGGAGGCAATCTCTTAGAAACGCGGATAAAAAATTTCTCAAGTTTATATTCCTTCTGTGTGTTGCGGCACCCTTAGTTTTTATACCGGCTGCCGTAGTGGCGAATGACTGGGACAGATACTGGGCAGCTGCTGTGAACAACCAATTTATCCTCGTTTTTTATTTTATTTACTCAAAAGAGGAAGCTGTAATAGATGGTGTGAAAAAAGTCGGGGACTTTTTTGTGCAACACTTATTATTGCTGATATTGATACTGATTTTTACAAATTCTCTGACCTTCGCACAATCAACTACAGATATATTTTCATTTATAAAAGACCGCGAAGCAATTGCAAATATGATAAATAATTTTTTTAACAAAAGGGTAAACGGCTAATTAAGCGGCAGATAGTTAAAATGTATCATGGTACCCCGGCTCAATGCCGCTGTTCTTTCATATTTCAATATATGATACAATTATTCAGTCCTGAAAATCAAAATTAGGCGTTCAGACTTTAACAAAGTATAAGTCTGAGCGCCCGTTTTATTCAAATACTTGTTTAAAGTTTACCCGGATTGAAAATATTGTCAGAATCTGCGTTCTCATAGCTTTGCTTCAGACTGACGAGGCAGCCGGTATCGCAAATTTTCGCAGAATCTGTACAAAGGTTCAGGGCATATTCTAAAGACTGCTGCAGCGAATCACACTTGCAGAAAAGCTTTGCATTCCATAAGGTGTTTGGTTCGCTGTCCCACAGATCGGAAACTATTATCTTATGCTTGCGTATGAAATCCCGCAAAGGCATTCCGAGGAATGTTCCGCCATTGTCTATACCCTGCTTCGGATCATCATATATTCCGTAAATCCTTACAACAAAACCCCCATCTTTCTGTTTCAGACAGTGAACCACCGTGCCGTCAGGAATTTCAACTGAATTAAGTGTTATTTTTGATACAATGCAGTCTTTCCCGACCTTCGAATTATACAAACAACTGTTTTCGATATAACTTCCGTCACCGATTATCGTATTTTCATCGATGAATGAGTTGTTAGCGCTATATCTGTCTATAGCACAGACATTCGAATTGACTGCCCTTTTCCAGCCCTGCGAGGAGTATTTTTCGACATCTTTTGTCATCATTTCCAGCAATTCGGCCGTTGTTCCGATATGAATAAAAACTGCCGGGGACAAAGAAATCAGCCTCATAGAGTATTTGTGCAGTTTCCCCCACAGTTTTGTGCGGCAGCAAATCAAATCATCCGTAAAATCGCCCTCGGGCTTTTCAGAATAAAACCTGGCAAGCGAGGAATCACGCGCCATTGGATAAATAAAATCCACATAAAAGGACAGCCTTGTCTTTTTGTTTGCGAATTCAGCAAACTTTTTTTTATCAATCTTTCCGTCAATACTTATTAAGTTAAACAAATTCAGGACAACATCACTGCCGAACCAAATTGCTCCGGTGTCAAGATGTACATTTCCATTTTTGTCTTCAGCTCCAAAGCGTCTTAAATCATCAACAGGTGATTTATGCAAAAACATTTTTACACTACCGTCCGCCTCAGGTATAAAAACCCCGTGGTTCTTACCTTTTTGGATATTTTCGCATATTGAAAACGCTGCCGCATCACAGCTTCTCAAATCAATCTGATCAGGATCGAAATAAATAAGAATATCTCCTGCCATAGTCAGCAATCCGCTTTGCATCCTTGCCGGTATTTCTGAAACACTCTTTATAATCTCGTCAAAAAGTGTTGAGCTTATGCCTGTGGAAAGTTCCTTTGGAACGGGCGAAAAGAGTTTTCCGCAAGCGGAATACTGCGGTATACGCATACTGTCTCCGCCGCTGTTAATAACCAGTATGCGTTTATTCGAAAAGCAGTCTTCTTCATCCGAGTTTTCACGGATATATTTCAAAATATTAAACGCAGCTCCGCCCGAGCCAATGCGGTTGCCGTTTATATCAGGCACAACAGCATAATGAGTATTCTTCGGTAAAAGACCTGTCAAAAGCCTGTATTCGATTTGTTTTCTGTACCACATTGCCTGAACTTCATTTGAGGCTGAAAGAATAACAAAGTCCCATCCCGGAGCGGCTTCCTGCTTTAGAGTTATATTGTAATCATTCGGCAACTCCGAGCAAGCCCAGAAATAATCTGCGGATGAATGGATATTCAAATAATGCAACCCCCTTTATTGATCTATTTTGACTTTTCCGGGGTACTTTGATATAATTAATAGTTGTGTCTTTGAAATTGGCACTGCGATACTTGATATCGGAGGTGATAATAGATGAATAAAAATATAGTCCTTTTTGGAGACAATAAAAAAATATGTCAGGAACTGAAAAGCAGGCTGTCTGAAACCGGTATAACCGCTGAAATTCATGTGCTGACAAGCAGGCATTTAGACCGGATCATACCCGAAGCAATTCCGGCAGCAAAGGGGAAACAAATAGTTTTAGTTTTTAAAAATGAAAATTTGAAAACTCTAACCGAAATTTTTAACAAAACCGGAATAACCGATCTATTTGTGTGTCCCTGGGACACCCATTACATTGACAAAGATATTGTCGAACTGAACAGCTGCATCATTCCGGTGGACAACACTAAACCACGCTTAAATCATATTGAAATCGAGCTTTGTGATGGCTGTAATCTTAATTGTAAAGGCTGTTTCCAATTTTCAAATTTGGTTGAAGGTAAAAATCCTGCTGATTATAATGCATTTGTAAATGATTTGAAACAACTGAAAGATTTTTTCTGGGGTATCGGAAAAATCAGATTGCTGGGAGGAGAACCGCTTCTGAATTCAAATTTTCTTATGTTTGTAAAAGCGGCGCGTGAAATATTTCCAGACAGTGATATCCGTCTGGTCAGCAACGGTCTTTTAATACCTTCGCTGAATAAAGATGACCTGGCCGAGTTAAAGCATTGCAATTGTATTTTCGATATATCTAACTATCCGCCAACACAGAAAATAATAGATTCTATAACCGGTTGTCTTAAAGAAGCAGGGGTATTGTATACAGTCAGTTTGCCGATAAACATATTTTTTAAATCGCTTTTATCAAAGCCTTTGGAATCTCCGGACACTTCTTTTAATAATTGCATATTCACACATTGTCATGCGCTGGCAGCAGGGCGGCTTGCCGCATGTACTCATCAATTCTATATAAACCGGTTAAATACAGCATTTGATTTGAATTTTCCGGCTGACGAACCAGATGAAGTGATAGATATTTACAATACCTTGCTAAACGGTTGGGAAATAAACAAGATTTTTGATAACCCGCGCGATTTTTGCAGATATTGCTCGACAGGAATGGTTCCTGTCAAATGGAAAACCGTTTCAAGAAACAAAGTGAATGCGAATGACTGGATTGTTAAGAACACTTTCATAAATGTAAAGGTCCTTCCTTTTTTACAGAAAACAATGAAATCATTTGAAACGAGGCTGAGGCATTTTATACAGCAACCAAAGATCAGATGAAAGCAACTCCGGCTATCAATAAAGTAAAATATTCCAATTACGCGACTTTCAGCATCTTAACAGGTTGTTCTTTATTTTATAGTATCAAATAATGCCCGCCGTGTCAAACAACCGAGCCCGGTTTGTATTTTTAAACTCCGAACATATCATATTTCCCGATATCGGAAATCTGATAAGTTTATCAGACAAAATGCCGATATATTGACAAACAACTCGTTTGTGCTACAATAATTACAGATATTTTCATTATCGAAAAAGAGCGAATTGCCCTGTATTTTCAACAGGAAGACTTGGAATTGATAATACACTTATTTAAGTGCGGAAGTGCTCTCCGGTAGAAGAATTTCTATATAAGTTTGAGGTAGAAAATGAAAGGTCTCATACTGGTTGCCGGCAAAGGCAAGCGGATGCACGGTATTTCAAACAATAAATGTCTGAGCATCGTTGATGGTAAAAGCTTGATCGCTCATAATATTGAACGCTTAATCTCTATGGGAATACACGAGTTAATTATTGTTGTCGGAAGCGACAGCGGGATAATTAAAAAGCATATTGAATCACTTAACGATAAAATAAGTATTACATATATCGAGCAAAAAATACCATTAGGGATTGTTGATGCCATAAAGTGTACTGTTTCTTCAATCGGAAGCGGTGATTTTGTTTTATGCTTGGGTGATGAGATATTTTATAACCAAAAGCCAAAGGAAATGCTTGGCTATTTTATCAGTTCAAAAGCTGATTGTGTTTGCGGAATTATTCCGAATGAAAGTGAAAATGAAATCAAAAAATGTTATTCTGTTCTTGTTGATGAATCAAATAGTATTCTGGATTTAACCGAGAAGCCTGAAAAGCCGTTTAATAATCACAAGGGGACTGGATTCTGTATTTTTAAAAACAGAACGCTGGAGTGGATTGAACTTGTTAAGCCGAATATAAGGAGCGGACAATATGAATTATGTGATTGGATAAGAACTTGCATAGTAAAAGGAATGAAATGCAAGGTTTTCGATTTCGCGGAAAAGGAATTTAATATCAACACATATGAAGATTTAATGTTGGCAAAAGAAAAGCTGGAGTTCAATTGAATAGAGGTAGATGTAAATGAAAACAATTTCTGTGGTAGTTCCTTCTTTCAATGAGGAGGAAAGTATTCTTGATTTATATTTGCGAACCTCAGCAGTAATGCATGAGATACAAAGTTATAATTATGAAATAATCTTTGTTGATGATGGTTCAACAGATAAATCAAGACATATTATTGAAGATTTGTGCCAAAAAGACACTCATATCAAAGCCATCTTCAGTACGAGGAATTTTGGATATTCAAAGACAATATTTTACGGGCTGCAGCAGGCACAAGGCGATTGTGCTATACTGCTTCATGCAGATCTTCAAAACCCACCGGAACTTATTCCAGAATTCGTGAAACAATGGGAAAATGGGTATAAAATAGTTCTAGGCATAAAAAGCAGCAGCAAAGAGAACAAGATGTTATATTTCTTCAGAAAATGTTATTACAGTCTGATGAATCACATCTCCGACCTTGAACATATCCCTCAAGCTACGGATTTCGAATTGTTGGACAGAAGTTTTTTGGATGTTCTGCGCAGTATTCACATGAATAACCCATACTTGCGCGGGCTGATTATGGAATATGGCTGTAATATAAAATTGATTCAATATACTCAAGATAAAAGAGATAAGGGTAAAACACATTTCAACTTCTATCGATATTATGATTTTGCTATGCTTGGCATAACCTCAAATTCGAAAAAGTTTCTAAGGTTAGCAACACTTTTCGGTTTGTGCTTTACCTTTGCGTCCATTGTAATTCTTATAGTATCTGTTGTTGCACAAATCTTCAGCCCGCAAGAAAGCACTCATTTTGTTACAAAGTTGATTATCCTCTTATTGCTTATTGTCAGCAGCCTACAGTTCTTTTTTATCGGAATATTGGGCGAGTATGTGCTCTCAATAATAAATAATGCCTCGTATAAACCGATTGTAACAGAAGCGAGAAGAATTAATTTTTACGAATTTTAATAATTAAAACTAGATTAGCTTATTTTTCTATATGTTTTCTGGAAAATTTTAATCGGTGCATAAAGGTTTTACAGAAACGTCCGGTATGATATAGTTGAAACCATGAATAAAAATCAATCAAATGATATAATTGCCGTATGAAACTTCCTCAGCGCCAACAAGGAGAGAAAAATGATTTACACCGCAGTCACATTTGGTAGTTTAGTCGCTGTTTTTATTCACTATTTTTATATAAAAAAGAAGCAGCTGCGCTTTTCGAAGCCGTGGTTCCTTTTGGAATTACCGGTATTTTGGATTCTTGAGTTCTGCATATTTTATTTGAAATCATTTAACGATTACGGATATTGGCCCGGTGAAAACAAAGCTATACCAACAATTGTCACCGGTGTTTCGGCCGGAGTGGTTCTGGCTGTTTTAGCTGCCCTCATTTATACTTTTATTTTTCAGAAGAGAACTGATAAATACAAAACAAAATGTTTGTTTACAGTAAAAGGGATTCAGCTGTTTCCGTTTAACTCATTCATCTATGCGCTGACCGGTCTTCTCATCACAGTGGCGGGTATGTTTGTTATTGAAATTGCCGTGGATTCAGGCAAAGATTTAGAAAGATGGAATGCGGACTACATTACAACAAACAATATGAATTTTGAAAAGTTGAAAACAGATCTGAAATACCCGCTTGTAAAAATAAGAGGTACAGCATTAAAAAAATATGCAAATGTTAAGATACTTGTGCTTGGAGACTCTTTTGTTTTTGGATTCGGCTCTTCAAACTTGAATTATTTATGGTGGAATCAATTATCCGGCGAGTTGACAAGGCGGGGTTATAACTGTACCGTATACGCAGTTGGACAAGGAGGTGCTTCAACATATAATGAACTTAAGTGGCTGACCACCACCACAATGATATCCGATCTGAAGCCTGATATAGTAATTATTGGGTATGTAACAAACGACCCGGAGTATGACCCGTCAAGCGGCGGCAACTTCAACTATTCAGGGAATTATTACGGCACGTTTTCTCAAGTTCTTGATATACCTTATAAAAAAATATTTCAGAAATTCTTGCCTACTGTCTTTGCAAGTATTGATTATTCTGTCACTTTAAAATTTTCTCAGTTTGAAATAGTCAGAAAAAAAATAGGTTATCAAATAGCCGACTGGGAACAGAAAATTGTTGAGGGAAAAATGCTTTCAGACTACAACTCATATATTATAAAGCCTCTCGGTAAATTTGCAGCTTCAATTGATATTCCAATCATTCTTGTAACAACACCTCAGACTCCAAATATTGCATATTTTGAGCCGAAATATACCCCTGTTCTTCCTCTTTTTGAAAAAGCAGGTATAAAAACATATAATATGCTTTATGACTTTTATAATAAATGTTCGGGTGAAAAATATGCAAACAATTATGCTATAAACCCCACTGACTCCCATCCCGGTACAACAGATACCTGGTTTTACTCAAAATATATTGCCGATAAACTCGAATTGGATTATCCCCAGATTTTGGGTAAAAAGACCCTGACGGGAAAAGAAGTATACAATATTGAAGTCAATGACTGGATGCCATATTCATTATCACCGCGGACCGTTATCGAGAGCGAAACATCGGCGCAATACGTAATTTCATATCCGGCTCAAAATTCTCCGGAATCGTTTTTGACTATGCCCGCGAAAGAGACCTATGTTAAAATGAATTTTAAATATCCGGTTGATATATCCACTGTTTCGATAGCGGGCAAAAAACTGGATTCGGCTACTCTTTATTTTACCGGTATCAATGAAGATCTTGGATTTGACGACCAAATAATGCATAATCTTGGCAAAAAAAGCGGTCGGACTTGCGAATGGCCAAACAGCGGCGGGCTTCGCGTAACTTCCCTGTGCGTTCATGCGGAAATCCCTGACGGAACCGGTGGCAACCTTACGGTCACCGTCACTTGTAAAAAAGGCGGTACCCACCCGTGAAAACGAATATGATGCTGATAATATCCCGCCTTTTGCTTAACCCGGCTGGCACAATCGTCGAAAATTGAAATATTCAATTGGGAATGGCGGGAAGTTATTATTCCTTAATTTAAAACGAATTGAAGCATGACATTTGTAAAGATGCATTTTGTATGATATATAATAAAAATAAATAAAAGATTAATTGAATAACTTCATTGCTGAGTTAAACTTCCACTTCGTCGATAAGGAGAAAAAATGATTTACGCAGTAATCACATTATGTAGTTTAGTCGCTGTTTTTATTCACTATTTTTATATTAAAAGAACTCGGTTGCCTTCGTCGATACCGTGGTTCCTTCTTGAATTAACGGTATTTTGGATTCTGGAATTTTTTATATTTTATACAAAATCGTTAAATGATTATGGGAGTTGGACCAACGAAAAAAAAGCTATTCCCACTATCGTTATAGGTATAGCAGCCGGAGCGTTTTTGGCTGGTTTGGCTATCCTGATTCATACTTTTATTTATCGGAAAAAAACGGACAAATACGATATGCGTTGTTTGTTTAAAAGGAAAGGAATTGCGTTTTTTCCGTTAAACTCGTTTATTTATGCCTTTGCCGGCGCTATAGTTGTGATTGCGGCTCTGTTTGTTGTTGAGAATGCTGTAAAAAACCCGGATTTAGAAAAATGGGCAAAAGAGGATAGCCTCATATGGGCTATGGATAAAGAAAAAAATTATGACGACACTCCATACCCTATTATAAAAGTGAAAGGGACAAAGTTAGACAAATCAGCTGATTTAAAAATACTTGTCCTTGGAGATTCTTTCGTTTTTGGTTACGGCTATTCGAATTATAATTATATGTGGTGGAACATGCTGTCAAACGAGTTAAAATCCAGAGGATATAACTGTGATATATACGGAGTCGGGTATGAAGCGGCGTCAACATACAATGAACTTGAATGGCTTACAAAGACATCAATGGTGGCTGATCTAAACCCGGACATCATCCTTATCGGTTATGTAACTAACGATCCTGATTTAAACTACTCAAAAGAAAGTGTCATCCCTCAATACGGCACACTGGGGCAAGTCCTTAATGTTCCATTCAAGAATGTAATTACGAAGCTTTGGCCGGATATTTTCACGACATTTGATTATAGACTTTCGGAAAAACTCGGCCCTCTTGGATTGTTCAGCGGTAAAATAGGTTATCAATACGCTACTTGGGAATTGAAGCAAATTAAAGGGGAAAGTCTTGCGCAATATAATACCCATGTTATTGAACCGCTCGGCAAGTTCGCTGCTTCATCCGGCATTCCTGTTGCCCTTTTCACTACTCCCCATATGCCTGAAATCAGCTATTTTGAACCAAGATACGCCCCGGTTCTCCCACTATTTGAAAAGGCAGGAATAAAAACCTTTAACATGCTTTATGATTTTTGCAAAACATGCTCTGCTGACAAATACAAATCTAATTATTCTATTAATCCCGCAGACCCCCATCCAGGTACAACAGACACCTGGTTTTACTCAAAATATATTGCAGACATGCTGGAATCGCATTACCCGAAAATCTTGGGTAAAAAGACTCTGACAGGAAAAGAAGTATACAATATTAATGTCAACGACTGGATGCCGGTTTCGTTAAATCCGCAAATAGTTTCCAAGAGCGGAACATCCGCGCAATATATTATTTCCTATCCGGCTCAAAATTCCGAAAATATGTTTCTGACTATGCCTGTAAACGAAAACTATGTCAAGCTTAATTTCAAATATCCTGTAGATATTTCGACTGTTTCGATTGCTGGCAAAAAGCTTGATTCGGCAACGCTTTATGTTACCGGTATCAACGAAGATCTTGGATTTGACGACCAAATAATGCATAAACTTGGCAAAAAAAGCGGACATGCTTGTAAATGGACTGATGGCAGCGCGCTTCGCGTAACATCTCTTTGTATCCATGCTGAAACATCAGACAAAACAGGGGACAATCTTACCGTTAAAATCACTTGTAAAGAAGGTGCTGTTTCCCCATGAAAAACAATGTTGTACTTGGAATTTCAGCTTTTTACCATGACTCTGCTGCTGCAATTATTGAAAATGGGAAAATTATTGCTGCGGCACAGGAAGAACGGTTTACCCGCGTCAAGGGGGATTCTTCTTTTCCGCACAATGCGATTGATTACTGCCTGCGGGAATGCGCAATATCGATTGATGATGTCGGTCATATTGTATTTTACGAAAATTCCGTTGATAAATTCGAACGGCTGCTTGTGAGCGTGCATATGACCGTTCCCAAAAGTATCATGTCTTTTTGGACTGCCATGCCCAAGTGGCTGACGGGAAACTTATGGATGGAAAGTATGATTACCAAAGAGCTTGGCATTAAGAAACATAAAGTTTTGTTTTGCGGTCATCATATGTCGCATGCCGCAAGCGCGTTTTACCCTTCACCTTTTGAAGAGGCGGCTATTCTAACCGTTGACGGCGTTGGAGAATGGTCAACGGCAACATATGGTATCGGAAAAGGGAATGCGATTCATCTGAAAAAGGAGCTTCGATTTCCGAATTCCCTGGGATTGCTGTATTCGGCATTCACTTTTTACACTGGTTTTAAAATCAACAGCGGTGAGTATAAGCTGATGGGGCTGGCTCCTTATGGAGAACCAAAATACGCCGACACAATTTGTAAAGAGTTAATCCATATCAATCCAGACGGGACAATCATACTCAATCAAAAATATTTTAACTATACTTTCGGTATCAAAACAATAAACAAAAAATTTGAAACCCTTTTCGACAAGGCGGCAAGAAAACCCGAAAGTCCAATTGCTCAGCATGAAATGGATATCGCTGCAAGCATACAAAAGGTTACAAATGAAATTATTCTGAAAATGGCTTCGCATGTAAAAAAAGAAACAGGTTGTAAAAACTTGGTTCTTGCGGGAGGCGTTGCCCTTAATGTTGTGGCAATGGGCAAGCTTCTGAAAGAATCCGGTTTTGAAAAAATATGGATACAGCCTGCTGCCGGTGACGCGGGAGGCGCTCTCGGCTCAGCGTTATATGTTTGGTATGGCATGCTCAATAAGAGGCGTACCGTCGAACCGGGTGACAGCATGAATGGTTCTTTTTTGGGACCGGAAATACTGCTAAATGAAAAAAGAGACAATGAATGCTTAAAAGATCTGGGAGGAGATTGGACAGTTCTGAAAGAAAATGAACTTGCCGGTCACATTGCACAACTGATAGCCGACGGCAATATTGTAGGTGTTGCGAGGGGCAGGATGGAATGGGGACCCCGCGCACTCGGCAACCGCTCTATACTCGGCGATGCGCGGGATATCAACATGCAGTCTCGCATGAACATAAAAATAAAATTCCGTGAAAGCTTTCGTCCGTTCGCACCTATGGTGCTTCGCGAGGATGCATACAAATACTTTGATACGCGCGTGGAATCACCATATATGCTTTTAACATATCCAGTTCTCGAGTCCCGCCGGCTTCCTTTTGAAAAAAACACTGAAAACATTACAAAAACAATAAACCAGCCGCGTTCAGATATTCCCGCGGTCACACATCTTGATTACTCGGCAAGAGTTCAGACAGTCGATGCAGCGAGGCATCCGTTTATGTATTCCGTGCTAAATAATTTCAAAAGTATTACAGGGTGCAGCGTTATTGTCAACACCTCATTTAATATTCGCGGGGAACCAATTGTTAATACCGCCGAGGACGCATATCGCTGTTTTATGGCGACTGATATGGATTATGTTGTTATTGGCAACAGGCTGTTTGATAAACGCAAACAAAAAAATCAACAGCTTAGTAAAGATGAACAAAAGAAATGGCTGGGGAGGTTTGACCTTGACTGATTCATATTTACAGAAGAAGCAGCAGAGGGAAGCATATGAAAATCAAAAGGGAGAAATAATTTTCGGTCTTTTGGGTGGTTTTATCTTGCTTTTCTTTGGCATTATGAACAACTGGCCGGTTTACGGGTCATTTAATTTGTTTGAAATAATGTCTCTCGCCCTCATAGCGAGTGGGCTTTGTTTGATTCTATTAGGTATTATTGCCCCTGCTTTATTAAGATTACCGTATAAGGGCTTTGTATTTATCGGCAAAAAAATCGGAAGTGTTATATTCTTTGTTTTCCTAACGATAGTATATGGAGTTATAATTTTGCCTGTAGGCCTCATCATTCGGAGAAAACGCAAAAATCTGGGCTTTCTTACATGGAGCGGAGATTTCCCGTATGAAGAAAAAGCCTTTGAAGAAATCAGGACCGGTGATACAAATAATGCGGACAGTTCCATAAAATCTCCTTTCCTGAAAAGCTTATACGATCTTTTTGGAACACTTGTGCGAAATAAAAGAGCGGTTCTTATACCTGCTGCAATTGTTCTGGTTATTATCGGGCTGATTCTGTTTTTTGCCGCGTCCAACATTATTTTTAATTTCTTTATTTATACGCTGTTTTGATAAGCCTTATTATTTTTTTGGAGATTTTTATATGTATGCGATAATCGGTGCAAACGGCTTTCTTGGATCATATCTTATTAAATCCATTGTCGAAAATACCTCTGAAAACATTATTGCCGTTGCCCGCAAAATTGAAGGCATACCGGCAGGTGAAAGAGTGTTTCCGTTAAAGTGCGATATAACATCGGCGGAGGATGTGGATGCATTAGCCTACACAATCCGGCATGGTGAACCTTGCAAAATGATATATTTAGCTGCATACCACAACCTTGATTTGATTGCGCAAAACCCAAAATTATCATGGAATATCAATATCACATCACTCGCCTCTTTTTTGAATACCATCGATAATCTCAGTGGCTTTTTCTTTACCTCTACAGACTGTGTGTATGGTGAAGGCGGGTCTGACTATCGTTTTAAGGAAAGTGACACGCTTAATCCATTAAGCCTCTACGGTGTCCAAAAGGCAGCGGCTGAATGCCTTGTAAATTCCCGTGGATACAAGGTTTTAAGACTGCCATATATGTTTGGCCCCAGTCTTTCACCTCAAAAAAAACATTTCTACGATAAAATCATTGATGACTTACAGCAAGGAAGAAAAATTGAAATGTTTTATGATTCCATTCGCTCATCGCTTGATTACGGTACCGTTGCCTGTATAACAGTCAAGCTGGCAGAAATTAATTCGAATGAAAAGATACCGGGAATTATGAATTTGTGCGGTGATGACAGCCTTTCAAAATATGACCTTGGCGTTATGCTGGCGAGGAAATTATCTTATCCCGAAGACTTAATCGTGTCGATTTCAATGGAAAATAATAATCAAATCTTTCAGGCAAAGCGGGCATCAGTCTGTTTAATGGACAATACATTGCTGAAAAATACACTCGGCTTGACAGAGATCAAAATGGCACTTTAGAAATAATTCGCCAAGGAGATGTCACATTGAAAACAGTCATAATGGCAGGCGGCAAGGGTACCAGAATTTCATCCCTTTCGGGTGAAATTCCCAAAGCTATGCTTGAAGT
>Ga0224522_1000475_pt1 | contig 13248 bp, 9 predicted proteins | sample CFST25metaG_FD_182733 | JGI IMG/M metagenome (GOLD analysis project Ga0224522, IMG submission 182733) | Peat soil microbial communities from Stordalen Mire, Sweden - C.F.S.T25 | ecosystem: Environmental > Terrestrial > Soil > Wetlands > Peat | place: Sweden: Norrbotten County, Stordalen Mire...
AATTGGGGGAAGGGCTGGGATGGATAAAGAACAAAATATTGTAAAATTATAGTAGCATGTATCTACTAATTTAAGTTATCTTTGCAAAATCATCAAATTCATTGAAATGAAAAAGCAGGAATTACCTTTAGGAATGATCATAGTCCGGATGATGAACGAAATGTTCAGGGTGCTTAAGAAACGCACTGGCGAAAGAGCAGAAATAAAACTAACAATTGAACAATTCGGCTTACTTCATGCTATCAACATGAAAAATGAAGACGTGATACAGCAAGATATGGCTGATATCATGGGAAAGGATAAATCAGCCATATATAGAGTTATTGACTCCTTAGAAGAGAAAGAACTTGTCAGGAGAGTTGTTGATAAGAATGACAGGAGAAAGAATTTTCTCATGGTTACAAAAAAGGGCGAAGCGGTAATTGAACAGTATCTTGAAATAGAATACAAATTAATTGAAGAATTAGAAGAAGGTCTTTGCAAAACTGATATTGATACGTTTTACAGTGTAGTTAATCATATCAGGAATAAAGCAGAAAAATTATAATATTTTTTTAAATTATTCGTAGATATTATCTACTGTCGATAATAAACACTATTATGAAATCAAAAATGAAATGGATAGGAATGTTAATTCTGTCATTTTTCCTGGCCGGTATTTTCTCCTTTGCTCAAAAGCCACTAACCCTCAAAGAGTGCATCAATTATTCACTGAATAACAATAGCAATATTAAAATAGCTAATTATAATGTCGGAATTTCACAGAAGAAACTTACCGAGCAGCTTGGGAATTATCTACCTCAAATCAATGTATCGGGTGAATTTGATGATAATTTAAAACTTACAACCCAGCTTATGCCCGCCGAAATGACAGGAGGTACTCCGGGGACATACATCCCCGTGAAATTCGGAAATAAATACAGTATGTCAGGCGGCGCACAGTTAACTCAAAAGTTATACGATCCCACTTATATTTATGGAATTAAATCAGCAAAAATCAATAAAGATATTTCAGTACTGTCGCAGCAACAAACAAGCGAAGTGACGGTATATAATATAAGTCATATTTATTACCAGACGTTGGTAATTCAAATGCAAATGAATGTTCTTAAATCTACACTTACGGCTTCGGAACAATCCTTAAAATCAATTGAGTTAAAATATAAAAACGGCATGGCAAAAAAAATAGATGTGGACAAAATCAGGGTGAGTTATAACAATACAAAATCTCAGTTAGAACAAGCTGAATTAAGCTATTCTCAATCTTTAAATACGCTGAAATATAACATGGGTATGCCGGTTGATAGCTCAATTGCGTTAGCCGATACGACCATAACCATAAGGAAGTATTTGCCTGAAAATGATACCGTGCACAAGTTGCAAATGGAAAATATACTTGACTATCAGTTGAAAAAAACAAATGTTTCGTTGATGCTGACAGATAAAAAAACAAAAATTGCAGCTTTTTTGCCTGCTCTATCCTTTTACGGAAATTACAATTATAATGCAATGCGGCAGGAATTTAATTTTTTTGATGCTGATAAAGATTGGTACCCAAGTTCAGCGATTGGCTTAAAACTAACCATTCCGATATTCGATGGCCTTCAAAGAAATTCAAGAGTTGCCCAATCAAAATTGAATATTAAGATAGCAAAAGAAACTTTATTGCTTACCGAGCAATCAATCAAAGTAGATATTTCCAACTATGAAATCCAGTATAAAAATGCATTAGACAACATCAATAGAGAAAAAGAGAATCTTGACTTAGCCGATAATGTATTTAAAAATACCCAATTGGAATATCAGCAAGGCGCCGGTTCTACGCTTGACCTCATCCAGTCAGAAAGTTCATACATGGTGGCACAAAACACATATTTTAATAAACTGCTGAATCTCTATATTGCCCGTCTTGAACTTGAAAAAGCTAAGGGTTCTCTGATGAGATTTATAAATAATTTAAAATAATCATGACAATGAAAAAGATTATCATCATCGTTATTGCCTTATTAGTATTGACATTTATTGTGTTCAGGCTGTTCAATAACTACAAAAAGATAAATAAAAGCAAAGATGTAAGCACCGATTTGGCGTATGTATCTGTCAATGTTACTCCTGTTAAAAAAATGTCAATAAACGACAGTTTGCAATTGACAGGTTATATGGAGGCGTATTCAGAGATAGATATTGCTGCAGAAGCACAGGGAACAATTACTTCAATGAATGCTGCACTTGGACAGGAAAAATCAAAAGGGAGCATTATAGCAACCATTGATGATAAACTAAAAAAACTTTCTGTTGAAACAGCCGGCATCAGTGTTGCAAAACTTAAAAAAGATTTGGAAAGGTATAATAATCTTTACAAAGGAGGTACTGTAACAGAACAGCAATTAAATGACGCTCAAAATTTGTATGATAATGCTGAAATCCAATTAGCGCAAGCCGAAAAACAGCTTTCCGATGCTGCAATTAAATCCCCGATAAGCGGCGTTATTACCAAGAAACAGGTTGAAGTGGGCGAATACATCAACATTGGCAGCCCTATTGTTACAATCGTTGATATTACCAGACTTAAAATCAAATTAAATGTTTCCGAGGCCAATGTCTATCAGCTCAAATTAAATGATAAAGCGGTAATTACAACCGATGTATATCCCGGGGTAACATTTGAAGGCAATATCAGTTTTATTAGTTCCCAGGGCGACGATTCACACAACTATCCTGTTGAAATTGTTATCGCTAATAGTTCAAACTATCCTTTAAAATCGGGGACTTTTGCAAATGTAATGATCAAACTTCCTGTGGCAGCGGAAGCATTGTACATTCCCCGCGAATCACTTTTGGGAAGTATAACGGAAGCCTCAGTATATGTTGCCGAAAACAACAAGGCAATTCTTAAAAAAATTGTTGCAGGAACCGGAAATGACAAATATATAAAGGTTATTTCCGGTTTAAAGGAAGGCGAAGAAGTAATTGTAAACGGCCAGATAAACCTATCAGAAAACAAGGCAATTAAAATTGTAAATTAAAACAATAATTATGTCAATTACTGAAATTGCAATAAAAAGACCAACGCTGGTTGTAGTAATTTTTACGGTCTTAGCTCTCCTTGGAATAACCTGTTATACAAATTTAAACTATGAGCTGATTCCCAAACTGAGTTTCCCTGCACTCAGCATTGTTACCTCCTATCCGGGCGCATCAGCAAACGAGGTTGAAAGTTCTGTTTCCAAAAAACTTGAAGATGCACTTTCATCCTTAGAGAATGTTAAAAGCATGCAAACAACTTCTCAGGAGGGACTATCCTCTATTACTATCGAACTGGAATCGAGCGCTGATGCTAACTTAGCCGTACAGGATGCCCAGCGTAAAATAAATGCAATGGTGGCAAATCTTCCAACCGGGGTGAAGTCGCCATCAATTAACAAATTCTCTTCCGATGAAATGCCTGTTATTAAGTTTGGGGTCACAGCCAAAATAGCCCCGACTAAATTATATTTACTAACGGATAACCAAATCAAGTCGCAACTTTCAAAACTCAAAGGAGTAGGACAGGTTTCGCTGGTTGGAGGAAATGAGCGTGAAATCAAAATAAATATCAATAAGAATAAACTTGATGCTTACAAAATTACAATCAGCCAGGTTTATCAGGCAATTTATAATTCAAACATTGAAATGCCGACCGGTAAAATTGAAAGTGATGTTAAACAGTATACCGTACGGTTATTAGGAAAGATAAAATCAATAGACGAGTTTCGTAACATAACGGTTTCAAGAACAATTTCTGGCAGCAGCATCAAATTATCAGCTATTGCGGAAATTGTTGACGGCATTGCGGAACAGGCTAATTTAAATAAAATCAATGGCAAAAACTCTATTGGCATTAGTATTCAGAAACAAACAGATGCTAATACGGTTGATGTTTGCAAACGGGTAAAGCAACAACTGAAATTGCTCGAAAATCAATATACCGATTACCAGTTAAAGTTTGATATTGCTTCCGACAATTCTACCTATACTTTAGCTTCAGCCAATGCAGTCATTGAAGATCTGGGGTTCGCCATATTGCTTGTCGCATTTGTTATGTTTATTTTTTTACATAGTATCCGAAACTCATTCATCGTTTTAATTTCTATACCAGCTTCAATTATTTCGGTTTTCATAGCTATGTATGTTTTTAATTTCTCTCTCAATTTACTCACCTTAATGGCGCTCTCATTGTTGATTGGTATTTTGGTCGACGATTCTATTGTGGTTCTTGAAAACATATCCCGTCACTTGTCAATGGGGAAGGATAAGCGAACAGCGGCGCTTGATGGCCGAAATGAAATCAGTTTCACAGCAGTGGCTATTACCATGGTTGATATTGCTGTTTTCCTGCCTTTATCTTTGGTATCAGGAATGATAGGTGGCATGCTAAGGGAGTTTTCCCTGGTGGTTGTATTTGCAACCCTTATGAGCCTTATAGTTTCGTTTACCGTTACCCCTTTATTAGCCTCCCGTTTCAGCAAAATACAAGATTATACAAAAAAATCAATTATCGGAAGGTTTTCTATTTGGGTAGAATCTACATATAATAAGATTGTAGGTTACTACGAAAGAATCCTGCAATGGTCTCTGAATCACCGTAAAACAGTGTATCTGACAGTAACCGTATTAATCATAATATCATTTTCCCTTGTAGGAATGGGCCTGGTAGGCACTGCATTTATGAACGAAGGCGACCAGGGAGAATTTATTGTTAAAATCGAAGGCGAACCGCAGAATACTGTTTACCAGACAACACAGCTAACACAAAAAGTGGAGGATATTTTGCTTAAAAAACCAGAGGTTGTTAAAGTGTATTCGAACATCGGGTATTCAAGTTCTGATTTTGGATCAGGAAGTGGAGTAAATAATAAAAGTGAAATAACAGTTAACCTTGTGAATAAGAAACAACGAAAATTATCCGTTAGCGAGTTTGCGGCAAAGATAAAAAAAGAAGTTCAGGAAATACCCGGGTTAAAAGTCAGCGCCACTCCGTCCTCCATGATGGGAAACGCGGATGATGCACCTATACAGGTATTATTACGCGGGCCTGATATAACGAAGCTCTTTGAGGCAGGCGATAGTGTAATGAAGGTCATCAAACAAATACCAGGCACAAATGATGTTAAATTATCCGTTGATAAAAGCAAGCCTGAATTGCAGATCAAACTCGATCGGGAAAAAATGGAGCAATTGGGTCTTAATGTGCAACAGGTTGGAAGTACCCTGAGCCTTTCATTAGCTGGAAATACAGACTTGCAATATTCCCAGGGCGATAACGATTTTGACATTAATGTACAGTTCGACCAATTCAATCGTAAAAAAATTGACGACGTGGGATCCCTCGCATTTTTAAATAATCAGGGGAAGGTTGTTGAATTAAAAACCTTTGCTACCATTGCTCAATCGTTGGGACCTAACAAACTTGAAAGATACGACCGTATTTCCTCTCTTACGGTAAAATGTTCGGTTTATGGTCGTCCGGTTGGAACCGTTGGTGATGAAATAAAATCTGCTATAAAAGAAAAAATACATTCTCCCGAAATTACGATTGACTATAAAGGCCAAATGGAAAGACAGGCCGATGCATTCGGCAGTTTGTTCACGGCTATTGCTGCCGCATTGATTTTTGTGTATCTTGTAATGGTTGCTCTTTACAATTCTTATCTGTATCCTTTGGTTGTCCTGTTCTCCATACCGGTGGCAGTAATCGGAGCTTTGTTTGCGTTAGCACTTTCAGGAGAATCTCTAACAATTTTCTCTATGGTTGGAATGATCATGCTGATTGGGCTTGTATGTAAAAATGCAATTCTGATTGTGGATTTTACGAATAAATTCAGGGACAAGGGTCTTGCGGTCAGGGAAGCACTAATAGAAGCAGGCAAAGAAAGGTTGAGACCTATCCTGATGACAACATTTTCAATGATTTTCGGTATGCTTCCCATAGCTCTTGCTTCGGGCGCAAGCGCCGAAAGTAAAAATGGGCTTGCATGGGTTATTATTGGCGGGCTGACAAGTTCATTGATTTTCACATTGGTACTGGTTCCGTCTGTATATACGACTATGGAAAATTTAAAAGAAAAATTCAATAGCGTATTCTCACGAAAAAAGCAAATAATTACTATACCAAGCCAAGTTTGAATTAATAAATAAAATTTACGCAGGCAATTAGTATGTATATTAATACCTTATAGCTTCAATTGCCGTGATAGTATTGGTTTTAGTGTTTCTGCATTTAATAAACTCTTGAATAGCTTGACATAAACGTGCTTTTTGAATCGGCAACTGCAACATACACAAACCGTTTAACAACTTGCCAGTCGATGATTGGTTTTTTTTGTGTCCTTTATCACGCATGGCATTGTGCTTTTCTTTGCACTATGCAACAACCACGAAGTGGTTATTTATGTTCTCTCAGCCAGGCCCGTATAGTACTAATATAAGTGTCCCCTACCGGTATTTTTACCGAGCCGAGTGAGACCTGTCGGTTATGTATGGATTTGATCCTCATTACCGGAACAATATAACTCCTGTGAACCCTTATAAACTTTTCCGGGGGAAGCTTATCCATTAAACTTTTCCTGCTGATAAGTGAAAGAATTGGTTTGGTACTACTTCCTAAATGAATTTTTACATAATCATCTAACCCTTCGATATACAAAATATCATCGTAGGCAATTTTTACCAACTGATATTCAGATTTTACAAAGAAAAAATCTTGTGGTATTGTTATCTCCCTGATCTTATTTTGATCCATAATCTTTTTTGCCCTTTCGACCGCTTGGACAAATCTGTCAAATTTTATTGGTTTTACCAGGTAATCAACCGCTTCCAGCTCAAATCCTTTGACTGCATATTCGGAAAAAGCAGTTGTAAAAATTACCAATGGCTTGTTTTGTATCGATTCAAATAGCTGTATTCCGCTTATATCAGGCATCTGGATATCAAGAAAAATAAGGTCTATCTCATTCGTACTGATATATTTCTTTGCGTTAATTGCATCCGTAAAACCCATCATAACCTTAATTGATGGCAAATCAATGGCATACCGGGAAATCACCTGCAGTGCAAGTGGTTCATCATCGATAGCAATAGCTTTTATCAAGAGAGTTGAATATCAAGATTTACAATAAACATTTTTTGTTGTTCCAAAATCTCCAGTCTGTATTTTTGCGGGTACAGTTGTTCAAGCCTTTTCCTGGTATTACTTATTCCCAGGACAGTTGAGCCAGAATTGATTTTTTTTATAATAAGATTTGATACTTTAAATTGTAGATTACCTGCTTGTGCATTCAGTTTTATTCTGATGTAGCTATGTTCATGAGCGCTAACACCATATTTAAAAGCATTTTCAACAAAAGGCATAAGGATAAGAGGTGGAATCTTGTAACTGTGAATATCACCGGTAATCTGAAGATCTATGATTGTATTTTCATTCAATCGTATCTTCTGAAGTTCAACATATTGCTGCATATATGCAACCTCTCTGATTAAGGGAACCATTTCAGATTTTGCATCTTCCGTTATATATCTCATAATGTCAGAAAGCTTCATTACGGCATCTGCAGTGAAATCGCTTTTTGCAAGCGCCAGGCTGTAGATGCTGTTCAAGGTGTTAAACAGAAAATGTGGATTTAGTTGCGACCTCAGAAATGATAATTCCATGGATACTCTTTCGGCCTCTAAATTCTTGGCTTTGTTTTCTGTCCTGATCCATTCTCCAACCATCCATATACCAAAACTGAAGGCCATAATTAGAAGAAAAAGGAACAAAGTAATGAGCTTGTCGGGGTTTAAAAATTCAATTCCGCGTCTTTCCATGGACCTTGGGCCATGCATTGAAAAAAGCGTGGTTCTTAGAAACATAAAAAGAAAAAAAAGAACCACAAATAAAACAGAATAAGGAACAATTCTTTTGTTCATCAGCAGCTTGGGAACCATCCATAAGCCATGAAGATAAAAAAGGAATATAATATAAACATTAAATACCAGAGAATGAATGAACATGGTTGGGGTCGATTCAATTCGAATATTGGCCATCTCGGGAAGGTATTTAGGCCTGAAGATATAAGGAAGGCTAACGAATAATATCCAGGCTATGACATGAACTATGACCGTTACAGTTCTTTTTTTCATTGGCTAAAGTTACTTAATAAGACAGAAAGCATAATATTTATCGGGAAATCTTCAATATTTCCGGAGAAACCATTGCCAGGTATAAAACACGGCAAATTTATAGGGTTTATCTATTTTTAAAAATACGTAAGGTTACCCTGAATACTTTTGATCAACTTATGAAAGAACGCTTACTCCTTTTTTTTTTATTCATATGTTTTTATTTCCCGGGATTCTCACAAAATCCTGATAAAATATTTCTTGATTCATTGTACATGGGTTCAATGGATAAGATACTGAATGCAATATCCTTAAAGTACGGAGTAAGGTTCATTTATGATAAGGAACTTATTTCCTCCTATAGAATTGATGAGAGGCCCATGAAAAAACCCTTATCACTTTTTCTAAGCCAGGAGTGTGCCTCCCGGAAATTAAAATGGGCTTTAACATCCGATTCTGCAATTGTTATCACAGAAAAACATGAGACTCTTACTTCCAAACCGGTAAAGGTTGAGGAGAAGCGTGTTAACAGATATACAGGCCCTATGAGCAAATCTGACTTCATCCTTACCGGTATTGTACGTGATAAAACGACAGGCGAGGGATTGCCTTTTGCCAATATAGGTATAAGAGGTTCATCAGTCGGGACTTTTGCAAATTCAGACGGCTTTTTTACGTTGCTTAAAGTGCCTTCGGATACAGCCACCATTATCATCAGTTATCTTGGTTATAAGACGGGTTATGTTTTCCTGAGTCCTTCAACACCCACAAGCAATCTTCTGATCGAGATGGAATTGCAGTTGCAGGATCTGCCAGAGGTTACAATATCAGCGGAACAGGACCGGCTCATGATCGCAAATGACCGGATTAGTTTGCTCAAAATCACTCCCCAAAAACTTGCGACATTGCCCAATATCGGAGAAAAAGATGTGATCAGGTCTTTTCAATTATTACCGGGTGTATCTGCTGCAAATGAATCTTCCTCAAATCTTTTTGTAAGAGGAGGAACTCCGGATCAGAACCTTCTTCTTTACGATGGTTTCACGGTTTACCAGGTTGATCATCTTTATGGTTTCTTTTCTGCTTTTAATTCAAATGCAATCAAAGATGTTCAGTTATACAAAGGCGGTTTTGATGCAAAATATGGAGGACGCTTGTCGAGTGTTACCGAGATCACGGGAAAAGATGGTAATTCAAAACATTTTACTTTGGGAGGAGAGATCAGCCTCTTAAGTTTCAATCTTTATACCGAGATCCCCATTGGAAAAAGATTTACTTCGCTTATTGCATTCCGCAGATCCTATCAGGGATTGTTGTATGACAAGATTTTCAAACAATTCAATAATACAAGCGAGATCAAACAAGTTTCATTTGGAGGAGTCAATGGAGGTCCGATGAAAGGGGCTCCCTCAACCACTACACAAGTCAAATCATATTTTTATGATGTGAATATAAAACTGACGTACAAGCCATCGAAGAAGGATGTTATGTCCTTAAGCTTTTATGACGGTACCGATAATCTGGATAATAGCCTTAATGTTTCAGGGGGTGGCGGATTTAGTTTCAATCTGAATAATTCTGACATTACAAATTACGGCAATATAGGATCCGGATTCAGGTGGACACGTAATTGGAATTCACACCTGAATGGTACCACACTCATCAGCTATTCGAATTATTTCAGCAACAGGAACAGAAGCAACAGCGGCAGTTCTTCTGACCAGGGAAGCAAAATGGCTTTTAATTCAGGTATCAATGAAAATAATGATCTGACAGATATGAGCCTGAAGAGCGATTACACCTATAGCCTGGGGCATAACAATCAACTTGGCTTTGGAATATTTGCGACACATTATTTCATCAAGTATAATTTCACTTGGGCAGATACAAACAATATTATTGATCAATCTCAAAACGGATCAATCGCTGGTTTATATCTCCAGGATAAAATAAAGCTTTTTAAAAGTAAACTGACAATTACCCCCGGGTTAAGATATTCGTATTTCTCTCCGACCGGAAAGATATATCCCGAACCCCGGTTGGCCCTCACGTTTAACCTGACAAAAAACTTCAAGATTATTGCTGAAACAGGAAAATATCTCCAGTTCGCCAACCGGGTTACCCGGGAAGATTTCCTTTCCGGTAGCAGGGATTTCTGGATTCTCTCTGATAACAACAGAATTCCGGTTAGTTCTGCATGGCATTATATCTCAGGAATCAGTTATGAGAATAAAACCCTTCTCGCAAGTGTGGAGGGTTATTATAAGGCAATTGATGGTGTAACTGAATACTCACTTAGATTCAAACCTGCAAGAGAAGGCGCAGGATATACCGAAAATTTTTTTTCCGGAACCGGTTATGCAACAGGCATTGAATTTCTGCTCCAGAAAAAGTACGGTGATTTAACAGGTTGGATTGGATATTCGATCTCCAAAGCTATGAATAAGATAGCCGAGTATGGCACAGACTATTTTCCTGCATCCCAGGATGTGAGGCATGAATTTAAACTGGTAGGACTGTATGATTACAAGAACTGGAGTTTTTCTCTTACCTGGCTTTATGCATCAGGACGACCGTATACTTCCCCAAATGGTGCATACACCATTACGCTGCTTGACGGAACTCAACAAACCTATATTGATTTTTCTTCAAAAAATAGCAATCGGCTTCCGGCATACCACAGACTTGATCTGGGTATTAATTATCATCTTAAAGATGCTGAAACAAAAACTGAATGGGGAATGATCGGATTATCAATATTCAATCTTTATAATAGAAAAAATGTCTGGTATAAGGAATATCAAATAATTGACAAAAGTGTAATAGAGACAAACAAACTTTTTCTTGGAATTACTCCCAATTTGACTTTTTCTGTAAAATTTCACTGATAATGAATAAATTTTATCCGGTACTTTCATTTCTGATTCTTATTATTTTGACAAATTGTGAAAAGACAGGGTCCGGATCTTTTCAGGATCAGGCTGTTGTTGAGTCGTATGTTCTTCCTTCGCATAAAATTACGGTTAAAATTTCAAAAAAAATTCCCTATGATAGTGAAGCAGATACTTCAGATGTTGATATTGATCATTTGAATGTTAAAATCCTTTTAGATGGAACCTCCTATTCCCTGGCGCCAACCGGATCAGGAATTTATTCCGATTCAACCGGAGCTATTAAACCTGTGTCGGGAAACACGGTCGGATTAGTATTTACGTATAATAATATCTTAATCAGTTCCTCTACAATTATTCCTTCCAAACCGACGGGTATGGCCCAATCCGCTACTGCAATTTCTATGGAACAGATCGATCCCGATAATCAGACGTTCACCCGCCCTCCGGATCCCGTTGAAATAAGTTTCAGCAATGAGGCAAAAGATTATTATATGCTGGTGGTAGAGTGCCTGGAATCTGTCAAAATTCCGATTTATAAGGATTCTGTTCCTGACAATGAACTTTATGCAACCCGGCCTACATCTGAATCATCCATTGATATACAACCGATGATGTTAAAGTTCTTTGGCAGGAACCGTATTGTGCTTTATCATATAAACAAGGAATACACGACTTTTCTCAATACTCAACAGAATACGTCCCAAAACTACCAGGATCCCCCAACTAACATTGAGAACGGCCTGGGAATATTTACAGGAATTAATACCGATACATTATTTCTTCAAGTAAATCAAAAAAGTAAGGGTGCCGCAAAAAACTGATTGTCAATAAATGATTACATATCAATATAATACGTGTCAATCTTTTACTTACTCTTAAAATAGAAACGACAAAATGCGCAATAAAAAATCTCGTGGTCTATTAGATAATCAATTTCGTCTCGATAACATTAGTAAGCTGATAGATCCGTTGGAAAAACTGAATCGATACATCAAGTGGGAAGACTTCCGTAGCATTATTGATCAGGCTTTCCGTGAGACTGAGCCATCGCCGGGAGGACGCCCTCCATTTGATCGGGTGATGATGTTCAAAGTTCTCGTTCTTCAAAAGATGTACAATTTGTCAGATGATAAAACAGAATATCAAATACTTAACCGTTTTAGTTTCTCCCGTTTTCTTTGCATTGAGCTTTGTGATGAAGTCCCGGATGCCAAAACAATCTGGCATTTTCGTAAACAATTGAAGAACCATTCAATTTTTGATGGGTTATTTGAATTTCTCCATGAGAAAATTGAAGAAGCTCAATTGAGCCTCAATGAAAGTTCACTTGTCGATCCTCATATCATTGAATGCCCAATTATGCTTAAATTTATTTTCTTCTCGAATTAGTTTTTAGCAGTACCCTTAATATAATTAAAATTCCCATGAGAATCATCACTGAATTAGCACTTGTGGCAATTATTTTCACGGAATTAAGTTCACAGGGTTTATATGGAAATAAACAACATGACAAAACAGAGGAAAGCAAATATCCATCCCATTACAATTCACAAGTAAAAGTTGATGGAGTTGCCAGAGACTGGCCTGCGGAGTCATTTTTCTGCAATTTGGCCACAAACATTTATTACGCTGCTGCAAATGACAGCTCAAATATTTACCTGTGTATCCAGGTATTGAATCACGCAGTACAAATGTCGCTGCTTAAGAGTGGACTAACGCTTTATCTTGATCCATTCGGGAAAAAGAAGAAGAATTGTTATCTGCGATTCACATTCCAACCTCCGGAATTTTCAGGTCCTCCACAAGAGATTTCAAGAAAACCGGGACAGGGTGAAAACATGCATCCTGAACAAGAACTCCCTGATCGCAGAGTTTCCAATAACCAGATTCCGGTGAAGAAAGGAATTCCAGGGAAAAGTTTACGGCAGGTACTGCGATTGATTCCTATTGTCATTGAGACAAATGGATTTAAAGATGGGTTCAATGGAAAGGTACTTCCCGGAGTTAAAATTCATGACTTTGCAGCTCTTGGAGCTGTTGATTCTTCAGGAATGCTTACAATAGAAGCCTCGGTGCCAAAAAATGCCTTCCTTAGAGATTCTATTGCTTTAAAATGTATTTCCCTGGGATTTGAAATAACTGAACTTATTACATCTTCTCCAATCGGAAATCCCGGAGGTGGCGATCGTGGTGGACAAGGTGGTCAGATGCATGG
>Ga0224522_1000476_pt1 | contig 13237 bp, 12 predicted proteins | sample CFST25metaG_FD_182733 | JGI IMG/M metagenome (GOLD analysis project Ga0224522, IMG submission 182733) | Peat soil microbial communities from Stordalen Mire, Sweden - C.F.S.T25 | ecosystem: Environmental > Terrestrial > Soil > Wetlands > Peat | place: Sweden: Norrbotten County, Stordalen Mire...
TTACCAATGTATAATTTTTCCAATCTTTTATTTACTTGTTTATATATTTCTTTAATATAAAATAAAAAGGTAAGCCTAATAATAGAACCGCAACACTAATCAGACCGGAGATGTAGTCCTGCGAGAATGCTTTGAAAGAAACTATCAGCAGGAATATTATAAAAATCGCGGGGATGATTGGATGGACTTTGAATCCTGTATATTCTTCACCCTCTGTTTTTCTTTTTCTGTAAACGAAAATTGTCGAGGCAACAACTGCAATCACAAGGTTATCGTTGAACATAATAATATTAATCAGCTTATCGAACTGTCCCTGATAGATAATAAAGATTAAAATTATTGCAGTAAGAAATGTAAGAGTGAATTCCTGCACCTGAGTCTTATCGTTTACCTTCATGAACTTCGCAGGTATCACTTTATCTTCCGCCATTGCGTGAAATATCCTCGGCAGGTGCATCATGGAGACATTTACAAATCCCGCGGCAGAAATAAAAATTATAAATGAAATAATTTTACTTCCCGCATTTCCGAAAATAATCCTTGCTGTATCTGCAGCGATAAGAGGGGAGTTTGCAATCCCTTCTATGCCAAGCAGTCTGTAATATCCAAAGTTTATTAACAGGTAAAGTACTATTGTAACCCCTACTCCGAAAATTATCCCGCGTTTCAAATTTCTTTTTGGCTCGATTACGTCGGCACTGAGATTCATTATCAACTGGTATCCGCCGTAAGTAAAAAACACAGCTATCAGCCCGTTCGAAAATGCCGAGAATAGTGAATTGTTCTGTATCAGCGGCGCCGGAGTTGAAACTGTGCTGTTTCCAGAAATAAAAATTGCGAGGAAACTGAAAATAATAATTATTCCTACTTTAGATATTGTAATTATATTTAATATCGTAGCGCTTGTTTTTATTCCGAGATAATTTATTATAAATAAAATGATAACTATACAACTCGCAGTTATTTTAAGTCCGAACGGTGAATTAATACCTTCGATAGGAATAAGTGATGATAAATATTCTGAGCCGAGAATCATAACCGCAGCATAAGTTGCACCGCTTGTGATAATTACTCCGAGCCAGTTAATCATAAACGCAACTGCAGGGTGGTATGCCTCCGAGGCAAGCTTGTAAAATCCGCCTGCGAATGGTTTCCTCGAACCGATTTCCGCAAATGTTAACCCCCCAAGCAGTGCAATTATACCTCCCGTTATCCACGCCGCAAAGAAAAGTTCAGAGCTTCCTGTTTCTTTTGCAACAAGCGCAGGTGTTCGGAATATTCCTATTCCGATTACAAGACTTACGACTGCAACGGTTGTATCGAGCAGGGTTAACTTTGGTTTTATGCTCATTTATTTTATTGTACTCCGTATGTATCTATTAAATAGACCAATGACGAAAGTGCTGCTCCGCCGAGCTTCAGTTCACGCGGATGGATATTTTCAAAAGTATCATTTGCAGAGTGATGAAAATCAAAATATCTCTGCGAGTCGCACATCAAGCCGATTCTGGGGAATCCCAGGTCTTTAAGGTAATATATATCTACTGCGCTTCCCCCCGTGATGAAAAAGTAAATTCCATATGGCATCAGTAAATTTCTGAATGAAGAAATTTTATTAAACTGCTCATCTGTAGCTTCCATAATAAATCCGTTTGGAACAGTTCCTCCTGCATCTGATTCTAATGCTGCAATATGTTTTTCATTTTTTTGCTTAACAACCTCTGCGTATTTCCTTCCGCCTCTTTGCGCAATCTCTTCATCCATAAATGCGACGAACCTGATTGTGTGCTGCGGTCTGATGTTCAGTGCTTTGTAAATTCTCAGTACTTCCATTGCGTGAATAACTCCTGCGCCATCGTCGTGCGCGCCTTCACCAATATCCCACGAGTCAAGATGTCCGCCTACAACTATAATTTCGTCCGGATAAACAGAGCCTTTTATTTCACCGATTACATTGTGTGAAACTTTTTCGGGAAACTCTTCGCAGGTCGTCCTGAAATATACTTCAAGAGATTTATCCATTTTTAAATACCTGCTCAGTAAATCCGCATCATTTGTACTGATTGCAATTGCCGGTATTTTGGTTACGGAATCTGCATAACGCATCACGCCCGTATGCGGAAAATCATACTTGGCAAGTGTAACAGAACGGATTATTATTCCGATTGCTCCGAGCCTTGCGCCCTCTACAGCGCCGTGCACTCGCGGTCCTACTGCATCGCCGTATGCTTCGAATGTATTGAAGAATTCCTGCTTTGCGGGATTGTTAAAAAATACAATCTTTCCTTCTACATTTTTTCTGCCGAGTTTCTGCAGCTCTTCGAAAGATTTAACTTCTACTATATTGGCCTTGATGCCGTCTTTTCCGGTACCAATTGATGTCCCGAGCGCACAGCAGTTCAGTTCTTTCCTGCCGAACATTTCCGAATTAAAATAACAATATTCCCTTTCTCCTCTTTCCCAGTTCCTCACCATGCATTCCTGAGTATATACAGTATCAAGTTTCATTTCCGATAAAGTCTTGTAAACCCATTCAACGGCATATTCCGATTGTATGGAACCCGCCACCCTGTGTCCTATATTTTTGCAGAGGTAGCGGAGATTATTGTACCCTTCATCGCTTGTGAGAGCTTCCCTGTAAAAATTTCCTATAATAGCGGAATCACTTTGCTGCGCGGTGATATAATTATTAAAACTTAAAAGAATCAGAAATGAAAAAAGTAAATTTTTTATCATGAGAAATGGTGGTTATTTTTTATTTAATTTTATTAATTCTTTTACCTGATATACGTTTAAACCTTCGGTTTTGTTACCCGAAGATAAACAAAGAAAAAATATTTTAATGGTTTTTATAAGTACATCTGTATAGTCGAATGCCTCATTCAGGTCTTTACCTGTTGAAACACATCCGTGTTTTTCCCAGATGACAATTTTATGCTTATTAAATTTTTTCCTGGTCTTAAGCGCAAGTTTTTTTGAACCTGTTAGCTGATAAGATATAAATCCTATTCCCTCCGGAAATAAAACCGGGACTTCGGGTTGAATCGCGGATATCAGTTTATTAATACTTTTTTCGGATTTGAAATTTTTCAAATTTGTAAGAGCAATAACCTCGGCTGGATGTGTATGCAATACGACTTTTTCACCGGTGTTTTTTCCCGCAAGTAGATTCTGTAATTCAAGATGAGTGAATAATTCCGATGTAGGGTTTTTGTCTGAAATATTATCGAGCGATATAATAGTATATGCATTCCCTGATTTGTTGAAATATAGAAGGCATAGTCCCTGAACCGGATTCACGGCAATACCCCTCATTCTGCAGCCTGAACAAGTAATTAAAATATACTGGTTTCTAAGATGCTTATATGTCTTATTTAACCTCACATAACCCGATTCCGGAATCTGAAATTTAATTTTTTTACATAAACCGGTAATATTAATTGAAAAATTTCCTGCATTCGACTCTGCCCAGCCTTTACTCCAGAGCAAACCCGAGATTTGCTTAATTTCCTCGAGTACGCGCATTATATCCGTATTTTTTGATATTTTCATCATTTAATAATTATTAGCTTAAAATATCAAACTATTAAGATTATGAAAATGCACAAATAAATTAACTTGATTTTTTAACGAAATAATAATATTTTTACTCTTTTAAACACTAAATTTTAATTTAAGCAGAATTGATAAAGAAACACTACGAAAGTTACATCATAGTTGATGGAAATTACGAAGATAATGTAATTGAAGAAATTATAAAGAAATACGATGCATTCTTCAAGAAAAACGAAGTCGAAATAAAAAACATCGACAAAATCGGTAGGAGAAGAATGGCTTACCAGATAAAAAAGAAACAAAATGGCTTTTATATTTGTTTTGAATTAATAGCTAAGCCGGATGTAATTGCAAAGCTTGAAAGAACTTATAAACTTGATGAAAACATAATAAGATATCTTACCATTGAAATGGATAAGAAGACCTTGAAAGAAAAAGATGATTACCTGAAGAAGAGAACAATGATGGCGGAAGCAGCAATTGAAAAGGAAAATAAACCGGTTGAAAATTCGGAAGTTACTGCTGAAGCGAAAGCTGAAGCAAAACCCGAAGCAAAATAAATAGTGTTTTTTATAATACAAGATTTATCAATTAATTAATTAAAAACAAATAATATTTTATTTGGAGGAAAATCATGGCTGAATTCAAGATGCCCGAATTAAATTCTGTAGTTATAGCCGGGAATTTGACTAAAGATCCGATTTTTAGACAGACGACAAACGGTACTCCGGTGGTTAATTTTTCAATCGCCAGCAACAGAAGATTCAGAGATAAAAATGAAGACTGGAAAGAAGATGTGTGCTACGTGGGAGTCGTTGCGTGGAATCGTTTGGCTGAAAGCTGCAGGGATAAATTAAGAAAAGGTAATGCGGTTCTGGTTGACGGTGAATTGCAAAGCAGAACTTTTAAAACTGAAGACGGAAATAACAGAACAATCGTAGAAATCAAAGCAAGAAGAATCCAATTCCTTAATAAGAGAATGGGCGGAAACGGTGAACATGTTGCACAGGATGAACCATCGACATTTACTGATGATAGTTTCGATTCATTGTTGTCACCCGAGGATACCGATTTATTACACGAAAAATAGATCTAAATTTTTAAAAACCGAATTTAAAACAGGGTGGGTTTTTAACCACCCTTTGTATTATATTTAAAAAATCGTTAGGAAAAATGAAAATTATATTAAAACAAGAACACGATATATTAGGCGCTATCGGAGAAATAAAAGAAGTTAAAGACGGATATGCGCGCAATTATCTTATTCCAAGAGGAATAGCTGTTACAGTTACACCTGCGAATTTAAAAACATTCGAAGAAGTTAAAAAACAAAAAAGCAGAAAAGTCCAGAAGGAGATCGATATAGCCAATAAGCTTTCTACCGATTTGACTAATACTGTGCTTACCGTATATGTAAAAACCGCTGAAGATGAAAAGATTTACGGTTCAGTTACTGCCCAGACGATTTACAATATGCTGAAAGAAAAAGGATATGAAAATATCGAAAGAAAAAAGATTTTACTGCCTGAGCATATTAAAACACTCGGCGAACATTTTGTGGATATTAAACTGCATGCAAATGTAACCGCAAAAGTAAAAGTAATTGTTGAAAAAGAAAAAGAACCTGAAACAGAAGTTCCGGTGGAAAATAATACAGAAGTTACTCCGGCCGCAGACAGCAATTAATTTGAGCTAATGAGTTTGAACCAATCCATCCCGATGTTATCGGGATGGATTTTTTTATTTTCGCTTTTTATATGTACTTGAAATAGCATTCTAATATAAGTATTTTTAAGAAAATATTTTTTTATATAAATAAAAATCATGGACGAAAAATCAACACTTGAAACTAACGAAATACCTGTGAATGGAAATTCCAAAGCAGAGATTAAATCAGTATCCGATGTGACCATTAGGTTTGCAGGCGATTCCGGCGACGGTATGCAGCTAACAGGAACCCAGTTCTCCGATGCTATTGCGGCTGAGGGAATGGATATGGGAACGATTCCCGATTATCCGGCGGATATACGCGCTCCCGTAGGTTCATTATACGGAGTGAGCGGTTATACGATTCACTTCTCGAGTCATGATATTCATACACCCGGCGACCAGGTCGATGTGCTTGTTGCTATGAACCCCGCCGCATTAAAAGTTAATTTAAAAGATTTAAAAAAACATGGTATAATAATAGCAAATTCGGATTCATTTGATAAAAAAAATCTTGACCTTGCCGAGTTTGCGGAGAATCCGCTTGAAGACGGTTCACTCGAAGGATACAGCGTTTACGAAATCCCGATAACCAAATCCACGCTTGAAGCATTAAAAACTATGAACCTTCCGCCAAAAGCGGCTCAAAGATGCAAAAACTTTTTTGCACTCGGAGTTGTGTACTGGCTCTATAATAAAAAATTCGATTTTACTTTAAACTGGCTTGAAGAAAAATTTGCAAAACAACCCGAGATGATTGAAGCAAATTCAAGAGTATTGAAAGCCGGATATTATTACGGTGAAACAACGGAAATATTTACTATAAAATTTGAAGTGAAACCTGCGGATTTACCTACAGGTGTTTACAGAAACATAAACGGAAATGAAGCTGTGGCTCTCGGACTTGTTGCAGGTGCAGCAAAAGCAGGCCTGCAGTTATTCCTCGGAAGCTATCCCATAACTCCTGCTTCCGAAATTATGCAGAATCTTTCCAAGTATAAAAGATGGGGCGTTAAGATGTTTCAGGCTGAAGACGAAATCGCGGGAATCTGTACTGCAATAGGCGCTTCTTTTTCAGGTTCGCTCGGCGCTACATCGACAAGCGGTCCCGGTATGGCTTTGAAATCAGAAGCAATCGGACTTGCCGTTATGGCAGAACTTCCTCTTGTCATAATTAACGTGCAAAGAGGCGGACCTTCTACAGGTTTGCCGACTAAAACAGAACAATCTGATTTATTCCAGGCAATGTACGGAAGAAACGGCGAATGCCCCGTTCCGGTTCTTGCTGCAAGCTCTCCCTCTGATTGTTTTACAATGACTGTCGAAGCAGTAAGGCTTGCTGTAAAATATATGACTCCAGTAATTTTACTTTCGGATGGTTATATCGCACAGGGCGCTGAACCGTGGAAAGTCACGAAGTTCTCCGATTTACCGGAAATGAAAGCTGTGTTCAGAACAAACAGCGACGGATTTTTCCCGTATACAAGAAATGAATTTCTTGCTCGCCCGTGGGTGAAACCCGGAACCAAAGGACTCGAAAACAGAATCGGAGGTCTTGAAAAACAAAACGTTACGGGTAATGTCAGCTATGACCCTGAAAATCACCAGTTGATGACAAATTTAAGGGCAAAGAAAATAAAAAGAATTGAAAACGATATCCCCGAACTCGAAGTAATTGGCGATAAAACCGCGGAATTACTTGTGGTCGGATGGGGAAGCACAGGCGGCGCAGTTGCTACTGCTGTGGAAAATCAGCTTGCCAAGGGAAGAAAAGTTGCTTATGCCGTGATGAGATATATGTTCCCAATGCCGAAAAATACTCATAAAGTATTAAAGCAATTCCCGAAAATATTGATTCCTGAAGTTAATAACGGACAGCTCAATAAGCTTATCCGCGCTGAATTTTTAATTGACCCGATTTCATATACGCAGGTAAAAGGATTACCGCTTAAAGCCCGCGAAATTGAAAACAAGATTGAAGAAATTTTAAAAGTTTAAATTTAAATCTTAAAAAAATGGCTGAATCAAATAAAGATAATACAAAAACCGAAAACATATTACCAATATACACGGCAAAAGATTTCACTTCCGACAGGGATGTACGCTGGTGCCCGGGCTGCGGAGATTATTCCGTGCTTGCTCAGGTGCAAAGGTCCTTCCCGCAGATTATCGGCGAGAAGAAAGAAAAATTTGTTGTCATTTCGGGAATTGGATGCTCGAGCCGCTTTCCGTATTATATGGATACTTACGGATTCCATACTATTCACGGAAGAGCCGCGGCAATTGCCTCGGGCGTGAAAATCGCAAATCCCGATTTATCCGTCTGGATTGCAACAGGCGACGGCGATGCGCTCAGCATAGGCGGAAATCACTTCATTCACTTGCTCAGAAGAAATATAGACGTGAATATCCTGCTTTTCAATAACAGGATTTATGGTTTGACAAAAGGTCAGGTATCCCCGACTTCCGAGCACGGAAAAGTTACGAAGTCATCACCATACGGCTCAATCGAATATCCCGTTAACCCTGTTTCACTTGCACTTGGAATGGAAGGAACTTTCATTGCCCGCACAATAGATAGGGACCCGAAACATCTTCAGGAAATGATTTTGAGATGCTATAAACATTACGGAACGTCATTCCTTGAAATATTGCAGAATTGCGTAATATTTAACGACGGTGCTTATGCAAAATATACCGATAAAGAAACCAAAGAAGATAACCTTATTTATCTTGAAACCGGAAAACCGCTTGTATTCGGTAAGCAAAAAGATAAAGGAATAAAACTCGACGGATGGAAACCTGTTATTATAAATCTGAATGACGGCAAATACAGCATAAACGATTGCCTCGTGCACGATGAAACTTCAAAAGACCTTGCATTTATTCTCAGCAGTTTCAGCGATAACCCGTTGCTTCCAATGCCGCTTGGAGTCTTTCTCGATAGGCAGCGTAACAGGTACGAAGTCGAAATGGAAAACCAGATTGCGGATTCAAGAAAAAAATCAGGTGAAGGAAAAATTGATGAACTCCTGATGGGCAATTCCACCTGGGAAATAAAATAAAATGCGTTCTGTGCATTCCGAACTGTCAGGATAACAATTGTCATCCCTGCATGCTCTTACCGGAGATGACTCTTGATACTTTCAGAACGTTACCAAGCTCCAGCTTGATAATGGTACAACTGATTTAAGAGTATAAAATATTAAACCGTTCTCCAAAAAAGGGGAACGGTTTTTTTAATCCTATAATCCTTTAATCCTATAATCTTAATTCAGACAATTATTTCGAATCCAATATCGCTTTCAGCCCGTCAAGGTTTCTGGCAATGATGGTACCCGGGATTTTTACTACTGCACCTATTTGTGCAATAAAGCTACCCTGCACTTCACCTGTTTTATACGTAGTGAATCCGATTCTATATAAACCTTTAACGAGTGCTTTTGTCGGATTGCTTGCATCACTTGTAATTCTCATAAGAGAATTGTATTTATTTCCCGATGGCTGTTTTGGAAGTTCGCCCGAATCGTCATTTTGTCCGTAAGATGTCCAGCTCCCGTTTTTCACGTTTTCCACAAAACCTGAGTCATTTAATATTACACTCGACCTTTCAAGTGAAATCCAGGTATCGAAATAACTCGTTTTGTCATTCGAATTTTCTTTATATTCATCCATTACATAATCCGGTTTTTCAGGCTTCATATCTGTAACTGGGGATACCATTCTTATTCCGATTTCAGGTACAGCAGAAGGAACCCAAAGATAAAGATAGTAATATTTCTTTCCGCCGCGCTCTTCATCAGGTGTAGAGCCGGATTTAATGTAACCGTAATAACTTACAACATCCGTATAAGGAAGTCTGATTTCCTGTCCGAATACGGTTTTCTTTCCAAGGTCTGCATCGAAGGTCGGAAGCTTTTGCGCGTTCGAAAATTTAACCATAAACAAAGAAATTGCGATGAGAAGAAAAATTTTTTTCATAATTAATATATTTTAATTTATATTTCACATTTCAAATTCAAAAAACTTCTAATTCCTAAAAATTATTTTATCAAAACCATTTTTTTTGTTTCTGAATAATTATCAGAAGTCAGTTTGTAAAAATATACACCGCTCGGATAACTTGCTGCATCGAACATTATTTCATAATTTCCTGCGGGTTTCTTTTCATTTACCAATGTCTTTACTTCATTACCAAGTATATCGAATACTTTTAAGGTTACCAATCCGGTTTTGGCAACCTGATATTTAATATTCGTTATCGGGTTAAAAGGATTCGGATAATTCTGGCTTAATGAAAATTTCTCGGGAATATTATTGCTGTAATTATTCACTCCAAGCGGCTGACCTTCTGTAAGATTATAAATTATATCCGGGGTTACATTCACGAATGTCTGCTGAAGCCCGCTCGGCCATCTTACAAATAAACTGTCTATTATAGTTGCTGTGCCGATTCCAAAATGAACAACAAGGGAATTCTGGCCTTTTCCTCCCGAACCACCTTCGACCTCGCGAATCTGGCTTAAGCTTCCTGTCTTAATTCTGACTCTTGCACCTATTGCAGACCTGTTTGAATTCGTACCTATTAATCTCATTTCAATCCACTTATTTGAATTACCTGAATTTCTATAAAGTCTGTTTTCACTTCCGTTATTGTTAAGATATAAATCAAGGAATCCGTCGTTATCGAAATCTCCCCAGGAAATACAGCTTGAATGTCTTACGTCACCCATACCTATCGAAGCCGAAATGTCCGTAAACACTCCATTATCGTTCCTGTACATTTTGTCGGGATATCCCTGACCCTTCGCTACATATAAGTCGAGGTCGCCGTCATTATCTATATCAGCCCACCCGCAGGAATATGACTGCTCCTGGTCGTTCACACCTGCTGTGACTGCGACATCGGTAAATGTTCCGTTCCCGTTATTTTTGTAGAGCTGGTTAAATCCGTTTGTGCTTGCAAGATATAAATCCATAAAACCGTCATTATTATAATCACCCCATTCAGCACCCCAGGTGTAATAATTAGTCTGTAACTGTGAAGCTTCAGCTACATTTGTAAATGTTCCGTTGCCGTTATTTTTATAAAGCATTGCTGTAAAAGGGGAGCCTGGATGAGACTGCGAACCTGCAAATACATCCGGGTATCCGTCGTTATTAAAATCTGCAGCTGCAAGACATAATATCGAGGCGCTGTCTGTTATTCCGCTGGAATATGCCACATTTGTAAAACTGGTGAGATTATTATTCTTAAAAAGGAAACTGTAACGCGGAGGCATTCCGTCGTTCGCAAAGAAAACATCTATCTTGCCGTCTCTATCATAATCAATCCAGTTGATTGAACCTCCGTAAGAAGTAAAATTCACTCCTGCTCCTGGTGCTACTTCCATAAGATATGTTCCCGTGTTTTTTAAAAGCATAATTGGTGTTTGCCAGTTGCCTATCATTATATCTATAAAGCCGTCGTTATTGTAATCGGCAGCAGAGCAGCCTCTTCCGGGACAATTAATATTTATTCCCCAGGTCGTAGATGATTCGGTAAAACCGCTTCCCGCGTTATTAATCCAGAGCCTTGAAGGAGTATTATTATTAACAAGAAAAATATCCAGCCAGCCGTCATTATTTAAATCCAGAAAAACCACTCCCTGTGCAGCTCCCGCATCATTAACCCCGAGCGAAGGTGCAACATCTGTAAATATAACCTGACTGCTTGATATACTGGAAAAGAAAAGAATAGAAATTACGAACATAAACTTTGTAAGAGTATTCATTTTCCTAAAATTTAATATTTATAAATGTGCTAACGTAGGTATTATAAATTAGATAATTTGAGTTGAATTATCAATTTAAAATGACACTGAATTGATAATTTTAAAAATGGGCCGGTCATGTTTTATTGAAAAAATAATTATTTCAGCAATACCATTCTTTTGGTTGCTGTAAAATTACCGGTTCGAATCGTATAGAAGTAAATTCCGCTTGATAAGTCCAAACCTGAAAATTCGGTACTGTAAGTGCCTGCATTCAAGTTCTTATTTACCAAAGTTGCTATTTCTTCACCCAATGCATTATAAACTTTCAAAGTCACAAAATTAGATTCCTTAATCTGGAATTTTATATTTGTAATCGGGTTAAACGGGTTTGGAAAGTTCTGACTTAGAAAATATTTTTCGGGAATTGCTTTATTGTTTTGAATTATAGAAAGCGACTGGCCTTTTCTTGCACAAAACTTTTTTACAATATTATAAACCATTCTGCATTCATCAGAGGTCAGTTTATCTCCTTCAAAATCGCAGTAATATGTTCTGTTTGTGAAGTTCCCGAGAGTTCCTGCATTATTCAATACACCAACATAGATATTATAATTCGGAGGATATAAAATATTATGGTTCTGAAAATCATTTATCAGATTAATCCCATTTCTATTGCAGATAACATTGGATGGTGAGAGAATGCTGAGAATATATAAACCGCTTGAATTTATATTAGCAACAGACGCATATTTAGACCAGGTTCTTATATAACAATTATTGTCGGTATATTTTGCTGAAATATATAAATAATCAATTGCAGTTCCTACAACTGCTAAATCATATCCGGCTATAGTCGAATTAGTATAAGTACCCACACCCATCTAATAATTTTGGTATAGATTTCCCCCGTTGTTCGGATAAGATGTATAAGGATTAATACTTGTATTAATTGCTCTTGAATTTGCACAATTGAATCCGTAATAGGATGTAAAAGAAGCTCCGGTCGTTATAGCATCGTGTCTGTTAGTTGTCCGTCCTTTAATGCATTTATGGTATCGTTCATTAAATATATACTGAATCTTTTAAATTTATCCGATAATCTTCTTATATTTAAACTGTCTTTTAATTCAATTATTGCTTCATTTATTCCCGCCTTATCACTATCCGGTAGTGTTGTCATCCTTGTAAAAAGTGTATCCGATTCCCAGTCATGAACTCCAAAAACATTATCAAGTCAGTTAACACAGCGGCTTAATGCTCTTGCACCATTACTATTTAATGCAAATTTTGTAACACCAATAAATCCTATACCCCTTGTGCTGAAAAATTTAGGCCTTTCTTCCAGTGAATAATTAATTGCACAAATGCTGAATGTAGGCTCATTGACAAATATGCTTGTGGTGTCAACTTCGTGCTGCTCGAAATAATAACTCATTAAGTCTTTTCCGTTTCCTCCGTAAAAAGCCCAAATGGAATCAGTTCCCTCTGCCAATCCGTATCTTGTATTGATTAACATTTTTGGTACATCAGGAGATATTACTCTGCCTGTGTGCTCGCCGAAATTACCGCAATAGCTTATTGATCCTGCTGTTCCGCCAATTTGCATAAATTTTCTTTCTTCTTCAGCGTTATAAAAAAAACCTCCGTCATATTCCAGGTTATTACCAACCGGTGTTCTGGTCAGCATTAATAAACTTACATTTGTTTTTTGTTTTATATCTGAATATTTTAAAGAGGTTTTTACATAAGCGGAATCAATATTGTTTGAACGAATCCCGTTATAAGGTATAAAGGTCAATGGCTTACCCGGCATGCACATTTCGGTTAAAATTATATTCCCTGTCCAGTCTGTCGGGGGTAAGGAATTTGCTTTTGTGTCAAAACTTGTATATAGTAACATATACCAGGCATCTGAAAGTTTTGTAACACTCGGTGCGGTACCCTGTGAATAATACACTGCGTTTGAAAGTGTATCGTTTATCATTTTAATAAATGAAACAACAGCATTTTTCTGAAATCTTGTTAAATTTAACATTCCAAATATTCTGGTGGTATCATCTGCGCATGGACTTACGGATTGATGAGAAATTGGTTTGTTAAACCGGTCATTATTATCTATCAGTATTGTGCCCGCACCACATGCTTCAAAATAAGCAGATACATCAGTAAAAATAAATATGCTGTAAAGAATATAGGAAATGAAAAGAATGGCAATTATG
>Ga0224522_1000477_pt1 | contig 13235 bp, 16 predicted proteins | sample CFST25metaG_FD_182733 | JGI IMG/M metagenome (GOLD analysis project Ga0224522, IMG submission 182733) | Peat soil microbial communities from Stordalen Mire, Sweden - C.F.S.T25 | ecosystem: Environmental > Terrestrial > Soil > Wetlands > Peat | place: Sweden: Norrbotten County, Stordalen Mire...
ATACATATATGGACCGAACAAGCTTTGCCTCCCGCTGCGTGCTTGCATCGGATGACGGGGACACGGTGCCGGGAGCGGTTAATTATCAATATTACGTTAGCTATAATTCCGCCATGGCGCGGTACGACACGACATTCCAGCTCAGCCAGATGAATTTTATTCCATCGAGAAGCCTTGCCAGGAATAAACTGTATACTTTAACGGTGGGCGCCGGCGTCAAGGACCTTAATGGGTATCCGATGAAAGAAGACTACAATCTGCAATTCATTACGGTGCCTTGATGGAATTTACGATAAGTTTATTGCCAACGTTGATCTCTCCCTGATCGGCGACGGCGTTTACGGGGAACGTTCCATAAAAACCGATGGACGTATGACGCGGAGGTGGCTGTTGCCGATCATAAAATCACGGCAATAAAAAACACGCATAACGGCAAGTATAATTATTTTATTATCGTCAAAAATGTAAAAAACGCCATAGGGAAATCTGCGTGCTAAAGCGCGGAGGGTTGTATGGTGAATTTTTGCATTTAATTCAGGATTTCTGATGATCGAGGAAAAGGAAGCATCAATTGATCGAATAAACTCGGTGCCTAAGCCTATTGAATGCGATTCATACCATAAAAATGCATCATTAATATCTTCTTCAGCTTCCGGACAGAAATTAATATAAGAATAAGTAATAAACATTTCATAATAAATCTCTTTCTTTTGCCTGAAAAAACCCCATCCGGTTGAGTTGCGCATCAAGCTGGAAAAATCTCCTCAAGCCTGGCATTCTGTCTTTGCCGGAAAAATCATTATCCGCATCGAGAACGCCATCCGGCCGGGAAAATATCCTCAACTATCTTTCTTAACCATAAATTCTTTGCTGTCCGTCATACCTCGAATCTTATAGGTACAACGACGTTAATCAGCCGGTCATCGGTTGCATTAACCGGGTTATACAGAGATTTGTTTTATGTCGTCAGGACGCTAGTTGTCCATTGTCTTTGTCGGTTGATAAATTGTCATTAGTGCGAAAAAGATCATGCTGTCAATGCTTTATGGCCTTTTAATTTGGCGTAAAAATGGTTTTAATTGCCTTGGGACATCAGGTGCATTTGTCTTTCCTTTATTGCTATCCACGTCAATTTGTACGTTCTCATCGAAAAGATTAAAAGGGCCCAAACGGATAAGCAAAAAATTCAATACCCACATTAATTGAATACCAGGAAGGAGCTATATTGTTGTTCTTATTCAATGACAAGAGCCAAGATTTAAAACCTATATTGAAATCGATTGTTTTAAACAAAGGGAGATTATATTGAATTCCCCATCCTAGAAAATAGTAACTATGATAATTATTCGTTAACATCATAGTTGACAAATAATATTTCCAGAAATTATTAAAAACGGGTTTAATGTAGCCAACATTTAAGATAATTGGATTTATTTCAGATGAATTTGAGGCTTTATTATAATTATCTAAACATAATGATATTTCAGTAAAAAATATTTTGTAAAAACAAATAGCCATATTGAGTTGTAGATAATTTTTATAATATTGAAGGCTACCGCAACTGTCAAGGTTTTCGTCATATTTTATATTACTATATGATATTCCAAGGTAAACAGCTGGATAATATCGATCTCTCATATCAACAATAAATTGTTCACTTTCAGTATAGATGTTTTGTGTTTTATGTCGGGCAATTAGATTATATTTCCTTCTTCCAGGAACTGCTCTGCCAGTTAGATTAAATTTAATAGATTGGTTTTGCGGTTCTGCATCTATATGGAGGTTGTTGCAATCTAAAAAATATTGATACAGGCTATCAATGTGAGCTGCTGAATCATCACTTATTTCGATTTCAGGAAGTCGTGATAACACATATTTACCTCCAAATCCTGATGAATTGGAAGTGTCCGGATCAATCGGTTTAACAATAAGTTCCCATTCATTTGGCTTAGAATTAGATTTTAAAACCCTAACCCAACCAGACCCAATATCTGTATTATTGTAATAATCATTTGCCCAACGAACTTTATTTGAAAGGAAATAATGGTTGCTAAGCGCTAATTTAGGTTTTTGAATAATATTAAGAAAAACTATTTGAGGTTCGCTTGTCGAAATTCCATCACTCACATAAAACAAAAATGCATATAACCCGGGTTTAGTAGGGATAAAAACCTGACGGTGAGCATATGGATCATAAGAAAACGCGAGATCATTTGAAGGATTCATTAACCCATTTGTATCGGTCTGGCGTGTAAAGTAGGTTAATTCATCTCGCGGTGTATCTTCATCGCGGGAATTCGACAAATCAAAAATAACGGTATCATTTGTGCAGCTTAAATATTTACCTTGATAAATATGACAATTCGATTTAATTACAAGAACAGGAGGAGCATTCGATTCTGGAAATATCGATTTTATTGCCTTATTCATTTCTTCAGAGGAGTTTTTCTTTGAAGGATCAATAAAAAAACCAGAGCTCAAACATTTTTCGTAAGCAGGCATTATAAGGTATTTTTCAGAAGATTGTTGAGGGGAATTTGGCTTCTTCTTAAAAAGGGTAAACTGGTATTCAACCAAAGGCCCTATTGGAGTTGCAATGATATATAAAAAAAAGTCGTGATCTATAAACCTATTCATGAGTGTGTCATTCCAATCAATTTTGCCTGTCCGCATAGGTTTACCTAAGAAATAATCGACAATTTTCCTCATTTCAACTTGTAATGCTCCAAAGGTTTTAATTTCATTTAAATTTTCAATATTTTTAAAAAGTGGTTTTTTTGTTGAAGAAAAGGTTAATCTATGGAGAGTATTTTCTATGACCGGCAAGAGAAAATGCGTACTGTCAACATAAAACATAAGATTGCAAGGAATAGTATCGGTTAAGCAACCGTCAGCGAAGGAATAATGGGCAAAGAATAAGTATATTCCAAGAAATAATAATTTAAACGATTTTTTATTCATATGCAATTTGCTACGGTTTGAATGATTTGCTCTAAATGTTGGCGAATAATTTTCTCCGTGCTATTTTTTATTTGCTGTTCAACATCATAATGTGGATTTCCAAAGGGCTCCGTCCTTGGAATGAAAAAATCTGAGTTCGAAGCATTTGAGCATTGAACATCATTTACTTTAATTTTTAAAAATCCACCAGGGTAATAATAAAGATCCCCATTAACCTGAAGAATCTGGTTGGAATAAGTGAGACTAATAATAATTTTATTAATCTTAGACTTCTTTAAAAATCGAAGAAATTCCTCTTTTTTTGCTTTAAGGATTTCGGCGCCAAATCCTTCAAAAATAAGTATTTTGGGTTCCATTTTAAAGTTATAGGTTGAAGAATCCACTGTGGATAAAATGGAATAATTATTAATAGTTTGTTGACTTATTATTGTAGCTTGATTATTATTCCCTTTTGTTTGATTGATATTGTTGTTAGTTCCAGTATTTGTGATTGATGATATTTTAGATGGAAATAGTATTCTGTAAATTGGAATTACACAAATCCCAATTAAAATACAAAGCAATGGTATTTTTAAATACTTTGGTATTTTGACACCGAATTCATTTAATAATTTTGTCGCAAGTTTAATTAAGGTTTCCAATTTTTCGTCTTTCTTACTCTCTCAACCTGCGGGTTCTACCAGCAGATCCGCGTTATGCTGTGAATGAACAGTACCAGACAATCCTATGCCTATTGTCTTTGATTATAAGGGTACCCATCGCCAGTTACCACTTCTAATAATATTATTATCGGACGCGCTAAATCCAATCCATTTTCCATTCATTTCGCTTGCATTAATTGAGATCCTTAACTGAAAAGCACCTGTGTAAGTAATACCAGTTTCTTTGTCATACCATGTCCCATTAATAAAGCCATTTCCTTCTAGTCTGCCTCGAATGCGATATTCTCTATTGTCATGAGCAAATTTACCAATAATCCACGTACCTAATTGTTTTATTTGAGCTTTACTATTGCTATTTTACGGTTGTTTTCCAGTATAGTTATCGACGTCCCATATTTGGCTCCAAAATCCTGATATATTTTGCGATCTTCGAAGAAATAACCATCCACCAAATATATTTACCAATGCATAAATGACTATATCCTGAAATAACGGCATTATAATTAAGGATAAAACTATCGAAATCAATCCTCCAACAATCATCGATGGTATGTCCATAGATTTTATCTCCCATTTTGAGTATTAATAAAAATAGATTTTATTGTCTTTCCCAGAAAAACCATCATCCGCATCGAGAACGCTTCATCCACCTGAAAGAGCATCGTCAAGCATCTTGGTATTACTCAAAAACCTGAATTTCCTTATAGCATCTGTCAGCCTGTTCCTTAGAATACCAATGCGGTTCACCTGCTTTGGGCAGGTGCAACCGCCGGGTTGTATTGCACCGTCGGACGCTGCCATCGTAAGCCCCCGTCTCCGCGGTGTCAATCATCTTGCTGTCTTTTATCTTGCCGGCGGCGGGGAATCATCTGGTTGAGAAAATAATCTTTGCCGGAAAAAATAATCATCCGCATCGAGAAACCGTCATCAAGCCTGAAAAAAGACATCAACCCACTTTGTATCTGGGTATTTTACCATAAAGCTTTAATTAGCTTTCCGCATCTGTCACCTTATTCTGCGGTTTAACCACGGCGCCCATTTTTAATTGCTACAGGCATGTCGCCGAAAATATCATTTCCCTGCGAGCAAGAGTTTTCAGTAAAGTAAATAATTAAATGACTATTTTGCACCATCCCTATTTTCTTTTTCTTGAGTAATTTCTTAAAATCGAGAAAATCAATTTATTTATCATTTTCAGTCCTTTTCAGCCAAGTTGGTTGAACCGCCCGGTTTTCTATTTACCTTCCTTTTATATACTTCGCAACTGATATACCCTTAATAGAAAAAATATCTATCTGATTTGGCATAGAAATTGCTTTTCTGTTTTATAATAAATTAAAAATATAGGGTTATTGATTTCCTAAAAAGCATTGAGCCTTTATTTCATGAATGGAGTACAAGAATTATGTTTTGGAATACGTTTTTAAGAATCGCTCCTTATTCGGGTGCGTTAACAGCATCGCGACGCACGGAGACACAAAAATTGATATCGTCAACCCGATTATTGAATAATGTCCATTTACTTTATACGGGCATTCTTTTCTGTTTAATTAATTGCTTTATATCGTCGGCAGACACGCTAGTGGTGCTGGGATCGTCAACTGCTGCGGGAACGGGTGCAACAGTGTATGACAGCGCCTGGGTGGGCCGTTATGCCAAATACATCAATGGTCAAAAATTATCCCGATGGGTATTGAACCTGGCAGTAAATGGGTATACGTCCTATCATATTCTGCCGACCAGGTCACCGGTAATTACCAACCGCCCGACTCCGGACACGATAAGCAATATTACCCGAGCGCTTAAGGCACACCCTGCAGCTATTATCGTGAATATGGTGGCAAACGATATTGCCTTCGGCTATGCAGGTGCCGAATATTTGAAGAATCTCGATACAGTGGCTGCGGTTGCTCAGCATGCGGGAGTTCCAATCTGGTTTTGCACGATCCAGCCAAGAAATTTTTCCGACACCGATGCTTCGAAGCGCGATACCCTCAAATCACTCGCGCAGCGGATGTTGGTTCAGTTCGCCCCTCACAGTATTGATTTCTGGACCGGTATTGCCGATACCGATAACAACATTTTGCCCAGTCTTGGCGCGGGCGACGGCATTCATCTCAACAATCTCGGGCACTTGAACTTGTTTAACAGGGTTGTTGCGGCTCATATTCCCGATACTGTTGACAAATCTGCGGCTATACGGTTTCTTCCATCCGTGTCGGCAAAAAAAGCAGCGGCATTATCCCATGTCAACAAGTATAATATCGTCAATTTGTTGGGAAAATCACTGAATACTAAAAATTATCAAGGAAGAAATTTAAAACGAACTTCCTTATCATCTATCCAAAGGATTCAGTTTTAATCTGGCACAATCCACCGCCCCCTGTCTTTTTCTTGTCCTCCACTAAACTGCACCGTCCACGGTGGCTGCTTAAGTAAAAGGCCTCATAAGGCGGGTTGAGTGGAATGCGGCCTTCGAAAACGGATGAGTCTTTTGTCTTTTTGTTAAAAATCACTGGCTACATCGAGGCTATTTATAGCTTTTATTCTTTTGCCCAACATTAATTTTATTAAATAACATCTCAAAAACAGAAAAATCAATTATTTTATAATGGGGCATCATTTTTATGGCAGATTTGAAAATAGAAATTCCAACCATAAAAGATACTCAATCAGATTTCAATAAATTATTTAAAATTTATCAAAAAATTGAGGATAACCTTTCCTCAATAAAAAACATCAACCGGTTCCTGTATGACTTTTCCCATTGCAGAACTATATATCCAAATGCTATTGCGTTTCTTTTTGGTCTAATTCAATATCTTAAATCGAACAAAAAAGAAATATTTTATATTAAAGGTTCTTTGAAAAAAAAAATCCAATCTCAGCTTGCTGCGAATGGTTTTTTAAATAAATTAGATAGCTCCGAAGAGTATTTGGAAAAAGAAACATTAGTTCCTTTGAGAGAAGACAGAGATATTGGTAATGAAAATTTAATCATTGATTATTTGCAAAATAATTGGTTGCCTAAAAACTGGATAAATTTGAGTGATCTTGTTCGTCATGCCATTGTCGGAAAGGTTTGGGAAATTTACGATAATGCTTTTTCCCATGCTTTTTCCCCGATTGGTATTTATAGTTGTGGGCAAAAGATCGATAATAAAATTAAATTAGCTATTATTGATTTTGGTCGAGGAATTCCTTTAAATGTAACAGAATATTTAAAAAAACACCAAATGCCATCAAGCGAGGCGTTAAAATGGGCCTTTATGGATGGGAACACAACAAAAAAAGAAAATAGAGGCTTAGGCTTAGGATTTTTAAAATCTTTTGTTAAATTAAATAAGGGAGAATTGGAGATTTTTAGTGGTACGGGGCATGTTAAAATAAATGAAAAAGCTGAAAGGTTCACTACAAAGAAAACATTTTTGCATGGGACGCTAATTTATATTACACTAATGTGTGATGATAAATACTATCATTTTACACATGAAACGTCTCCTGTATTAGCAAAACCGCTTTTTTAAATTTTTATTATCAAAAAGGTGCTTAGGAAATATTATGTTAATTAAAATATTTGAAATAACTGGAAAAAATTGTATTACTCTCGAACAAGGCAAGATTGTTTACGATTCCATTTATCCATTTTTAATTAAAGGTGACCTGGTAGAAATGGACTTTAGTAAGGTAGAAATATTTGCGTCTCCGTTTTTCAATCAGGCAATCGGTAGGCTTCTTGAAAACATTTCATCGGATGATTTAAATAAGCAGTTAAAAATAAAAAATCTTTCAGCACCGAATTTAGCTACCCTTTCAAAAGTTATAGAAAACTCTAAAAAATATTATTCCAATCCGAAACATAGAAAAGCTGTCGATAAAACAATTAATGATATTTCTCAAAATTCCATATGAATACTTATCCTCAAAGAATAATCTCTAATGTAGTCGATATTAGACGGATAGATAGCATTAAGGGAAAAACCTTTTTTGTTGATACAAATGTTTGGTTTTGGTTTTTGTCAACAACTGGCTATGGGAATGGTCAAAGTTATCAAACTGAAGCATACCCAAATTTTATTAGCGATATTTTTTCAAGCAATAAGCTATATGCTTGTGTGGCAAATCTAATTGAGTTATCCTATTTAATTGAAGACACTAGTTACAAAATTTATTGTGATGAAAATGAGAAAAATATTGGTAAGAAAACCTATAGATATGAGTTTCCCGAAGAAAGAAAAAGGATAGTTGAAGAAATCAATTCAGTTTGGGAATCCTTAAAAGATTACGCATCGATACTAGATACAGAAATAAGAGCGGGAATTGATATTAATAGTATTCTAGAATCAATTACTTCTGGTATGGTAGATGCATATGATGCAATTATGTTGAATAATATGAAAAAGCACAAGATTGATTGCATTATATCCGATGATTTTGATTTTTCTTCAATACCCAATATTTCTATCTATACAGCAAATAATCGAGTTATTGCTGGTGCTAAAAGTTGTAAAAAGCTTCTGAATTAATATGGCATTTTCATTGACAGCTTCAAATTTTTATTCACCCCGCTCCAACAATAAAATTCACCCGAAACGCGCTTCGCGTTTTCGGCGTGCAATTTGCTGGTTGTAAAAGAGTTGATGTTTATCATATCGCCTGGTGTCGGATGTCTTGGCTTTCCGTGCGTCATCCGATGGTGAAGACATCATCAGTATCGAGCAGAGTCACATTGTTGGTGAGGGAATGGGAACTAAGCGAGACTTGCCTTTTTCTTGCGAGTATTTCCAATATAAAGCTTTCTTTTTGAAGCAGATGTCTTTTGCTTCATTGATTTAAAAACCTTACGCAAGTCTCCGCCATGTTCCAATTCAATTTCTTTGCGAATTTTCCAGATTTCATCAAGAATTTCATTTTTCATATTTATCTCCTTCATTTTCAATAAGTTCCTCAGGTGTGCATATGATGGGCGTTTCAACGCCAAGACTTTCGTTTATTCGTTGAATTTTCTGCTTCACAAATACGTTTGCGATATGATGGAAGTTCCAACTTAGAATGTAGTCCATGCCATTGACCACTGCCGCGGAAATGTGAAAAGCATCCAACTGAGACTTGCGGGGTATTTGAACCTCTTTCAAATATTTCTGTGCAAGGTCAAAAACTTCCTCCGGCAACTCAAGCAATGGGAAGGTTTTAATGGCATCCATGCGATTTTGAGTTGCGCGTGAGTCACCTCGCGATATTTCTTCTAGGACAAACTGGGAAACATAAGGCTGGTATTTATGTAATTCGTTCTCCCACCAATCGGCGGATATTTCCTGATATGCGGCTACAACCAAATCTTTGCTCCGACGATTCGCATAAAAGCTTATGACGGAACTCTCTAAATAAACTTTCGGTTTAGCCATGTTTCCTCACATTTCCATAAAAATATTCTTCTCATTAAAATGGTTTTTGGCTCAATCGAATAGTGTATTCTTTATCATTGCGAAAAATCGAAAAGCCATTGAAAAAGCTTGCGTATAATCGTCACGCTGTATTGCTCGAAAAATCATTATCGCATTGAGAAATATTTTAAAATGACAACATCACGCAAGCGCTTCAGACATTTCTTTAGAAATTCCATCAACAAATATCATATCTGTTTTTGCGGCTGCTTGTCTTAATGCTTTTAGTGGTGCATAATCCACTGAATTCCAAAAATCTTTTGCTTTTTGATAGGAACCAAATTCTACAATAACTAATCGAGAGGGTTTATATTCGCCTTCTGCAATCCAAGAATCTCCACCACGTACTAAAAATCGACCGCCATATTTTTTTACTACTTTGGGCGTATTTTTCAAATATTGACTAATTTTATCTTTGTCGTTTATCTCGACATTGGCAATCATATAGGCTGGCATATCAAAATTTACCTTTCGTTTTTAATATCGTGAGTTATCTTTTTCTTTGCGCGCCAAATTAAAATCCGACCAAGTTGCGTCGTCAGTTTGAAAAATCTTCTTAAGCTTATTTTCCAGTCTTTGCCCGAAAAATCGTCATCTGCATCGAGAATGTCATCCCAACGGAAAAATATTCTCAACCATCTTTCCGACCCCAAAACCTCTGTCGTCCGTCGTGTCTCGAATCTCAACCGCCGAATATATCGCGGTTGAGCCTGGAAAAGCCGAAAACATAGTCATCAAACTTTCCAAGCTGTTTCGCTATACGCTTACCACATCAGAACGCAATATGGTTCCCCTATCCGAAGAACTGGATATGGTTTCTACCTATCTGTCAATCGAAAAGGAGCGATTTGGAAAGCGCCTGGAATATGGAATAACCACCAAAGGCGATCCTTCCAATGTCGGGATTCCCGGTCTTTTAATCCAGACAATCGTTGAAAACTGCATTAAACATGGCATATCCCCGCTTCCCGAGGGTGGACGCATCACTATTGTTTGCACAATATCCGAATATAGAGTATCAATATACGTGCAGGATACCGGCACTGGATTCGGAAACACCTCTTCCACAAAAGGCACGGGACACGGTATCAACAATTTCAAGGAACGGTTGCAGTTGATGTTTGGTGAAAAGGGATCAAAGTTGGTCGGCTATTCTTCGGCCCGAATATTCAAAGAATCTTCAATAAAACCGGGGCTTCGAGCGCAATGAAACAGTCCAAAAACAACAACATTACGATCTTCTATTCGGAAATAAATTGCGTAAGGAAAACGGCGGAGAAGTCGGCGTCGGAAGTTTTTGAAGACAATGGGGTAAAGCAGTGGATTACGGGGAATTTCATTTGCATTGGCATAAAATAATCTTAAAAAATCATTCCCAAGCCCTGTTGATCTATCTTCATACCAGTCGTAGCCTATTATGGCATCATTCGCAACTTCAGGCAAGAACGAAAGAGAATAGGTCATTTTCGTTTTTCTATTTTATCTTGAAGTTGGCGAAGCGATAGAAGATTCCCCGGCGATTTTAAATGGCGCGTCAACCTCTTATTAAGTTCGTCCTTGTGCGATTTTGGAACAGGAATGTCGGAGTCATCTGCTGCAATATTCTCCCACAGATCCTCGACCAGAAGAATTTTCTCCGGTTTGCTTAAATGTCTCAATTTTGGGATTTCGGTTGCGTGCATATCATGGTACTCCTTAAAAAAGGTTTCCTATTAATTCTAAAATACATTAATGTAGAATTCTAATTAAAAATTCCACTATTTTTAAACAAAAAGCCAGATTTTAAAGAGTTTACTTTTGGTTCAATGTCGCTTTCTTAAATGAATGCTAACCGCAAGTCTCGATAAAAAGTTTAGAATTATTGCAATTAGAAAAATTAACCCAATAAAAGTCCATATTGAAAAGGTAGATAAAATCTTGCCTGTAAATTTCTCGAACAGGAAAACGATCACTCCAAAAATTAGGACATGTACGCTTAAGCTAAAAGAAAAGTCACGTTCCACATTTTTATCTTCTTCTTTCAGCGCCCCAAAAATTGCGCTCTTACCAATCCATTTATAACAGCGATAATCGATTAAAATCCATAAACCTGTCAATATAATACTTTTCAAAACAATTATTAGCTCTTGCTTCATACAAACTGCCTTTCTATTGAATAAACAGACTATTGGCCAAGTACTATCCATCATTTGATCTTTTTCTCGTCTGTTAGGTTATCAAGCATCGAGTCCGAGCTATAACCATAAAAATAACCAGCTTGTCTGTGTTAATTTTTTCTGGTTGGCTTGCGGCGGGCAGGCCACTGGAGATTGTCATCGGGGCATTAAAATGAATATTTATTATTTTTCTTTGTAATCCTATTTTTAATGATATCACCTCATTTGGCACTTTATCTGCTTTAACCCAGTCTATTGCTGGATATCCTTTAGTTGTAGTATCATTTTTACTTTTAAATCGTCAGCTGATTCCCAAAAGATGCAATGATGATTTTTTTCGACATTATTACTAAAACTTTTCAACATTTCCCATGTTTTATCATTGGTTTTTGATTTTTCGCAAGGAAGATTGTCGTTATTTTTATATAAAAAAGGTATTATCGGTTTTTTAGTTTTAACTGCATAGTCATATTCCTTTTCAATATATCCAATCCACTTTTCATCTAGAGACCCATAGAAATCAGCAATTATAAGAACATAATAATCTGAACTATCAATAGCATTTGTTATTAATTGCCAAGAAACATCATCTGAGGCCGGGGATAATTCAATTCCGAAAGGTATAAAATTCAATTCAAATATTGCTTGTAAAACGGCTTGTCGCTCATCAGCGAGATTTTTGAAAATTAAGCTGATAAATATTTGATATCGTTTTGGTGGGGAAGGCGGTGAACTACAACAAAAATATTTATTAGACTGGTTCACCTGTTCGATTTGTTCTTCTTCATGGGGTTCCATTGTTTCCTTAGTTTCCTTTATAATGGTTACACCTTTATAAATATTATGTCCATCTTTTCCTTGATAAATGTCACTGCCTATAGCCTCAACTTGAAAATTGAAAAATTGATATTCGACCTTTAATTTCCAATCATTAGAAAGTTGATCTTTTAATAGAATTTCATATCCATCATTAGTTGTGTACTTGTAAAAGGTTGCGGTGCTCTTACTATTGTTAGGTTCGATGCAATAAGGTATCGTAACCGGCTCAGATTGTTTGGTGGTGTCGATGATCTGGGACATGTCTTTTTCAATCGGGCCGCTGATGACCTGGCCGTTGTAAACTGATACCCAGTGGCCGTCGGGAGTCTGGCACACATAAGAACCTTGGATTTCCGAAAATACATATTTCTTGGGATTATCCGGATCCTGGGTCACTGAAACAATCGATGTCAATTTACCATCAATTAGCTCCTGGGCCAAATAGATTTCCTCGCCATTTTTCATCAGATAAATTAGAAAATCTTGGTTGAAAATATCGATATGTTTCATTTGTGGCCGCTTAACAGGTATCTGTCCGTCCAGATTGACCAAATCAATCTCCATCATACCATTGAACGTGGCCAGAGGAAAACTGCTGGTCTTGTTCGGATTGAATAATGAATCTTCTCGCCTATAACCGGTATTTTGAACTCTATACAACATTGGCCCACTTGGCGTGGGGTCTATTGGGGCAGATAATCCAGCAAAAAAGCCACCAATTATGGCAAGAAAAAAAGGGGGAATTAATTCTGAAATTCTCCATTTGTCATTATATGATTCCGATTTGATTAATTCCTCATCATGTGGTTTATGCAATTTTAATTTCAGTAAATCAACATTAATTTTTAAGTAATGATAAAATTTACTGATTACAGAAAGAAACAAGGAAGAAGTAAATTCCGAAAATCTCATTTTTTCCTCTTTTGATTTATACCATTTTAATCGCAGTGAGCCAAAATTAATTATCAAGTGATAATAAAATTGACCGATTTTTTTTAAAATATTCATAAAAATGCTCCAATAATATTATTTAAAAAAGAAGAGATATTGCGTAATTAATAATAAATAAAAATCAAAATAAACTATATTCCCTGAATCCGTGAATAAAATTATGGCAAAACGGTCAATTTTCGGGTAAATTAAGAGTGAGAAGCAATTGACTAAGATGCAATAGGAACCACTCACCCGGAAGG
>Ga0224522_1000479_pt1 | contig 13207 bp, 16 predicted proteins | sample CFST25metaG_FD_182733 | JGI IMG/M metagenome (GOLD analysis project Ga0224522, IMG submission 182733) | Peat soil microbial communities from Stordalen Mire, Sweden - C.F.S.T25 | ecosystem: Environmental > Terrestrial > Soil > Wetlands > Peat | place: Sweden: Norrbotten County, Stordalen Mire...
TTATCAAGGAATAACTTTATAAAAAACCAACTGGATACAAATAAAACACAAATAAAATCTCGTGCCAGAATATTTTATTGTTTTAAGAATGTTTTTATGTGAAAACTTAAAAATGATGATTAACTTTCTCCTTTTTATGGGGTATAATATCTATGTAAGTTTAAATTTAATCCCAGAAAGGATACCCAAGCCTATGTATTCCCCAAAAATATCAGAGGAATTAATCCCAATAATTTACACCAAATCAAAAGAAGCCAGAAAGTCAATGACGAAATACGTTAACGAAATACTGCGCTCGCATTTAGTTGAAAAAGTCGAAGACAAACCCATAACAACTGAATCCACAAATTCTGAAATTAAATCCAAAGTAGCATGAACAAATGGTTTATCAAAATTCCATACAACTACGTTCGTTATGGGACTTTATCCTGCTATGTATATGCAGAGGACGAGGAAGAAGCTATGGATTTAGCTTATGAATGCGAAAACAGATATAGCGAGGACTACGATGACAGCGACGATTCTGGCGACACCGAAATGCAATACAGCGATATGGAAATAGAACTTGAAAGTGAAGATGAAAATCCACCTCACGGAAACAACAACTCAAACTCAAATACGCCTTTCAGTAATGTTCCTGATTACTTCCTTCAAGAATTACATATGCTTTAGGCAACAAAAAAAGATTTTCCCAAAACCATTTATAAATTAAAAAAAAGAAAGGTACACATTTATGTGGAACACTCAAGGTACATCCGCTCCTGAGGAGCAAAAAACATTTGTAAAATGTAACGGTACTTCAACAGACGTTAGCGGTGTTGAAGGACTTGGATTAGTTGAAAAACTAAAATCAATAGCCAGAGATAATGGCATCAGTAAGTTCGATATTTTTGACGGAGAGAATAAAAACTTGTCTCCTACAGACATAGAAAACGGTTTATTCACCGGTGAACTCACGATTACGCGTTTCAATGTAGCTGCGTAGTAATACAATTCAAATTCACAAAAGGGGGAACACTAGAGAGGCACTGGGTGTTCCTCCTTCATTGTTTAAAATTCAAATTAAAAATATGGAAGAATTAAATCCACCAGGAATCAATCAGGATTTTTTCAGAAGAGTGAATAAGAATAAATCTGATGATGATAATCTAAAACTTTCTTTAGCATCTGATTCCCTGAAAAATATCTTAGCAAAGGAAATGAAGTTCAAAGACCTTAATGACCGATTACTTAAATCAAGACAAGAAAAGGTGTTGGTTAAGGAAGTAGTATTGGAAAGCGAGATTGAATTCGTAAATTCGCTCAAGCAATTAAAAGGAATTTTCAAACAGGAATTACAAACCGCGATAAATAAAGTTAATGACCTCTATCAGTCTGAGGTCCTAAAACTTGAAAAGATATACAAATCAGAAGTGATAGGAAACGCTCTGCTGGATATTGTAAAAACTATCAGCAAGGCAGGATGGATTTTACTTATGAAAGACTCTGGGGTATATTGCTATAAATATTTTAATCCACCATTCGAAGTAACTGAAGGCTATACAGATAAAGCCGTGAAACAGTACGAGGAACCAGTGTGTAGTTTGAAATCCATTTACGTAAATCTTCTTCATAACCACATAACATACGGAAGTATAATGCTTTCAACAGAAGGACAACACGTTAATTGTGATCATGCAGCGCTAGGGTCGGCCTGTGCCGGAAGTCTTGAAGATAGAATTATTCCACTTGATAACAGTGAGGAGCTTTTGAATCTCCTAAATGAAATAGAATCCACTTATAAAATATGTCATTTGGATTCAGCTTACTATACACCGGATATTCCTTTTAAAATTAAAAAAAATGAATCAACATGGAAACTAACAGGAACGTAACAAGTATGGTACTCGAAGACATTAACAACCGCCAGAAAGGACTTGTTGGGGATTTTAGCGAGCATAGCGCAGTGGTTGTAGGATTAGGTGGTATAGGTAATTGGGTGGCATTAGATTTAGCTCTAATAGGCGTAGGAACGCTTATTCTGTTTGATAATGACATAGTGGAAGCTTCAAATCTAAATAGAACGCTTTTTAAATTAAGTAATCTCGGAAAGCCAAAGGTGCAGGCGGTAAAGGAACTCATTTCTGAGCGCAGGAAAGACACGATTGTAATTACGAACGAAGAATTATTCACAGTCGAGAACTTACAAAAGCTTGAAGGAATAGATTATATCTTTGATTGTTCTGATACCAGTAAACTTAAAGATTCAATTGCACAACTGAAACAAAAGCCACGATATATAAAACTTGGTTACGACGGATTTGAAGGAACAATCTGCATTGATGATTTTGAAAGCGGTAAATGGGGCACAGATAGCTCATATTCAATTGTGCCATCGTTTTTCGCGCTGCCACAAATTTTGTCAGCACTTGGAATCATAGAATTGCTACTGATAAAAAAGCAGGTTGCTAAAACAGTCAATCTGAATGTAAAGAAAATTATTTCGCAACTCTCAAATTAAAAATATGGAAAACATAAAAGAAATAAACACAGATGAAGTTAAGGCTAAATTAAAGGAAAAGAAAGAAAAGTCAGAAGCGTGGGAATCAGGAATCAAGATACTAAAGAAAATGGATGTTGTGATACCACTGAAGTTATTACTCATTTGTAATCAAATAGCCGACAAGGTTCAGGGAGATGAATTCTCAATCGTAACAAACATACAGGAAAAAGACGATACTGAAATCACATTATCAGAAGAGTTCTATATCCCAAAACAACAGGTAAGCCACTCTAACATCGAATATTTGCCCGATGATTACAAGTTCAACTGTGTTATCCACAGACACCCGGACGGCTGCAACAGCTTCAGCAACACCGACCAGGAATACATCAACGTCAACTTCGAACTTAGTATCCTTTACACAAAACGAGATGGGTTTGTGAATGGCTTGTATAATTTGCGACACGAAAACGGTTACTTAATCCAAATCCCTGTAGATATTTTCGTAGATTACGGAATTGATGAAATCGATATCTCCAATATCCAGAAACCTGCGCCGTTAATGGTAATAGATAGAATCCACAAAAAGCCACGAAACAGAAAAGACAAATTCAGAAATTCAGACGCCACGTTCGATATTGACTTGGACCGAATCGATAAGGAAGACAACAGAAAAATGTTGCTGGAAGAAAAGCTGGATTACTCTATGATGAAGGACTTCATGCTCGAAGAAGTAAACGAACAAATCCAAGGCTTAGAGTACAGATTGGATAATCTTGAAGATTCATTCTTCCACCAATCCAGCTTCGCAACAAACGGTTCGCCATTCTAACACATTCGTAAAATTCAAAGAAAGGACAATATTATGGCACGCATACCACCAAACGCGATTAACGTATTATTAGAGTTGGGAATTCAGTTGCTTAAAGCAGTTAAGGACTTAAATGAAAATGGTAAATTGCTTGCACCGGAAAAACCAAAAGAAGAGAAAGGAGATAAAGATGATAAACCCGTTAATAGCTAGACCGTTACTGAAAAAAATATTATTGTTTCTGCTCGAACTTCTAATAATCGAAGGACTTAACAGAAGGAAAAAAAGATAATATGAATCTGCAATTACCCTACGGACAATTCAACCGGAGACAGCATTACCCCACGATGCTGTCTCTACCTTTTTGGAAAGTTAAAAGTATGAAAAATTTTACACGGAATAGAGAATGCTTAATTTTGGCTAAAATCAAACGAGTCCCCGGCTCCCCATGGCACTATTCAAATAATAAAACGGAGCATTTAAAACAGTCATTTTTAACTAACCATTTTATAAATCTAACACATAACATAAATGAAATTATTCACTAAAGCTATTGAAGCTAAAGCCCAGGCACAGTTCCCTCTCGGTAATGATTTGGAAAAACAGGTTGTTGTGGCGAAGTTTTTTAATCCGACCGGTCTAGGAACTTGGTGGCTCGTAAACCAAGATCCTCAAGATACGGATTATTTATGGGGAGTCGTTCAATTGTTTGAAATAGAGATTGGCAGTTTTTCTAAATCTGAGTTGGAAAATTATCGGGGTAGGTTTGGATTAGGTATCGAGCGGGATACACACTTTGAGGAAGTGAACGCGAAGGAGTTGTTAAATAGAATATTGAATAAACCATAATCAACACTTAATTTTAGACTTGACCCTTTATTTACAAATTTGTAAATTGTAAAATATGAAATTAGATATCATTTATAATAAGACAAGTGAAAGCATGTCTGAAATTCCAGACAATTCTATTGACTTAATGGTTACGTCACCTCCCTATAATATTGGAATAAATTATGGAAATAAATGGGAAAATGGACGAGCTATCGAGAGTAAAGGATTTAAATATTCTGATAATTTGCCTGAACACGAGTATCGAGAAATGTTAAGAACTGTAATTTATGAGACACGAAGGGTTTTAAAAGAAAATGGACAGATTTGGCTTAATATTAAAAATCGATATGATGGAGAACAAATTATTCCTCCTTATTGGGTAATGGAATTTTTCGAAGATATGTATTTAAAAAATTTAATAGTTTGGAATTTTGATTGGGGAGGTTCTACTAACAAAAGATTTGCTCCCCGTTATGAATTTATATTCTTTTATACAAAGAATAAAAAAAATTATACTTTCAATCTTGATAAAGTGAAAATTCCATCTCTCAATTTTAGGCCTGACCGTTATAAAACACAATTGAAAAATCCTAGTGATGTTTGGCGTATGGCTTTAGTAAGTGGAAATGAAAATGAACGAACGAAACACCCCGCACAATATCCGGAAGAGTTAATAGAGAGAATAATTCTTACAGGAACTAATGAAGGAGATATAGTTCTTGATCCCTTTATGGGCAGTGGTACAACAGCTCTTGTGGCAAAAAAATTTAAGCGTCATTATATTGGTTATGAAATTGTAAATGAATATATTGAAATGGCAAATAAAAGAATTAAAAAAAATTCTATTGATAAACATATAAATCTATTCGGAAATGAAGAATAATATATATGATAATATAAAGATTCAATTTGGTGATTGTAAAAAACTTATCAAAGAAATACAAGATAACAGTGTAGCATTGGTAGTAACCTCTCCGCCCTATAATTTGCAGAAAAACTACGGTACATATAAAGATGATGTAAAAATGGAAAAATGGGAAGAATTGATCTCTGAAACAAGTAGAGAAATTTTTAGAGTGCTAAAGCCAAATGGAAGTTTTTTCTTAAATGTATCTCCTATTCCAGATAAAAAAACTAAAGAAATTATTCCTCTTGATTCCATTTCTTACTTTATATTAAAAAAGCAAGGATTTCATTTGCGGAATAAAATTATTTGGCATTTTAACAATATGCAGAACTGTACTAATCGATTAAGTGGGAGATGGGAATCAATATTATGGTTTGTTAAAAACCTTGAAGATTATGTTTTCAACTTGGATGAAATACGTATACCATATATCACTAAAAATGATAAACGTCTTAAGGATGGAGTAGGAAGAAATCCAACAGATGTTTGGAATTTTGATTCTTCTGATAGTGATTTCTGGTACTTCAACCGTGTTAACAACATGACAAAAAATAAAATGGGACTAACCGAGCACCCATGCATTTACCCATTACCTATGATAGAAAGAATTGTTAAGATGTCCTCGTGCGTTGGCGATACCATATTAGATCCATTTTTAGGTAGTGGGACAACTCTTGTTGCAGCTCATAAATTAGGCAGAAAAGGTATCGGTTTCGAATTAGATAAAAAATTTCAACCAATAATAGAAAAAAGATTAATACAAGAAGCTTTAATAAATGATTATAAAATATTTACTTAACATTATTTAAGACAATTTTGTATAATTGGTTAATACCATTATTTGGAGAAGACAAAAAATCGTTAATGAAATTAGATTTTTGTTCACAATATGATATGACATAATCATATTGGTATAATGCGTGTATGAATATCAATATCTTTGCAAAATAAAATTTTTCATTTTCTCCAGATTCAATCATTTCTTTTAACATTACAATATTATACTCTCGGCATATCGGACAATCACAATTCATGTTTTGTATTTCTGATAGTTCGATATATTCCCAAGAATTTACATTATCAATGAATTGAAGTTTTGAACTAATCAAGGGGATAAGCATTTTTGATTCACCATCATTAGCTCTTCTCCACGCACTATGGCAATCTGAAGATGTTGCGCCTAAATAAGAAATTAATGGAATGACGGATATATTTCCTGCTCCTAAAACATGTAATTCTCTTTTATCAATTTTCTTTGAAATGTTTTTAGTTAATTGAGAAATTAACCAATGAGATTTCATTTTTTGATTGAAAGATTCCGGGACTCCCCAAAGATTGTTTTTGAGTTTTCTTGTATCTGCTATTCCACCAAGTCCAAACCCATAAAAACTGTATTTTTCTTTGGCTTCTAAATTTAATACTTCAGCAAGATAATTATTATAACTATCAAAATTATAACCATGAAGTGGAGCTATAATTTTTTGTGAATGGTTATTTGCTTTTATACATTTTATAGTTGTTTCTAAAATATTAAGATTTGCTTTCTCATTGTTAGTGAATTCCTTAGATAATTCTTGATATATTTTACTTTCTCCTTCATCATCCTTATAAGTATATTTCAAAGCATAATCTAAAGCTACAACCAAATCAAACTTTAATTTTTCAGAAAATTGTAAATATAACTCAACAAATCCGCTTAAGAAGTCCTGTTTAATTCCGTTTTCCTTTATAAAATCCCGTAGAATATTTCCCGTACCACTATCCAGAATGTAATGTTTAATTGTATCTTCAATTGCAGTGGAAATATTTTCAGGCTGACGGTCTTTACCTATAAATATTTGTTTAACATATCTGATAAATTCTTTTATGTCAGAATAATTAAAGATTTTTTTTAATACATCCTGGTCAAAAGCAGGAGATTTTTTAATTTTAGGGTTTAAATAATAATAATTAAGTAATATACCAATATGTTTTGTTTTAATTTTATCTAGGTGTATTAAAAATCTTGAAACATTTGTACCTCCACCACCTAAATTATTTGTAGCAAAAAAGATATGCATTATTTATTTTGGTTAATTATATTTATTAGATTTTCAAAGTTACCCATTTCAGTTAAAGATGGATAAATTTTTTCAAAATATCCAACTTTTTTAATTGTGCCATCTTTTTTTTCATCAAAATCACCTTCCCTATGTTTTCGGTAATGTTCATCTGGATTTGAATTGAAAATTTCCAACAATTGTTCGGATGTTTGGAAAAAAATACCTTTAATACACGGAAAGTCAACCCAATGAACGAAGAAAACTGGTCTATCAAGTTCACTATAAATTATTTTTAATTGATTTTCAACTTTCTTTTTGTCAATAGTAACCGAACCTTCATAACATTCTCTTCCAGGTCTTATTTTATAAGTCATAACAAAGGGAGCAGCATGATATTTAAGCTCAATATAACCAATTATCTCTCTGCTACTATCTAGTAACAATAAATCTGGATATCGTCTATTTTTTAAATCTGCTCTAATAATATTAATTCTTAAAGTTTTTAAATAATCAATGAATATTTCTTCTAATAATTTACCGAGTTGTATATCAAGCCCCTTAATAGATTTATTACGTGGCTTTAAAAAATATTTCCAACATTTTTTACATTCATTTTCTAAAGAAGGAATTGTATTGAAGAAGGATTGGCGCTGAGGGTAATTATCAGTTGTTTCAATTTCTTTAAACATATAAATAAAACATTCTTTATTTAAGTCAGTATATTTAAATTGACTATCAAACAAAGTAACATTTTTAAAAAAATCAATTATTCTATCTTGCCCAAATCTTATTAATCCTTTATATAGTTCTTCACTTTTATTCATATTTAATTAAATTATATAACATATTAAAAAGATAAAACACAATAACAAAATATTATAGATTTATTCATTAATTTAACTCTCTTATAAATTCGAAACCCTAGTTATATTATGCGTCCGTTTGGAGCCAAATAAGAACATTATTTTTAATCTCACTAGTATAATATTTATCAAATCAAATGCTTTTCTAAACTTGCTTTTTGGCAATATTCTCTTGCTTTAATTTCTCTTTATTCTCAGCACTAATTTCAGCAATCCTTTCTTTAATTGAAATCACAAATCCTGGGCTTTTCGCAACTTTATTGTTGCCTCCAAGTGAATCGTAAATAGTTTTAACTATTTGAAGGTTTGAGATAATCGTTTCGATTGAAATTGAATCAACATCAATCTTTTTTAATTCATTAGGAGAATAAGTCAACTTCTTCAACTCATTAGCAACTGTGAACATGCTGACATGAAATTTCAAATCACCTATTTCACTTTTTGTTAATTCTGGCTTATAGGTTTTTAATGTTAATTCTACTTTCTTATGAATTATTACTGCTCTTAAATATATATCCACATCATATTCCTTATCAAAGATTCTTTTATATTCTTCATCGTTTTTCATTAGTGTTGAAGGTCTTGCTCTCGAATTGTCGGGTTCTCTTAATATCATTGCGGTAATAATTTGGGAGAGAAATGGAATACTTATAATCTTTTCAGCCGGTTTACCTGCATTTTTATAATAATTTTTTCTTCTATCATAATAATAACCGTTTGAATTAAAGTAGTCTTCTATATTCAAATGAATTTCATCTGTAGCTCTAAGAGATGCAATTGGTACATCAGTTTGACTATTTGTTGCTTTTATTATTTTTAATCTTGATTTTTCATCAAATGGTTTAATTACTCTTATCATTATCTTTCGAGAATCATCTTTACTACCTCCCGCATTAAAATAATTAAATATCTCATGAGAAGATTGCAATCCATTAACAATTTGGGGATCTTCAATGGTCAAAGATTGACTAGCTAAAGTTGCTTTTGATGTTGTAATCGTAACTCCGTTGTTTAGCCACCAAAAATCTTCTTGACCAGGATTTTCTAAAGTTTGATATATTGCTTTATTTACTTCAATTTTGCCTTGATAATCCCTAACATTGGCATCGAAAAATGCCTTGTTCAATTTATTATTCTCAGTAATGAAATCAAAATAATTTGGTAAGTTTATTAATGCTATATACCCCCCATCTATTGTATTAATTGGAGTCCCATCAACATTTAACGTTTTTACTCTAATAGGCCTTTTTCGAGCAATACTCAGTAGTTCATTTACACCAATAAATTTAAAATCAAAATAACAATCACTTATTTGTGTGTTTATTACTTTGAGTAATTGCTCAACTTTTCTTTCGACATTAGGATGAAATTCAGTAGCGAGAGAAGTATAATGGTAATTAATATTTAATTTGGGAAATTTAGAAGCGAGTCGTAAATATGAATTTTTAAATAGTTCTATCTTTTTACGCAATTCCCTTTTATAAGTGGCTTTTAGCTCATCTAAATCATTTGACAGATTCAACAGATCATGAGCAGAAGCTATAAATTTGTTCATTGCCTCTTCAGAAAAGCCATTAGTATTTTTTGATTGAATAATTATTAAATCAATTACTATATCTTTTTTTAGACCGGTATAATCTGTATCTTCTTCTAATAGTTCACCATTAATAAATGTATAAATTGAATCTATACCTCCATCACCACCACCCTCAACTATACCATCTTTTAATTCATCATACGAAAGCTCATAATCCTTTAATACTTGTTCGCTTGAGAATAAGGTGAAGAACTCATCATCTCCGAGTGAGGGATCAATCTCAGCTTTTTTCTGTTTAAGAACTTCATTTAGTATTGTTAATTTACTATCACTCATATTTTTAATAATTATGTATTAAAAATTAATATATTACTGTTAAATTTTTTTTATTCCAATTTAGATTTTTTTATGATTGAGTTTTACATCATTTTCATTCGGGGCCATCATTTCACTATTTCCATACTCAACACCGGATGTATCTCCCTCCCATTCGGTGCCATTCCTCTCTGCCCATGTAAGTAATCAAAAAATCCTACACCAGTTAATTTAACCTTTTTCTTTGTTGTTTTAAATGACTTTGTTGGGTGGAAATTCTTGGTAAACCAATCCCTTACTTTGGTAAAGGCTTCATATCGACTGGTATTATCTATATCAGGACAATCCGGGTCAACTATCTCGACAACCATTGTTTCTTCTGTCTCTGGGTCTTCTATTACTACATGAAAATCTCTGTCGTCTTCTTTTTTATATTCGATGACATAAGCTTCAATTTCATAAACCGTGGTTTCTGATTTCATACGTGGCATGTTCTTCACCTTGGATGGTCTGGTTAATGTGCATTGTTCGGAAACAGTTGACTGGACTACATTTTCAAAGTCAATTTTTGTTGTGTCTTTATCGGTAAGTGTTTTAATGTCCCATCGCTCTTTACCGCATTGGGCATATAACGATACATAATTAAATAAAATAAAAAATATTAAAAACAATTTAATAATATATATTTTCATGGGATTACTGTCCAACCTTCATTCTTGAATTAATTTGTACCCGAAAACTAATCGGTATCATATTGATTTTATTCTTTTCCAATGTTTTAAAAGGATTATAAATTTTCCATATTTTAGGCCTATCAGTATGAGCTTCGAAAACTATATAGATATAATAATTATTTAACTCAGAAGCTTTATTAAGTTCATTTGAACTAATCAAAAAATTTGTTATACCTGATTTATTCTTTGTGGATTTCACTTCAATATATTTTTCTTTCCCATATTCATCATATGATAATATATCATACCCAAAGGTATCATCTTTATCAGATACTTTTTCGACTTTATTAGCGTAATGGGTTTTTCCAATTGAAATTAAATATTTTTTTTCAAAATCCTTTACAACCTCTTCCCCTCTATCGCCAAGTCTTTTGTTATCTTTTTCCTTCTCAAAATTTGTATTAACTTTTCCACCCTTTCCATGTTTCCCTTTTTTAGGCTTTATAATGTTTTCAATTTCCAATTCTATAATTTCTGCATTTATTTTATTCAAAGGTGGTAATTCAGTTTGTAAATAAGATTTTAAAATATTTGGAAATTTCTCCTTTTCTTTATCTTTGAGAGGGGCACCAAATAGGAAATATAAAAACTCAGAGAACTCATAAATCGACCATTTTTCCATAATTTCATCTGCACGTTTAAAATCTAAAAGTGTTTTACTTTTCATTATCGGACATGCATCTTCATATTTTAAGTTTAAATTACTAAGAAAATGGTCCAAATGATTATAAGAGAATATATTTAAATATTTATCAGGAAAATATGTTGCTAATATTTTGCCTTTAAACATTGGAGATATTAAATTTCTCTTAATATCTGTGTAATTTTCTTTTTTACCTGCAATCAAAAGATTAATTATTTCACGTCTTATTGATTCGAAAGCATCAGTGTAATTGTTTCTGCTAAATTTCGGTAAAAATCTGTACATTTTTGTACTGTCTTTAATAGTTTTTCCGAAATATAATCCGAACTTTTTACATGCTTCTACACCACCTTTAATGTTACCTAAGTCCCCCAGTGTTTCTTCTATCCAATGACAAAATGATGATTTACTACCTTTTCCAATTATATAATCATCCACTTCCATTTTATTAATAAATTCTAAGTTATATTTTTGGACAAATTCTTTTCTTTTTATTTCACGCTTAGATATAACCTTAAAATATTCAATTCTTTTAAATTCATAATCTAGTTGACTTTTCCTTAATTCTTCTATTTTCATTTTATTATTTTGTTTTCTATTATAAATAATTATTTAAATATAATATAATTATTTCTAAATCAAGAACTGTTATTAATAAATTCAGATAAATCATTTTTAGACAAAAAAGAAAATTTATTCACAAGGTCGCTTCTCGATATTAATTAATTCATAAACACAATTTAATTTATCAAATTTATATATCTGTTTCTCGTAAGTTTCATTGCCATGGTCACCACATTGAATTTCTTTTATTACAACCCCATCGTTATTGGGTTTAAACCTTGATTCCCAATAATAATTGTATTCATCTTTCTTTATTTTATAAATTACAATTTCGTTTTTATTACTATCATATCCAGAAACTAAATAATTAGTCCAACCACAAACATAAGTTTCTCCAACAAGTATAAACTCGTATCTTTTACCTCTGCCTGTACAATCTTTAAAGTTTATTAATTTAGTTTTTTCTAATTTTGTTTTACTAAGTTTTTCACAGTCTCTATATCCATAGAAATAATAACAGTTATTATATTTTGTGTTATAATAACAAAGTGATTGTTTGGTTTTATTGTTTTCATCATATTGCTCAAGAGAAGGTGGGATTATTATATCAGAAATAATTTTATTGTTTTGAAAAAGGAACAAATGGTAAGTTCCGTATATTTCTTGCCCACTTGTTGTTTCGAGGCAGTTATAATATAAACCTAAATCAGGGTCTGTTCCTTTATATACCTCAGCTATAATTGGTTCTTCTATGTAAATTCCCGCATATGATTCTAAATCTAAATCGGGAATTCTTTCAACTTCCCTTAAAAATACTCCAAAAGGAATTTGTGCTTTGATTTTATTTTCAATAACAGACTGAGAAATAACATTATTTACTAAAAATATATTGATAGAAAATACAACGAAAAACAAAAAATGTCTCTTCATACAATTAAAGATATAGTAATTCCATAATTTTTTTGTTATAATTAATAATATTATACTAAAATTCGGTGAAGTTAATTTGTTTGTATTTATTAATAACAATCTGACCATTGTTGATGATTATACTTTCCACATCACTAAAATCTTTTCCTAAATCGATTCTCTTAAGAATATTTTTTTCTAAATTAATTACGGCGAGTCCCTCACCTCTTGTGCCTATAAATAAATAGTCTTTATATTTCTTTAAAACATTTGGCCAGCAATAATAATCATGTGGTGCATATAAAACAAAATACTCGTTATTGTCAAAGTCATTCACAATTACGCCACCCTTAAAATATGCTATATATTTTTTATTCTTTATATATAACTCGTCATTAACAGTTCCGTCTGTTTGATAGGTTCCAGAATATTTAACAAAACTGATTCTACCGAAATCTGTTCTGTCGTTTATTCTGAGCCAATTTTCATACATATAAACGGGATTATTTTCATTACTTATTAATAATTCATTGTCAAAGTAACCAAATTCATATTTAATTACTTCTAAG
>Ga0224522_1000480_pt1 | contig 13188 bp, 13 predicted proteins | sample CFST25metaG_FD_182733 | JGI IMG/M metagenome (GOLD analysis project Ga0224522, IMG submission 182733) | Peat soil microbial communities from Stordalen Mire, Sweden - C.F.S.T25 | ecosystem: Environmental > Terrestrial > Soil > Wetlands > Peat | place: Sweden: Norrbotten County, Stordalen Mire...
TTATGAATCTGAGCACCACTTTTGCCACGCTCGGAGACGTCTCCGACCATGTAATCTTCCTCATTCACAAGTCCAAGATCATTCAGCTTATCACGAATATGACTCGATTGGTTAGCACGACGTTGAGCGCGCATAAGGCACTTCTTGAATGCATCTGGGGTTAGTCAAGTGTGGCGAAGACGCAATATGAGAACCTACACGAAGGACACAATGAAACGTATGCTCTAAACCATTTGAAGGTTGCCTTCGTGGTAGGTTTCTATTCGCGACATCCCGATGTTGAGATGAAAGTGTATTTCTGCTGCACCAATTTCAAAGATGTTGCTGCTCGCATTAAGAAGCTCTACAATCGCCATTCGGGTAATATGCAAATGCTAATGCCCAAGGCGATTTCATTAATCTCGTGTGATATCAATGGTGAGATCGCTCGTGTTCGCAATATGGATTTCTCTACTGATGATTTCAATTCGGCTTATAACAACATCACCAAGTCATTTGATATCGAGATGGAGGATGCTCAGTTTATCACGCCAGCGTATTCACATATTATTGATATGATTCGTATGTGCCGATTTCAACCATATCAGGCGCGCATGGATAAAACAATCAATTCTGATGGATTTCAGATCAGTGATAAAGTGGTGAAGCGTATCAAGGATGCTGATGGGCAGTTCTTCAAGGATACACTTCCATATGCGCAAATGTATCTCAAGTGCTACATCAGAAAACTGCTTAACTCTAATGGCAGATTCCTTGGTTATGGATATCAGATTGCGTCGCGCATTGGTAAGATCCGTGCTGATCTCGGAAATATCAATATGACTGATCGCATTTACGCTATCGCCAAGATTAAGAGCATTGCTTTCGCAGATGACGGGACGAATCTCTTCGATGATATGGTCGTGGATGGCACTATATCGAAGAGTGATATTGCTACTTTGCGCAAGATCGCTAATGTTGAAGGTGTTGATACCTCGGGATTGACATGCCAGAGTAGAGTTGTGGATGCCAGTTTGGGTAGCTTTTGTTTTTTTGTAATGCGTTGAGATATGCGATTCTACCTTTCGTAATAGATATCAAATATTATATAGCCATGTTCTCGCGGATATTCAACATTATACGATCGATCATATATCGACGCAAGACGAATCCACCAATCACTGAAAAAAAGGAATTCCACTATCTAAGTAGCGAAGTGTGCGATACTCATTTCGTTATCCCGAGTCGCGCGGAGTAGCTCACCAGCATCACTACTGAGAATGATAATTCCAGCAATGGGCAATAGCTCTATCATGAGATTATTGGGTATCTTGAATTTCTTTTTATGAGGTAGTGTCACGTCGAATGTATGGATGTCGTCTTTATTGGATTTGTATACGATATCAGAGTTAGCACATTTGAAGTGCTCCTTGATCGGCATCATTCCGAGATCGACTATTTGGAATAGTGCATCATCTATCAATAGATAGGTATTGTCCTCTATGCGCCAGTATCCTTGCAGCATGCTTTCGATGAATTCCTGATCCGCATTGCGAAGTTGGTTCAGCTGGGTGTATAGAAATATGCATCCTATGGTCAGCACAATAATCAGCGCAGTGATCGCGGTTGTCAGTTTTCGCGTCATCCTATATTTGAAGGCGTATTATCCTAAATGAGTAAAATTGAACGAAATGAAGGTTATTATAGTAGACACCAATTTTGAGCATCATGTCATCTAATTCATCCATTCCAGAAGTAGATCCCGTTATTGAACAGGCCAGTCGCATTATCGGAGAGATGTTTCCCGATAATGAAGACACACCAAGCGATGAAGGCAGCGAAGATGCATCATCATCAAATCAAGTCGAGGTTATGAGGAGAATCACGACGACTATGACGACGATAACTACCACCACTGTGATTGTGAAATCGAATACTCTTCAGATAGTCGATGAAGAAGAGGATGAGGATGTTGAGACCACTGAGACAACTACGAAGACGATCACAACGAAAATCAATGGAGCATCGCTAAGTGATGATGAGGAAAGCGACAACGATGTAGAATCTGTGGATGGATATAATAAAGAAATCACCAAGATAATCACGAAAACCATGACGGTTGAGACATCATCGGAAATCATTGGACGAATCAAAATCGAAGAAGAAAGCGATGAAGACAGCGACGAAAGCAGTAGCGAAGATGAAAGCAGTGAATATAGCGACACTGAGGATAGCGACTCTGAAGATGAGCCTGCCGCCAGCTCGTAAAGGGCTTAAAGGGCTTGAAAGGGTGCTTTTTTGCTCATATGTAAAATTGAACGAAATGAAGGTTAATATATCCAACCGACTCGTAGATCATCATGAATACCATTGACAAAGCCATGGAAATGTTGTTGATTGATGACTCGGATATGCAATGCGATTCTGACTACGAATACGAAGGCAGTGATGACGACATGGAATCCGAGGAGGAATGTTCATCGAACCAACTTGAGCTCACCCCACTCCATACAGCCAACCTAAATGATATTCCATCAAATATGACGCAGTATCAATGGGTAGTACTCTGTATGAGATTTGCCGCGACCTATGAAGAATGCACCTACGATGTAGCGAATAATCATCTCTCGGTGTATTTCTCAGTTGGTGATAGGATGTTGGAACTATACGTTGCCGACACAACGGAGCCAATGCAAATGTACCCAAATGTGCCACCTCATATCATATGGCATGGCCCACGTATCATTCTCGATCAGCATTTGCTAATCACCGCCAATCAGTTGCTCGTACCAACATCATGGAATCTATGCACTGATCTCAATGCATTTGTTGATCGCGCACTTCGCATCATGTGGAACGCACCAAATGCTGATGTGTTTGAGCTCATAGAAATAGATGAGCTCATTGACAAAGTAGTCTCGACTGCGGGCGTTTCATTCCGATTCGAAGATGATGAGGAATTGCCTTCATTTGGTATCGTATCCACAAGCAATAAGCAACGATGCGGATATCTACGCCGTAATGAAACCATTGCGAAAGCGGGATCACTTGCTGAGATGCTACATGAGCCAATTGGGCGGATTGTTGAATCACTCGATCGCTTGTCGAACTTTACGTATACACAGATTCTACAAACGATTGTGGAACATATACTGAGCGCCAAGATATCCAAACTGGAGGCGCTACAGAATGAGCAGTATTATCGTCATTTGATCATGATTGCTCAGCATATCGAGATGGACCTTAACTGGCTACAAGAACTACTCGACGAAACCTCATCAAAAACGGATAATGATAAGGCATTCTTCGTTGAGACATTTGATTCGCATACATTCGCTGATAACAACATATCAACGAATGGCAAACTCATCAAGCGATTGTATTCAGAAATCGAAGCACTTGGTGATGCAATCAAAGATATCGATTGCTACATTTGCGTATCTGAGACAAATATCCACATGATCAAGATGCTCATGATTCCTGATTATGATACTCCATATGGTGGAGGATACTTCGAATTCGATATGCTCATCCCATACGATTATCCAAACGCGCCACCGAAGGTACGATTTCTCACTACTGGCGGTGGATCCGTGCGATTCAATCCGAATCTATATCAGTGTGGAAAGGTGTGTCTCTCCGTGCTCAATACATGGTCAAGCAATCAGTGGAATCCAGCATCTTCAACGCTAACGCAAGTAGTATTATCGATATTCTCGATGATCTTCATTGAGCATCCATATACAAATGAGCCATGCTTTTACAACGCACTGGAGACGAAAAGTGGTAAAACCAAATCAGAGGCATACAATACTCGGGTGCGTAAGGATTGTGCGAATGTTGCGATCACTGGACAATTAAGGAATAGCACAACACCATTCAAGGATATTATCGAGCAACACTGGCGGAAGCAGTCACAAAAGACTATTGAGGCATATGCTAAACATGGGATCACAATTGAGTGATTTGAGTGATTTGAGTGTGTAGTGCTTTTTTGTAAAATTGAAGCGATTGCACCTTAATATAGCAGTGCTGAAGATTTACCTATTTTCGACCCCTTTGAACTCGTTGTTTAGCCATGGTTTCTCCGTCAATTACTGATATTGATGCCTTCATTGATCATTTGATCGTGGAGGATATCAAGTCAAATTTGCGTGATTTCACACTTGAGTTGCATGGCAAGTTCTACCCTCATATGAATATCGAATTCATGGATGAGTTTCTCACGCTTGCAGCTCGTGAGAATGAAAATCAGTTCATTGTCAATCATGATATGTTGATCAAGTATGGAATTGTGAGTAGCACTCGTAGTAGTGTAATTAAAACAGCGTCTTGAGGGTCTTGGATTAGCAGAACCTCAAAAATACCAGCTGCATAAGATTATGCAGCCGGTAAAACAAGGAGGATTCTCAACTAAGCATGTGTATATGCTAACTCCAGAAGCCTTCTTTCGTGCACTTCAACGTGCTCAAAAGCATTCTAAGCATGCTGTTGATCCAACCATTTATGCGGATTACTTTCAGTTCATCCAGAAAGCATTCCTTCACTACTCAGAGTTTCAACTTCGTAGCGAGCGTCTGCGTGTGAAGAACCTCACCACTGAGAATACATCGCTCACGAATGAAGTAAAGACATTGAATGCTAAGATGGATAAGCAAACCAGTATGATAAAAGATCAAAGTGGTCAGATTGATAAATTGCTGAGATATGGTCAAGATGCGAATCAGAAACTCGATGACACCAAAGAGAAGCTCACTGAGATGAATGGCAAACTCGACACTATGTTCGAATTCTTGAAGGACTTCGCCAAAATGACGTTGCCTATGTGGGTTGGTTCAAGTGTAGTGAAGACGCAATACCAAAACCTCTTGGACATAATGAGACGTATGCTTTAAACCATTTGAAGGTTGCCTTCGTGGTAGGTTTCTATTCGCGTCGCCCAGATGTTGAGATGAAAGTATATTTCTGCTGCACCAACTTTGCAGATGCTGGTGCCCGTCTTAAGCAGCTTTACAATCTCAACTCGGGCAATATGCGCATGCTGATGCCCAAGGCAATCTCGATTATCTCAAGTGAGATCAACAGTGAGCTCGCCCATGTTCGTGGTATGGATTTCTCTACTGATGATTTCATATCAACATACAACGAGAGAACTAAGTCATTTGATATCGAATTAGACGAAGCTCAGTATATCAAACCAGCATTTATACATATCATTAATAGTATTCGTGCATGCCGATTCCAGCCATATCAAGTGCGTATGGATGAGACAATTGGTTCTGATGGATTCCAAATCAGTGATAAGGTTGTGCATCGTCTTAATAATGCAGATGATCAGTTTTATAAGGATACGCTTCCATATGCCCAGAACTACTTCAAGTGCTACATTCGGGCGATGCTTAACTCCAATGGTAGATTCATTGGTTATGGATATCAGAATTCGTCGCGTATCAAGAAGTTTCGTGCTGATCGTGGGGTCAATATGACTGATCGCCTCTATGCAATTGCTAAAATTAAGGATCTTGCGTTTGCGGATGATGGAACAAACATCTTCGACGACATGGTGGCGGATGGTACTATATCAAAGAGTGATATCGATACCTTGCGCAAGATTGCCAATGTTGAAGGAGTTGATACCTCTGGGATTGACATGCCGGAATAGGTGCTTGATTAAGCTACTCTGAGCGCTCGTGGGCGTCTTTTTTGTTGTTAGTAAAATTGACCCAAACGTAGATAATATATAGCAATCCATCGTGAGTCATGATTGCCATTCAGACCATCACGGAAGTCATTGAAACGCACTCTAATATCGCTGATATGGCGAGTGCCATTGGAATATCGATACTCGACCTCAAGCAAATCATGTGTGCGGCAATGAATCATACCTATCCAGATGGTATTGCCGAAGCACCACTATTACCAATTGTTGATTATGCTGATGATGGTTATGAGGATGAACCAATATCCAAGTTGAACGAATTCGATCATATCATCAAGCAATCGAATATCCCATTTTCAGATGAACAGATTGCCTTCATGGACATGGCGGTAAACAAACGCCGAAACATAGCACTCCTAGCTCCAGCCGGATATGGTAAATCTGAAACGTTGATCACCACAATCAAATTATTTGAGACGTGTGTCAAACAAGAATCCGCCAAGTACTTTCAAGATGGATTTGACCTTTATCCGCAAGATGCTCGTGAGCTCGCAGAAAAGCCAGTTGTGTATCTTTGCGCGAGTACGGGAAAAGCAGCTTCACTACTTCACGCCAGAACTATATATTCGTTATTGGGAATCGGCATTGGGCGTGGAACTCCGGAGCAGTGGTATAAACGTATTTCAACTACCAGATATCTCAAGAACACGTTCAATCTATTACGATCAATCAAATGCCTAATAGTTGATGAAATCAGTATGATCGGAGCTACTATCTTAGATAAGATATCTCGATATCTCCAGCTCGCCAACCAAAATGAAATTCCATTTGGCGGAGTGCAGATAATCGTAGTAGGTGATTTCGCTCAGTTGCCTCCGATCAATGATAGATTCGCATTTCTGGCTAATTCGTACAAAGATGCCAATATCATGCAAATGCCGCTCACGAAATGCTTTCGTCAGAGTGATCCAGTATTCCAGAATATCCTCAACGAATTGAGATTTGGTTCATTGTCAGATGAGGCATTTGCCACACTCAGGAATCAACTATCTATCGATAGTGAATATGCCGCTGGGATAAAACCGACATTGCTCTGTTCTACCAATGCAGAGGTGGATATGATCAATAATCGTGAGATTCAGCAACTATGCGATGATACGAAGCAGAAACTAAAAACCTACAAGGTCATCCTCAAGAATAGCGTCAATCGTAAAAAAGCCGAGGCATGCCGCAAGGCAGATGGAACAATCGATGATATCGAGTTGGCAATTGGGGCGCAGGTAATGGTGACATTCAACATTTCGAGAGAGATAATCAATGGGACGCAAGGAGTTATCACAATGATGGAAGATAAGGGTGTCACTATAAAAATGCAAAATGAGAAGATCGTCACCATTCCGTATATCGGATTCAAGGATCCTGATGATGAGGACATATACACGGCGAAGGATCTATTCCAGTATATGCCACTACGTGTTTCATATGCGATGTCAATCCATAAATCGCAAGGAACGACACTTCAGCTACTTGAGATCGATTGTAAACGTATCTTTGTTGCGGGTCAGCTCTATGTTGGTATATCGCGCGTGAGGGACATGCGTGGTCTCATCGTGAAGAACCTTTCGCACAAGGCAGTCATGTGCCATCCGACTGTTATGGATTTCTACAAGGCTTAGGATTTAACTGTTGATTGATTGTTGGTGATTACTTTTTTTATGAGGTGATGAAAAATAATTTCCACACCCAAGATATGAAACACAACACCACTCAAAAATAGTCAAATGAGTCGTTTTTTGGGCTAAAATGGGCGCTGAGCATGATTTTACTTTTGAAGCCGAAAAAGCCCCGTTAGCGCCAATCAGTGTAGCGAGAAAGAAATAGAAGCATGATTAGCTTCCGAGTCATCGATCTCTTTCCGAGTTGTCTGCATCGCGTTCTAGGCTCTTTGGGCTCTCTGTTTTACGAAAGGCTTTCACTAGGGTTTTCCACGATGTATCCTGCATGACCTGTTTTGCAGCAACTCGTTCCGAATCTCTCTCTCCATCTGTATTTTGGACTTTTACATATAGGCGAGCTATCAGGGCTTGTCTATATATGTATATATGTGGTTGCTTAAGATAGACCAAGCTCAACAAAAAAGAGTAAAATTGATAGTTTTGATACATAATATAAAAAGACATGTCTCAATCCATTTACTATCTCACTGATATGGAAATACTGTTCATCCATCAGCCACATGTAAGCGATTCTGTTATCAAGCACTATTCATACAAGATAGATTGGCGGATTGTATTGAAGTATGATCGTCTTCTGGGATCGCCGGAGTTGCTTCGCGCATATAGACATAAGATCGACTGGAATTGGCTGATTCAAAACTATGATATACCATTTGAAATGCTAACTCATTCGCTCGCACGCATATCTCCAGAGTTGATTCTGAAACATATCAATATCACTGATCAGCAAATCATAGATCACGATTGGGTATTTAAATGGGAAGCGTTGGCACGATTCGGTAGATTCAAATCAGCCACATTGCTGCATACATATAATTACCGCATCTGCTTTAACAAGTTCTTCACCAAAAGATACCCAATTGATATTGATTGGTGCGTCAATGCTGGGTTTGCGTCTATAATAATGCATTTATCAGAGTTCCTGAGCAATTACAAGATATCGATATTCAACATAAGAAAGATGGTCGACCCAAATTTCCCTTATTTGTTTAATTGCTGGATGACGATCTCTATGCATCAAAATCTAAGTATTCAGTTTATGGCGGATTACCAAAAACGACTCAATTGGCACTTAATCAGCCAGTATCAAAAGATAAACTATCTATTCCACTTCCGCGATCGTGTCGATTGGGATATTGTCGTCCGACGTCAATACTTGCCGATGAAGACGGTTTATTATTTGAATCATGTATCATTTGTTAAATACATGCTCGGCTACAAGCCATTATTATCAGACCAAACGGTAAAAACAAATGCGGCATTAATCATCCAACGATTATGCCGCAATCATCAATATCGCAATAAGCTACATATTATCAGACATTGTGGATTGCCAAATGAGTGCTGCTCATTAGTGATTGCATTTATGAACTGAATTGGGCTTTTTAATGAATTGGGCTTTTTTTAGTGTAGCGGCTGAAGTTGATCCAAAAGCACTACATTGAAGTGATGCTCCATATCGCTGATGTATTGCTCGGATAGATCTTGATATCGGACTATCCAATCGTACATAGTCTTAAACGAGGGATGTCGATTGTTATTAACATATTTAGGCATCTTGATGGCGTAGAGTACATTATCAGGAAATTTGTAGAACTCGAGTAGATCCAATTTATTATCTATTTTGATATTGGCATCGAGTAGTAGCTCAGTTGCGTATTCTTGTGATAGCACTTTATTTGGAATGGCATAGTCCAATATGACGAAATCAATGAAATAACGTATGATGTCATCATTTAGGTATTTACTACAAGATAGTGCATACCAGTCAATATATATCATATGACGAAGCAAGAACTCAATAGATAACGGATGGTATTCGAGAAGCGCCATCCAATCGATAGTATTTGCATTGATTGCAAGATCCTCTTCATCAAAACGATTTTCATTAAATAGGTCGCACCATTCCATGTAATTGGTTGGCTGTACAAGTGGAAAACTCGCTTTAGCGCCCATATATTTGATCTCGTATATTATAGGCTTCTTACAATCATATTGGAAAACGATCCCGATATGACGCTAAGATCGGTCGCATACGTGTTGCATTGCCCATTTAGCCAATCCATTCCCGATTGTCCAGCAGTCCAAATACTCATGATGAGTACCATACCAGATTTGAATGCTTCTCCCATTTGTTTGAGTCCTCCATATGCAGATGTTTCGATTATGCTCAATGATTTGGTTTGACCGTTCCATGTTATGCTCTGATCGATTCGGTTTAGTGAATCTCCATTCATTATGAAACTCGTATCGATATGTGTTTGATTACCAACTGCGTCAAAGAACAATCCATTGGCTGCCCCATTTCTATCACACGATGAATCGCATGGATGTGAAGTGATCTTCATCGCGACTGAGTTGCCTTCAAATATGTCCATTTCAGGACATGCATAACCTTGACCTTGTGCATCGCAATAGCCAAATCCAACAGTGGCGTTTTCACTCATTTGAGAGAAGTAGAACGCGATATTGTATCCGCATGGCACGGTTACCAGATTGATGTCAAAGGATAGCTTCTTACCACGTAGATCGAACATCTGATAGTTATTCCCAGACTTGTCCAACATATAGATCCGCGGACTGGATTGCATAGATAGAGTAACACTATTTTCATAAACCGTCACCCCCCGCGATGCCAATGCTACACCACCATCAACAATATAATTATTGGTAATGGTATTGAGTTTGGTATCAGTTTCTGGATTTGGGGATGTTGGTGATATTGTATTTGTAGATATTGTGGTTGCTCGCATATGACACTTCCTAATTGGCGATGCCGTTATTGGTGTTGATGATGTTGCTGATGCTGGCGTCGTTGTTGCTGGTATTACTGTTGCCGGTTGTGTCGATTGAGGTGATGCTGATTCAGTTGAGGTAGATTCCGTTTGCGCTGGAGTAGATTGAGGTGATTCTATTGAAGTAGATTGGGTAGATTCCGTTTGAATAGATTGATGTGAAGTAGATTCCGTTTGTGCTGGCGTAGATCCATGTATGTTGCTGATACTTACGCAATGTTTGAATAACTGCCACCATGATTCGTGTAGCGCGCACCAGTAAAACTCAAGTGAGCATATATGCGATGTGCATTTAGAGTAATCTATGGGCAGTCGTGCTGGAAATGATGTATAATGCGCGGAACAGTTCATATCGGAGAATACTCTATCATTGTCAATCCATATTTCACATGGACCAGTATGAGTGCTTATTAATCCTTCACGAGCCTGATCATTTTGGAAATCCATAGTAGAGAATCCACCAATATCGACAACAACGCTCATATCATTTCTTGGGCATCCATTTATGCGCTGGTTCATGAAAACGCGCAGTGGTTGAGCAATCCCGCCATTATCGACCAATCGTTTGAATTCTTGTGCGTTCTCGGCTGGTGAGTAATCCCAAGTGTATCCCCGAAATAATGATTTGGCATCAACCCGTGATATGTAATTCGTTTTACCGGATTCATCGAAATATGTGGCTTTGGGCTGGCTCATATATCCGTGAGCATCCACCACTAAACCAATTATGCTTGAGTATATCAGAAATCTCATGTTGAGAGTCTTTATTGTATATACTTTGATTATGATATATTTAATGATCACTGATGATATCCTACTAAATTGAGAAGTATGTGTCATAATATAGCAGATAGCTACTCAATCAATAACTCAATACAATCAATAACTCAATCACCATGTCGGGTCAGGATTGTGTTATCTGCACTGAACGGATGAATAGATCCACCAGAAGTCCGATTTCGTGTACCCAATGCGAATTCGTATGCTGCAAAATATGCTTCAAGCGCTACATCACGGATAGTGAGTCGGCGCATATATTTCAATGTATGAGCTGCAATGTTGAATTTGATCGTTCAGGTTTATTTGACAGATTGGGATCCAAGTTCATATCTACAACATTTCGTGATATTCGCCAAGACCAATTATATGAAATCGAAAAGGGATACTTCCCAGCAACTCAAAATGTCATCGAGGAGCGACTCAAAATTAGAGAACTCTCGGACGAGCGCGATTCGCTTGTTGTTAAGTATGACAGAATCCGCAAGGAGCACATAAATGCACTTGTTGAGTATCGCCATTCCACAGAAAAAGAAAACATTCGGGACGTTATCGATCACTACGAGATGATCAAGAGTAATATCGAAATCATAGACGAGCAACTTCATGAGGAGCAAGATGCCATTACACGTAAAATCGATCAACTCCGCAATGGCAACATAACACCAACGCAACATACATACATCATGCAATGTGGTTGGACTGATTGTAAGGGACTGCTCTCTAATGAAAACACAACCAAGGAGGGAAACTTCAAATGCTCCATCTGCCATGCGATTACCTGTCGAGAATGTCATGCATTTATAAAAAATGATAAGGAGCATACATGCGATCCAGATACTTTGAAGAGCATTCGATTATTGGAAACCACATCGAAACCATGCCCATCATGCAAGACCTTCATTCAGAAGATATCCGGCTGTGATCAAATGTTCTGCACGCATTGTAATGCATCATTCAATTGGCGCACATTGCGTCTTAATAATGGTGCGGTTCATAATCCACATCATGCCGAATGGTTGCGCAATCGTAATGTACAACGTGAAGTTGGTGATATCCCTTGTGGGAGAGAACTTGATATCGATCTTGCTATTGGTTGTAATAGAATCTTCAATAATCTCATTAAACAGAATAACCATCGCAATAGCGCTGAATATAAGAATCTACTCACCAAGAGTAAATACCTATTCGAAGCCATGCGCATGGCGATTCATCATCATTTCACTACCATAGCAAATCTAAATCGCAATCGTTATGGTCAGCATACTAACCAATCCCTGCGTATTGATCTATTGCTCAATCATATCGATGAAGATATGTTCAAACGTGATATCCAAAAGAGAGATAAGGCTAATTCAAAGCGTCTTGAATTGCTACAGATTGTATTAACCTATCGCGATGCCATTACCGATATCGTGTGGCCATTTATCGAATTTGGTCCATCTAAGACATTAAAAGAGTGGATTGCTCTCACTGATGAAGTTAAGGCACTTGAGAACTATATTGATGGCTGCTTCCAAAAGATGTCCAAAGTGTATAACATCGTGCAGCACAATATCATGGATGATCGTTATATCAGGTAGAGAGTCTATTCTTGCCAGTTTGGGCTTTTTTTGTAAAATTGAAGCGATTGTATCATTATATAGTAGAGTCCAAGATTTACCCATTTCGACTGTTCTTGAAACCCTTTGGAGCATGGTTTCTTTCAATATCATTCGTGATGAATTTGCCAAGAAGCTTATTAACAAGCCACGTGGATTGTCTATTGAGGAATTCAATAGCATCGTTGATATGATGTTGAGTTCAATTTCAACTGAGGACGAACAGCTATTCGCGAGGTTCGATTATTGGATGCGCCATGAGGATAGAAATGCTCAGATTATCTGTGCTAATCTTGAATTGGTTCGTTTTGGAGTTTTGAGTGCTCGCCCTCAACGGAATAGTAAAAAGAGTGATGTCAAAAACTCGGACGGATACATCCATCCGAGTTCTATGGCGAGACAAAGCGATATTGATACATTCCTTTCGAGTAATATGATTACTTCATATACCATCAAGCGTCTTCCTAAAACCGTTGAAGCTCGTGCTAAACTTGTTGATGAATGGGTATTGGAGCAGATTGATTCAAAGAGTCATATCAACTTGCCTGAACCAGAGAATATCATCGAAGAGAGCAATAATGGGAATCAGCGCACACAGAGCATGGCTTATATATCATTTGAAGATCTGGTTCATTGTATCT
>Ga0224522_1000481_pt1 | contig 13171 bp, 8 predicted proteins | sample CFST25metaG_FD_182733 | JGI IMG/M metagenome (GOLD analysis project Ga0224522, IMG submission 182733) | Peat soil microbial communities from Stordalen Mire, Sweden - C.F.S.T25 | ecosystem: Environmental > Terrestrial > Soil > Wetlands > Peat | place: Sweden: Norrbotten County, Stordalen Mire...
ATAGATAACTTCCCCATTACTTCGTATTTATACATAGATACGGATAATGCGCCCTCGGAGGAAAGCGGTATTGCAAGGGAAAGAGATTATTTAATTAACGATATCGATTTCCAGCCGTCGGAGAAGATTTTCAATCCCGTGAATCCATCGGATTACATTAACAGGATTAACGACGTTCCGCATATTAAAAAATGGCTTAACACGAGCGGTGAAATCGGGAAACTCGGAACAATGAATACAGGAGCGGGACAGATACGCCCTGCGGCAAGACTTGCTTTCTTCCACAATTTCGATGAGATTGTTCAGAAACTTCTTTCGGCAAAATCCAGAATAACGGATTCGCGCTCGATAAACCTTGTAAAGGAAAAACATAAAATAAAAAGTGTCAACACTGAAAAGATTAATGTATATATAATAACATCGGTCAGCGGAGGCACGGGTTCGGGTATGTTTATTGATTTCGGATTTTTAATCAGGAATTTATTCAAGAACCAGGCGATTTCTTCGTGCTACATTCTGCTTCCGAAAATATTTCAGGGATACGGCAAGGAAAGAGTTTTTGCAAACGGATATGCGGCTTTAACAGAGCTTGAATATTATAATTTGAAAAATACATTTTCGGTTAGCTGGAAGAAAAATGAGCCTATGACTTTCCAGCCGGGAGTTTATGATGATGTTTATTTAATTGACGGAGAGAATTATAAAAATCTGTCGCTTTCGGATATCAGCAACAAGGATATTTACAAGATGATAGCCGATACTATATTTCAGGATTTTTCGAATTCGGATTTTGCGAATTACAAGAGAGGCGTAAGAGTCAATCTGGTACAATATAAGCAGAGATTATGGCCTGATGATAATACGGTTTCGGAAAATACTTTCTCGAGAAAATATTCGACTCTGGGACAATCGACAATTTCGATTCCAATCGACAGAATTATTTTATCCTGCTCATATAAACTTTGCGAGGAGATAATCAATTATTATTTATCCTATGCGGAAGGCTCGCAGAGCGATATAGATAATTATCTTACGAATGAATTTCTGCCCGAGCTTGGAATGCTCGAATCTTCTTCGAAGCACCAGCTACTGGATTCGCTTTACAGCATGGGAGAGAAATCTTCGATACAGTCGAAGATAAAAACTTTCCTGACAAATCTGCAGAATGAGCTAATGAGCGGCAAGCGCGGCGACAGCTGGACTTCGTTTATAATAAACGAAAAGCAAAAATTCGATACGAACTTTAAGGACGATAATGATATTCAGCGTAAGGGATTATTCTATTCACAGGTTTATGCAAACAGATCGAATATACTTACGAAGACAATCGGTGACAGGGAGCGGAATATTACCGGAGACCTCGAAAGAAAAGTCAATCATCTTATAAACGATTCAACGCGCGGAGTATTTTATTCCATAAATGTTTTACGAAGACTGCAATTTATTTTAACTAACGGAAACTTTGAATACATACCGAAGTTCGAAAAAGAGATTAAGGATATTCAGATTGTAGTAACAAAGCTCGAATCTGAAATAAAAAGCAGGCTTCAGGATTTAAAGGAGGATGAAGCAAGGTCAAAAATCAATGTACTCAAGAAACCCGCCATGGCAGGGACTCTGGAGAAACTGATAGACGTGCTGGACAGGTATTATGAAGCACTGATAAAATTAAATTCGAGATATTACGCAAAGGAAATCTGCCTTAGAATGCTGAACCTGATTGAAAAAGGCACGAAGACAGATGACGGAAGGATTCAGTTTACGGGATTGATTTCGGATATAAATAAACTGACAGGTAATCTCGGAGTACTGAAAGATAACTTCAGGAATAAATACAATTATTTCCTTCAGAAGCTTGAAAACAGTTTTAACTTGTTTATTTATGAACCTGATGATGTGAAAAATGATTATTACATAAGATATATCGGAACAGGACAAAGCGCGCAGGATAAGATTAAAGAACTATCTTTTAATTTATTAAAGGAACTAAACGCACTCGACGTAACAGACATAGTAAATATATTGAAGAACAGCGACACTAAAGCAGTAGAAGAAAAGATGCTTATATTTGCAAAGAAGCAATTTGAAAAAATTAAAGAAGATTACAATATTACGGATATACTTTTTGACAAAGACACTTTAAGGAGCGAATCCAAAATCAGGGGAATGCTTTCACAGGCATATCCGTGGTTAAAGGTATTCGAAGAGCCGGGAAGATTCAAGCTGGAAGATTCGGCAAAGAAGTTTTACATTGGAGTAAAAACAAATACACCTTCGTTCGCAAAATTCAGGACATTGATTTCCTCAATCGTCGGAGATGCAGTGGAATTTAAGGATTCAGCCGATAACTCATCGATTACATTTTATTCCGAATGGGCAGGATTCCCTCTGTTCTATTCATACACAGTTTCGGATGAAATGAAAAGATATTACAAGCATCTTTCAAAAAACCAGAATATTGATTTGCACATAGACAAGAATTATTATATCTATAATGATATAATTCCTTTGAATTCCGATGAAAAGAAACGGCTCGATGAATCTTACAAAGCTTATATAATGGGACTTATATTCGGACTATTTGACATAGTCAGCGACGTGCAGAAAGATTCAGGTGAAAGAATTGCAGTTTATAAATACACGAGGCAGGAAGGGATTACTGTCACGCGGACTGAGCAGCTTGGAATTGAATCAAGGCTGATTAACCGCTTATTCGAAGAGCACGGAAGGGATTCACTGCGGTATGAAATTATTCAGAAAGCGGAGAAGATACAGAACGAACTTATTGCAAAAAATAAACTGGCGGAATTACTTGTAATATTCGAATATTATTATGAAAACATTTTCAAGCTTGAAGAATTTGAAATATCGGGCGAGGCAAAAAAGAAGAAAGAGACTTACCAGTATTTAATTGTCAGGAATTTTGCAAAAGACATCGAGAATAAAATCCCTTCAGGCGAAAAAGATAATTTCATTAAGAAAGTAAAAGCCCTGAAAAAGGATATGGATTCTTTTTCGGCGCTGTGCGGTGACGGGCAGAAGAGAGTCTTAAAAGCAGATATCTTAACTACAGGTGAGAAATCAAAATCATCAAATGATGTGGGTGAACTTTCACCGGAAAAAATAAGTTTAGAAAAATTGAAAGAGCTAAAGAATGCTCTGGAATTAGGATTAATAACAGAAGAAGAATACAAAAAAGCAAAAGAAAAATTTTTGAATTAAAAATATTATGCCGACATACGAATACAAATGCGAAAACTGCAATTACGAGTTTGAAGCGCTACAGTCGATGAAAGACGAGCCATTGAAAAAATGTCCGAACTGCGGAAAAAACAAATTAAAAAAATTGATAAGCGGGGGGGCAGGTTTTATTTTTAAAGGAAGCGGATTTTATCAAACAGATTATAAGAACAAGTCTTCAAAAACATTTAAATCAAAATCATCAAAAAAATCGGGTAATTCGGGAACAAAAGTAATTGATACAACAGGTAGCGGGAGCGACACAAAACCGAAAAGCACAGATAAGAAATAGCTGTTTTAATAATTATTTAGAGCTATCGTCTTTTTTCATATTTACCAGATACCTGTCTAAAGTAAAATTTTCTCCTAGATAGAGTTTTTTCACCATATCATCATTTGCGAGGTCGGCAGCTTTGCCTGCACGGAAAATTTTTCCTTCAATCAGAATGTACGCCCTATCCACTATAGATAAAGTTTCGTGCACATTATGGTCGGTAATAAGCACACCAATTCCCCTGTCTTTAAGTTTAGCGACAATTTTCATAATATCTTCCGATGCAATCGGGTCGATTCCTGCGAAGGGCTCATCGAGTAAAATAAATTTCGGGTCTGATGCAAGCGCGCGCGCAATTTCGGTTCTTCTTCTTTCCCCTCCTGAGAGCATATATCCTTTTGAATCATCGATTTTATCAATATTAAAATCCTTTAATAATTTATCGCATCTTGTTTCTATATCGGCATTATCCAATTTCATAAACTGCAGAACGGAAGTAATATTCTGGCGAACTGTCATTTTTCTGAATATTGATGCTTCCTGAGGAAGGTAGCCTATACCGGCTTTTGCTCTTTTATACATCGGGTATTTCGAAATATTATCACCGTCCAGTTCTATTTCCCCTGACTTAGGTTTCACCATACCGCAAATCATATAGAAGGTCGTTGTCTTTCCCGCACCGTTTGGTCCGAGCAGGCCGACAATTTCTCCCTGCTTCACATTTAAGGAAACATCATTTACGACTACTCTTTTTTTATATTCTTTAAAAAGATTAAAAGCTTTTAGTTCACTCATATTATTTGATTAATCATTCCTTAAAATATTCACCATATCTTCAACAGCTTTTTGAAGACCTGTATACACTGCTCTCGATATAATAGAATGGCCGATACTTACTTCTCTGATTTCTTTCATATTTAAAAATGGAAAGATATTATAATAATTCAGGCCGTGACCTGCAGTAACAATCAGTCCCATTTCGGTAGCCATTTGTGCCAGGCTGGCTATTTTGCTGAGTTCGATTATCTGATCTTTCTCTACAAAAGTGTTCGAATATTTTCCTGTATGGATTTCAATTATATCGGCACCTACTTCCAAAGCTTTATCGATATTATCCGGGTCAGGGTCGAGGAAAAGACTGACAAGAATATTTTTTGAATGAAGAATTTCAATTGCTTTTTCAAGCTTGCTTTTAGTTGCAGTAATATTGAGTCCGCCTTCGGTAGTAAGCTCGTTCCTGCCTTCAGGTACGAGTGTTACGAGGTCAGGAATTACATCACAGGCAATCTTTACCATCTCATCGGTAGCAGCCATTTCGAGGTCAAATTTTGTTTTAACGACTTCTCTAAGTAATTTCACGTCCCTGTCGTTAATATGCCTCCTATCCTCTCTTAAATGGCATACAATGCCCTCTGCACCGGCCAATTCGCAAATTCCGGCTGCTATTACGGGATCAGGTTCTATTTCCCCTCTTGCTTCACGCAGAGTAGCTACGTGGTCTATATTGACTGATAGCTTCATAATATTATTATTTAATATTACTAAAATATTTGATAAAACTTTGTTGCAAATCTGATAACAGATATCGAATCAATAGATATCATAACCAGAGAATGTAAAATCCAGCAGTACAAAAACGAATTACTTCGAAGTGCCTGAATACCGAGAATCAGACCTGCTATAATTGATGCAAATAATTCTATTTCCGGTTTTCCCCTGTGCAAAATGAAAAATGGAATCATTTGGGCAAACACGGCATAATAGCCCAGTTTAGGTTTTAAACCGAATAACATATATCCTCTCCAAAAAAACTCCCAGCCGAGCAGGTATATCAATACGCACAGTTCATAAATAACAAAAAGGACTAAATTTGTTCTGAGTTCCGAACCTCCAAGAGGATAAGTATTTGCAAAACTTTCGGATGAGGATGCTATCCAGACTATAGGCAGCATTACGAGAAAAAATGCCAAAACAGTTGTATAGCCGAATTTTTTATCACCTAATCTGAATCCATAATCTGACAGCTTACCTTTTAGAACCACTTTAACGGAAAAAACTGACAATAAAAACATAATCAAACCATCAGCCAAAAGCCAGTATATCCTTGACATAGTCCTGTCCCTGCCGATGTGGTCATAATAAAACATAGGGGTCGCATATACCATTGAAATAAAAGTAATCAGCGCAACAGAAATAAAAATATAGCTCGTTTTAAAATCAAGAGTTTTAATTTCTGCAACCAATTTCCTGTATTCATTCGACAAATAATCAATCATTTATTATCACTGTTTTTCTTCTTAATAATATACTGAAATTTCTGTGGTTCATACTTTACGACAGATACATCAACTGGTAAAACAATTTTTGGTGATACGAAGCCCAGGCTATCGCTGTCAATTTGCTTGTATTCTATTCCTGCATATATTTCATCAGGATTTATTTTTGCAAGCTGGTCAACTCCTCCGCGCAGATAAAGTTTTAATTTTGGCGGTACAAGTAATACTTCTTTATCCTGCGGGACATTACTTACAAGTACATTTAAATCCTCAAAATTTTTCTCTGCCGAAAGTTCAATATTATAGGAAACTGTAACTGTTTTCGGTTCAATCTTTATTATATTATTCAGAGTATCTATAATTTTAAGGGTTTTTGTGAAACCGCTGTTTATATTATTTATGTTCATCATTTCGGTAGGAAGAAACTTTATTTTCCCAATAATTGACATTGCACCGCTAAGTTTAACCGAGTCAGGAGTAATTTTCGGAGTACCGATTACCAAATATCCGTCTTTGGGGAATACGTTAACCATATTTTTCACCTTAACCATTTTTGATACTATGTTATCAAAATTAATTTCAATCCAATCAGGATTTACGTTTAATACTACAACATTGGATGACTGGCTCAAAAGTTCATTTGTTGCCTGAGCAATATTAATCTTTGTATCTTTTTTAAAATTAGTTAAATCGATATTCAATGATAAGTTTTTAGAAAGAATCAGTCCCATCAAATCCCATCCTTTACCTTTTACGGAGACTTCGGCGGTACTCGGTAAATCATTTGCAAGTGCCTGAGTTTTCGATAGTTTTATATCCAAAGGAATTGGGATGGATATATTATAAACCAGATTTAAATTAATATATAACCATAAAAAAACAGCAAATAAAAAAGAAGACAGATAAATAAAAATGTTTTTCCTCATTCAAACATAATATAATGAAATTATTGACCCGTTTTTTTCTGGGTATCAAGTTTAGTATCCCAACTATGATCCTGCAGCTCACCCCTGATTGTAGAATTGACCAAATAATAAGTACCGCTGCCTATTTCCCGTTCAGCAAAAACACAGATAGCACCTCCCTGGATTGCCTCATAAGTCCAGATTTCGTAGCCTTTTGAATCGGCTTCGTTAGGGTGTGCTTCAATTTCAGATGGTTTCCCGTATGTTATATAAATCCGGCCTCTGTCCGTCTTCCATCCTTCCATAAATCCCTGTTTATATAATAAATTAGCTTCATTTACTCTTTTAAAATAATCGGTTTTATATTCATTTAATGTTGAATTAGGATTATAGCTTCTTTTTTTCCAGAAATTAAACATAAATTTTCTTTTTTCATCAATCGATTTCAACTTATCGAATGCATTATTTTCAGGAGTGGTTCTAATATACAGAGATTTATTATATTCATCTTCCAGTTTTTCAATAGACATCGTCTTATATTCACTTATCAAGAAATTCTTTTCATCATTCTGATCAGAAAGATTCACTTTCGATTTATTATAAACAAAAAACTTCTTTTCCTTTTCCAGATATTTTCCTGACAAGCTGTCTAGAAGTTTTATTTTTAATAAATAAGCGCCTTTATCCAAAGAATCTATTTTCAGGCTTCCTGTTTCCACGAATGCATCGGATTTTGATTCTTCATATTTGGATGAATATAACAAAATATTATTAGAAAGATCCGTGACTGTTGCTAAGATATAATTACTGTCTCCGGTAAAATCTTTCTTGATATTATATAATTCAATATAATATGAAATTGTAGTTAAGTTCATTCCAAATAATGCATCAGGATTTGGCGTGATCTCAAGCCCGTACTTATAGAATATGCTTTTCTTATCGGTCGAATTAATAATATTCGTGGAAAGTTCAATTTCACTTATATTCGTTTTTGATTTATCAAAGACGGGTATAACGACAGGGATACTTTGAGTGTCACATTTTACGGGGTTATTAAAATCAGAGCCTATAAGTTTAATTAAATACTCTCCCGAAGAGAGTGTGAAGTTCTGCTGACCTATTAATTTATTATTTATGGTTGCTTTAGACGTATCACTTACTTTAGACTGAAGTCCGAAAAAATCATCAAACACAACTTTTCCTTTACTTTTATCAAAAATTGATATCTCTATATTGGCCTGACCCGTGAAATTATTATTTGTTCCGGTATATTTTAAATCCCGCTGATTAACCGAAAAATACAATTCTATTATCGATTTATCGTCGGTATATTTGAATACAGAGTAATCGGAATAGAAAAATAATTTGCTTTGTGAAAAAATTATCGAAGTATAAAAAAAGCAAATTAGAAATATCGATATAATTTTTTTCATATTAGAAGGTTTAAAAAATTTTATAAATTTATTTGACTGTAAAGAAATCTTAGTATAAAATATCCAATTAATTAAAAAATAAAAAGGTAATCTTTTAATGATTACCCGGAAATCAAGCATTTGGTAAAATACCGGTTTATTAATTTATTACCGAAGAATTAAAATAAAAAAAGTTTTCCCCCGGATAAAATAACCGGGGGAAAACTAATATTTTAGTTTTATAACTAAATTCCAGTCTTAGAAACCTAAAGTAAGCGAAAAATATTGATTCTGTTGATATGCAGATTCAGTAACATGACGATATGCATAATCAAAACCAACAGACATTCCACCCAGAGGATATCTCAAACCAACACCAAATGTAGGTCCGAATAATGCCTCATTAGTCAGTTTATCGGGAAGAATATTTGCTCCGCCTCTCAGAAATAGAATATTATTCCAGCTATATTCCAAGCCAAAGCGATATTCATCACTTGAGAAACTTGAGTTATTGAATGCCGTAGAAAGGTTTACGGTATTTTTCTTCCCAAGATTCGCTGCATAAGAGACACCTAATTCAAGGCTTGTCGGTAAATCAAAGTCCTGAAGAATTACTCTCTGTACGGATACCTGTCCGTTTACATTTGTTACAGTTCTGTCAAGTCCCGAGCCGTTGAATGTCATTGAAGGTCCGAGATTTTTAATAGCAATACCAAATGCCAAACCTGTATTACCACCTCTATATTGAATACCGAAGTCAAGTGCAAAACCAGTTGCAGATACGTCTGCAACACTTTCGGAAATTATTTTTATGTTAGTTCCGAATCTGATTTTATCAGTCATTTGTTTTGCCAATGTCAAATCGGCAGTAATATAAGTAGGTTTAAATATTGTACCTGTACCATCGGGTTGAATTTCAGTTGTTTCAATAATATCACCAATATTTAAAGAACGAATACTAACGCCAATATTCATTAAATTACCGAGGCTTGCGCCAACGGCAAGATATTGCATATTCATATCCGCAAAATAAATAGAATGTGAAAAAAGAACTTCAGCCTTTTTTGTATTCAGGGAGGCTAAACCAGCGGGATTCCAATAAATTGCATCCACTCCTGTAAGATTTGCAAGATTGGAACCATCAAGTGATGTTCCAATCGAACCAACAGGTATTAGCAATTCCGGTGCCGCAGAAGTTCCTAGTTTATTTCTAGGTCCACTTAAACCAATATTAACAGCAAGAAACAGTGTTAATATTATAGTTGTTATTTTTATGTAATTTAAATTCATTAAAATTTTCTCCTTACGGTTTAATTAAACTCTCTAAGTTTATTGTGCTTAGAGAGTTTCTACTATTAAATTTAAAAATTAATTCTCTCTTGTGATGTAAATATAGCCATTTTCAACACTTTTGTACCGATACCCGGCGCATCAATTAAAGCAACATAAATACCCGATGCTATAGGAGTATTCTCAACATTTTGTAAATTCCACTCAAGAGTACTTGAAGTGAAAGTGCTGCCAGTATTTGTTTTAACAAGAGTACGAATTAAGTCACCGTTTAATGTATATATCTTAATAGTGCAATTTAAAGGAAGATTCCTAAATGTTACAAATTTATCACTACTGCTTCTATCAAGTGTGCTGAATCCATAATATGGATTCGGTACGATCCTGATTTTATCCAAAGCATTCTGTGTTTTTGCTAAATTCGGATCTCCAAATACCGGAGCCGTTGTAGTAAATTCATAGTACAGCGGATAATTTGGTCCCTGTCTGTAAGGTACACAAATAGTATAAGGATAAATCCAGAACTCATCATTTTCAGAGAATGTAGCATTGTCTCTGATCAGTCTTGGAGCCCATATATAATAAATATCTAATGAAGTAGATCCAGTATAGAAGTTACGAGGATTATTTAATGCATCAGCTTTATATGTTACAATGTTAGTATCGTAAGCTGTACCGAAAATTACCACTCTGAGTTTTGCACCAAGTGAGTCAGATGAAGGATTCCATCCTCCAAGAGCTGACCAACCGGTATCAACAATTCCGACATTTAACTGTACGGGATAAGCAGTACTATCGGTAAAGTCCATTTCATATGCTCTAAATGGTACAGATACCATATTTTTATAAAGAACGTTGATACTACCGGCATCCTGATAACGATATGCCATCGAAGTATTAGTGTTCGAAAATACTATTTTAATTTTCCTTAAATCAATTGCTTTTGACTTTGAATTCAGGTTAGTATAAGTACCCGAACACGGATAGCTGATACTCATAGATTCTGATTGCCATTTGCGTGTTGCTGTATAGATAAATTTACTTCCAGTAACAAATTGATGTTCAGGTGGTATAAATTCCCATCCATTAAATCGAGTTTGCAAAGAATCGGATGTTAAGGTCGGATCGAGGTCTTTAATTACCCCTATTTTTTTTGTTGCATCATACGAACTTCCAGCCAGAGTGTATCTGATTTTCGTCAACTTCATCAAAACACCGTCTAAAGTTCTCGCTGCATTATCCGATGTGTCAGAAGTCTTTTGAGTGTAAAGCACATTTCTATAGACTGTATCGAAAACAGCTGCACCTGATAATTTTCTTAAAATATTATACGTAGTATCACTATTTGGGACAAGCGGATTTAAGACAGTTCTATAAGTTGCAGCAACCATAATATCCTGATTCCTGATTATAGGAATCATTCCCAAATCTCTGACATTCGTATTAAGAGTATCCCCATTTTTGAATGTGTAAATAGTTCCTGCCGGAGGAGCTATTGGTCTTATCTTAAGAATTTGTGTACCGACAGAATTTCTTATTACTTTAAATCCTTTAGTGATATTGTTTGATTTACTGATACCATAAGCTATAACAGCAAATTGATATTCCTGTCCATAAATGAAGCTTGATGTTCCACCATAGTTAAACGGGAAATTTGTTCTGTTTAAAGTAATTCCTCTTGAAATTCCTCTATCGGGAAAACTCGGACCTGCATTCATTTTATACGGTGGTACAATCGGAAATACTCCAAATTGTTCCTGCCCGTTTATAAATGCACCTGTCGAGAATGTATCTACTAAATTTCCAATTCCATCAACAATATCAAACTGGTCAACCAAGGTCATTGCAGTTAAGTCCATCGATTCAGGTTTTGTAAAATCAGGTAATGAAGCAGTGTAGTTTCTATTAATTTCATAAACTTCATATCCCTGAAAAGTATATATATTCGAATCACCTGGAACGAAAAATACCGAATCCCAATATTTATAAGATTCAGAAACATCACCCCACGTTAAATTAATGTTGCAGAGACCATTTGTCATCGGAGTAAAAGATGTATTTACTACCGGAGGAGGTGGTGGTGGAGTAACATTGAAATTTGATAAATATATTATTTTAGCTGTTTTTGCAACTCTTTTTAATTTTGTAACTGAGTTAAGGTTATTGCTTCCTCTTGAAACAAATTGAGCTAATACTATATTTTGTGTATCGCCTGGATTTACTTCGAAATCATCTCTACCGGAACAAAATATAAATCTTCTGTCACCGTATGGATTTGTTGTCTGCAAGGTTGTATTCGAAGTATCACCGCCGCAGTTTTTAATAGATCCTCTTAATTCAGTCCAGCCAGTATTTGATTCAGGATCTCCAGTATAGCAAAATTTGGTTCTGGTAGGCGGATTTGAAAGTGGATACATAAAAGGTGTACCATCTTTTTTAATACCCTGTAAATCTCTATATCCTTCTATTGGAGAGTTAGGATCATTTTCACAAGCAGGACCCGGAGTAGAAGTATTACTAAAGAAAGTAAATGAAGTTAACCCAAGAGTATCATTCGGTAATCCCGGTTTTTTTATGATAGGACTTTTAAAATAATCCATTCCGAACGAAGGAGGATGATTTCCGTAAGTTGCATCATTATCTTTTCCATTATATACAAAGCCTAAATTAAGTTTATTCGCTGTATCGCATCCTATATAATCATCATTCGGGTCACCAAGATCAGGGTCAACTACAATACCTGTATAAGTTTTTTTCCAGATATTGAGACCTTTATTTATGACCACGAAATTAATAAATTGTAGATCTTCTAATCCCGCGGAGGTATATGACCAAGCAGTATAATGTACTTCAACATTTAATAATGGTGCGGTAACGCCGCCGCCAAAACCTTCTGTTGCACTATGGTTTGCTATATTAGCATCAGTCAGGACTTGAAATATCGTCTGTCCTGAATTTTTCTGTCCGGGAACATCAATACCCGGGTCATACTGACCATTATTGTTTTTGTCATCATAAGGAGCTCCATAAGGTACCATTAACCCCCAGTTGGCATAATCCGGATTTGTTAATGCGTTATCTCCTGCAGAAACTTTATACTGCTTAAATTTTGGATCACCATCCCACACAGGGGCTCCGCCTACGTATTTAACGGCACCGGGGACATATTCTCCTTTGTAAGAAGACATACACTGGGCTATACTATCATTAATATAGCAGCCAATACTTAAGCCTGATGTAAAGCAAGCAAATTTATTTGATCCTTTTGGCCATTCCAAACCCGGAGTATTTGTTGTTCTCGGATCCTGATTAAATACTCCCGTATTCCATATAATTGTACTCACATTATTTGCATTCAAAAATATGAATTTAAGCGGCAAATTATCAGGAGAATACTGAGGAAATTGAAATGGGTTCTTCTGAATAGTAACTCTTGGTTTGGTAAAACCAGAAGTACTAAAAAGAATTATTGTTAATAAAATTAGTATTTTGTAAAATTTCATTTTCTCTAAGATTGAATTAATAAAAAATTTTTCAAATGCAGTTCATTAAAAACTGATATTCAATCCAAACCTGACCTGTCTTGGCGGACCATAGTTAGAACCATTAGTCCAGTTGGTCAAGAATTTTATCCTATCAGGCCAATATTGTCTAAATCCCGCATTATTTTGCATTGCCGAAGCACCGGATGGTGTTTGTAAAAATCCATTATCGTCGGGTTGACCTGTACCCGGGAATACTTCATCAACAATTTCTGTATTAAACAAATTAATG
>Ga0224522_1000485_pt1 | contig 13012 bp, 10 predicted proteins | sample CFST25metaG_FD_182733 | JGI IMG/M metagenome (GOLD analysis project Ga0224522, IMG submission 182733) | Peat soil microbial communities from Stordalen Mire, Sweden - C.F.S.T25 | ecosystem: Environmental > Terrestrial > Soil > Wetlands > Peat | place: Sweden: Norrbotten County, Stordalen Mire...
CGGGAAAGTGACACCGAAACCGTCGGTGATTTCACGTTCAAACCAGCAGGCGGAGGGGAACAGTGTAGCCACCGAACCCGCTAAAGGCTGTTCCAGGCGGCGCGTAACAATCACAATATTGCTGTAATTCCTCTTTTCCAGGACGTAAAGCAGGGAAAAACCGGGGTGACCGTCAAAATTCTGGACGCAGAACAAACCAACTAAAACAACATTTTTACCGGAGATATTGGCCATAGTGGTAATAAAATTTTCTTCGGGTACCGCGATATAGTTTACCGCGCCGTTTTTGCTCTTTGGTATTGCGTTGTTTTCTTCGAAAATCCGATTTATATCTACGACTTGTTTCATTTTTTTCCTCAGAATCCCAGACTGCTGACAATTTTGGTCAGCATCGTGTGTAATCCGGTGGGGAAATACACTCCAAGCATTACAATGGCCGCAAATAACACGATTATCGGGAGCTGCATGCTGAGTGAAACATGGTATTGCTCCGGTTTTGTTTCGGCTGTTTGCGGAATTGTCCTGATTAAAATCGTGGCAAAAGCGGCAGCCACCAATAAAAAGCATAACAATATCACGAACAGCAGCGGTAATGAAAAATTCCCCAGTTGAATAAGGATATTCAGTTTGGATAAAAACACCGGGAAAAACGGCACGCCGATTATTGCCATACTGCCGGTGATCAGGCCCCAGGCCGCCAGCGGCTGCAGCGTAAAAATATCTTTCATATCTTCAAACTGGTTGCTGTGATACTGCTGGTGCAGGATGCCCGATGAAAAGAAGAGCTGGGTTTTCACCAGCGCATGCGCCAGAATATGAAACAAAACCCAAAAAAGTGCTATCGGCGTCCCCAATCCAATGCCGACCAGCAGAAATCCCATGTGTTCGATGCTCGAAAAAGCGATTAATTTTTTAACATTCCCACGGGGCAGCATGGACAGCGCCGCGACGGCAATAGTCAGGACGCCGAATCCAATTAATATTAACGAAACGGTATGCCAGGCCGGTGTCCGGTGTGCCACCGCGTAAAGCCTCAGAATGCCGTAAATGCCGATGTTAAGCAAAACCGCAGAAAGCAACACGCTGATCACCGAAGGGGCCTTGGCGTGCGCCTGGGGCAGCCAGGTGTGGAACGGCACGATTCCTGCTTTGGCCGCAAACCCGACAAAAACAAAAATAAACGCGAATGTAAATAATCTGGGAGACAGGCTTGCGGCTTGCTGCATCAGCGCATCCCAGTTCAGTGTACCGGTTCCGGTAGCCTGTTTGGTCAGCGCAAATAGAATAATCAGCCCGATAATGGAGAACAACATCGCTGTCGAAGCGGTAAATACATATTTCAAGGCGGCAATGATATTTTCTTTAGCATTCAAGGTAACTATCAGCATTGCCGAAAGAATTGTCGTCAATTCCAGCAGTATCCAGAAAAGCGCCATGTTATTACAATAGAAAGCAAAAACAACAACAACCAACAAAAGATTATAAGCCGCGTAAAACAGCCTTAATTCCCGTACTTCGATGTCGCCGGACTGGACTAAACGCCGGACATAACCGCGGGCATAAAATGATGCCAGCAGAAAAATCACGCAGCTAATCAGCACTTCGTAAACTGAAAGCGGGTCGACCATTAAATAACGGTTGAAGAAAAATGACGGCTGGGGCAGGTATATCAGTGGTACGACCGTCAAAATTAGATATATCGCCGAATGCGCGATTGCCAGGGTGTTAAGGTAATCGGCGCGTTTTTCCGGTCCGGAAAAACGCATGAACATTAAGCCCATTATCAATAAACCGGATATTACATATGCCAGTAACATCAGTCCGATTACTCCTTAAACCATAGGATATAAGAATTTAACTTATTGTGAAATTCGTCGATGCTGGAATCGATACCAAAAGCTAGTACAGTTGCCAGCACGATCAGCATCACCAGGTCGATGACAATCAGCAATTCGATAATAAAGGGAAGTTCTGCTATAAAAAGACTGAAAAGCAGAACGCCGTTTTCCATCGTCAGATAGCCGAGGATTTTGGTAATCATACGTTTGCGGGTGAAAATAACCATCATGCCCATTAAGGTCAGGGAAACCCCGATAACCGAGCCAAAAATAAACAGTTCGTCCGATGACAGCTCCGGTAAAAACCTGGAAAATGACCAGTAGACCAGGAAAATCATAGCCGTACCGACCAGAATCGAACCAACCGGTGTCAGATAGCGGAACTCTAAATCGCGTTTCATGTGCATCGATTTTTGAATCCGCCGCATCACATATGGCACCAGGAAAGCCTTACTGATCACGGTTAATATTGCCAGCAGCAAGAGCACGACGCTGCCGTTTTTTAAGTACAACACAAAGGCCACGGCGGCAATGAACCAGGATTGAATGGCATAAACATTAAAAAGTGAAGACAGCGTCCGCACGGTAATAATCAATGCGGCCGTTGCGAGCACCAGCACAAATAGAATTTTAGTAATGTCATCCAGCAGTTGAATATGCATCATTTTAATAACTCAAACAAAATCGTTGAAAATGAAAAGAAAAATGCCAGCATAAATAAATTCGGCAGGCGGAAGAGACGTGATTTCGCGAAAAGCGATTCGAAAATACCGACTGCAATCGCCAGAAATGCCCCCTTGGCAATAAAGCTAATTATCGATATTGAGACGGAAAGTACATTCGGTGACGCGGTTAATCCCCAGGGGAAAAGGACATTGATCAGCACGGCCATCAATAATGTTTGCTTGACCGCATGCGACATTTCCATCATGGCGAGGTCCGGCCCGGAATATTCCAGCAGCATCGCCTCATGTATCATCGTCAGTTCCAGGTGTGTTTCGGGATTATCCACCGGAATCCGGGATGATTCGACAATCAGGATGATGAACAGTGAAAGTGAAATCAGCAGTGTTGACGGGTTAATCAGCAGTGAGGACTGCAGCGACGTTGCAAACATCTGGTAAATGTTGGTGGTTTTCAACAGCAACCCCAAGGCCGCAAAAACGATGATAATTACGGGCTCGATGACCGCGGAGAAGGTCATCTCCCGGGAACTGCCCATACCACCAAAAGTGCTGCCGGCATCCAGTCCGGCCAGCGCCATGAAAAATTTAGCGCAAACCAGCAGGTACAAAAACAGGATGACATTCCCGAATCCCGCTGTCATTCCGGGGATAAAGACCACCGGCACAAACAGGGAGGCCACGATGACGCAGACTACATTGATGTAAGGCGTTATCCTGATGATCAGCGATGTGTTATTGGAATAAACAGTCTCTTTTTTAAGCAGTTTGGATAACATATAGTACGTCTGAAACAAAGGCGGCCCATGTCTCCCCTGCATATAAGCCTTCACTTTTTTAATCAGACTGATGAAAAGCGGTGAAATCAGGATTATAAAAACCGTATTCAACAGTGCGTAAATCAAGAATAACATCGTTTAGACAAACCACCCTATTGCTAGAATTAGAATTACTACGGCTGCGAAAGAATAAAGGATATAGGTATCCAGGTCGACATCATGCAGGTCGGAGATATACGTTGAAAAACGCTGTACAAAATGTACTATCGGTAAATAAATCCTTTCTTCAAATAATTTGAAAGTCTGGATTTCGGCTTTCGCGTCTTTAAAAATACTTTTTCCTTCATCGTTATAAGTCCGTTCTGCCTTTTCCTGTGTCCGGTAAATTGGACGGAATATTTTCAGAATCGGTTCCGAAAAACCGGAAGCGGTATATTCCATTTTGCTGTTCTGGGAAGTAATGCCGCATCCCCAGGTCTCACTCGTCCGTTTTGTTCTGTTACTGAACAGCCGCCTGACTAACCACACCACCCCCAGAGTGATTACGAGTGTCAGACCAATAATCATCATATTAGGGATGGGGAGTGTGAAGCCCAACGAAGAGAATATCTGGAATGAGAAGATGCCGAGCAGGATGCATAGCACGGCAATAACTGCCGGTCCGGCAATCATGTACCAAGACACCTCTCTTGCTTTCCGGGCTTCTTCGGAACGGGGTGTTGCCAGGAATATTACCCCGAACGCTTTGACAAAACAGGCGGCTGCCAGCGCGCTGGTCAGCGCGAAGAGGGAAAGCCCGAGGAATAGCAATATTTTCAGGAACGGATTACTGATAATGAAAGACTGCAAGAAGGCCTGAAAAATCATTAATTCACTGACAAAACCATTGAAAGGGGGCAATGCAGCGATCGATACTGAACCAATGAGGAACAGAATGCCGGTGTAAGGCATGACCTTCAGCAGTCCGCCCATCTTTTCGATGTTGCGTGTACCGGTTTCATTTACCACAGCTCCGGTCGTGAGGAACAGCAGGCTCTTGAAAAGGGCGTGATTCAAGGTATGGAAAAGACTGCCGATCAAAGCCAATATTGCTAAATCGGTAAAACCGTAGCTCTGGAAAATCAGGTAAAGTCCGATACCGGTGAGAATAATGCCGATATTCTCGATACTGTGGTATGCCAGCAGTTTTTTAATGTCGTGTTCTTTCAGCGCATAAATCACGCCGAGCAGGGCAGAAAACGTGCCGAAAATCAAAATCATCACGCCCCACCAGCGGTCAGGGGTGAGCACAAAAACCAGGTATCTGACCAGGCCGTAGATGGCGACCTTAATCATCACGCCGGACATCAAAGCCGAAATATTTGAGGGGCTGGCGGAATGTGCATAAGGCAGCCATTTGTGAAAGGGCATCACACCGGCTTTAATCCCGAAGCCGACAAAAAGTGAGAGGAAAATGAAAGCTTTTAATAATTGAGAAACACCGCGCACGGCCGTGATATCGAAAGAACCGGTGACGTGGTAAATAGCGATGAAGCCGAACATCAGGCAAACCGTGCTTAACTGCGTCATCACGAAATAAAACAGTCCGGATTTTCGCGTGTCTGCTTTGTCGTAGTCGAATATCACCATCAGGAAGGAAGTAATCGACATTGTTTCCCAAAAGAACAGCAGAGAGAAAGTGTTATCGGAAGCCACGAGTAACAGCATCGAAAGAATGAATAAACTCATCATTGCTACCAGGAAGTTTTTACCGGTGTTGCTGCCGTGGTGCTCGATATATCCGAGGGAATAAAAACAGACCGTGGTGGATAACAGCGAGATTATCATCATGAAATAGGCTGCCAGCCGGTCCACGGTGAAAGAAAAATGCAAAGTATCGGTCAGCTGATAAAGGTTGAAAGAGAATGAGATGTTGCGGAGAACAATATCCAGCGAGAAAGCCAGGAACAACAAAGTGGCGAAAAGCATCGCCCAGAGGCTAAAACGCCGGGTAACAGCCGAAGCTTTAGTCACTAACACTGTCTGAAACAGCGTCACCCCAAAAAGCACGCAAAGACCACAGATAAATAGCAAATTCATCATTTTAGTAATCTTCGGCTAGTGCTGTGGTCTGATTGACTGAGTATTATAAATGCAGTCTTGAAAAACTGCACGATGTATTCTTGTTTTTATCATTTATATACCGGGGCACTGAGGAGGGGAGGTTAAGAACCTTGAGAATAATAGTTCCGCGGACCCGCTGAGACCCTACAAAATCTTATCATATTAAATCAAGAGGGCTGCTGTCAATTATGGGAACAGGCAAAACATAAAAAGTAAGCATTTTGAACGAAAAGTAAGTAAAAAAACAGATGCGGGAATGTATAATTTAGCTTTACAAAAAGTCCGGTATATAGTACAATCGCTTCAAGCTCAAAATGGATATTATTTTTAAATTATTTATGGAGGCCTAAATGCAGCAAAACGAAACCATTACAAAGATCAAGGATACTACCAGTAATCCTGCTCCGCTCGGTTTGTTGGGATTCGGGATGACAACTGTCCTCTTGAATCTTCATAATGCGGGGTATTTTGGATTTAATACGATGATACTGGGCATGGGTTTAGCCTACGGCGGCATCGCTCAGATCATTGCCGGCATTCAGGAATGGAAAAAGGGCAATACCTTCGGCGCCACAGCCTTCACTTCGTACGGATTGTTCTGGCTTTCCCTGGTAGCCCTTTTTATGCTGACGGGTTACGACAAGCCGGATAAAACCGCGACGGCATCCTATTTCTTCATGTGGGGTCTCTTCACCCTGGTGATGTTCTTCGCCACTTTAAAGTTGAATAAAGCGTTGCAGGTTGTCTTCGGGACATTGTTTGTCCTTTTCTTCCTGCTCTGTATCAGAGATGCGACCGCGACCAGTGCTGCCGGTTTCTCCAGTACAATCGGGAAAATTGCCGGTTATGAAGGCATACTCTGTGGAGCATCGGCGGTTTACGCCGGTCTGGCCCAGGTAATAAATGAGGTCTACGGCAAGGTAGTGCTCTCGATAGGTCCGGTCGCGGCAAAAGCGGATAAAAAATAAAAAAGGAAATTCCCTGAAATATTGCTGTTTTATTTTTCTAAAAATGGTAATATAAGAATATAACCTTAATAAGTTCTTAACAAAGGGCTTCAATTACCAAACTTGTTCCGGGATTTCACCTGCGAACATACATCGAGACAGGCAACACTAAGCCGCAAAGAAATGTCTGAAAAATAGTGTTGACAAACTTTGTTGGCTGTGTTACAGTCTAATATTGTGCGCCCTAGAAGGCGCGAGTACCTTAACAACTGGATAGCGGAAGGAAGGTTTAAAACACAACTAAACTCTATTTATTTAGGGATAGATCAATTTTTTTGGAGAGTTTGATCCCGGCTCAGGATAAACGCTGGCGGCGTGCCTTATGCATGCAAGTCGAACGGTCAATCGCAAGAAAGATAGTGGCAAACGGGTGAGTAATACGTAAGTGACCTGTCCTAAAGTGGGGAATAATCTACCGAAAGGTGGACTAATACCGCATGTTATGATGAGGGTGATGCTTCATCAGGAAAGCCGTAAGGCGCTTTTGGAGGGGCTTGCGTCCGATTAGCTAGTTGGTAGGGTAACGGCCTACCAAGGCGAGGATCGGTAGCTGGTCTGAGAGGACGATCAGCCACACTGGGACTGAGACACGGCCCAGACTCCTACGGGAGGCAGCAGCAAGGAATAGTAGGCAATGGGCGAAAGCCTGACCTCGCGACGCCGCGTGAAGGATGAAGGCCTTCGGGTCGTAAACTTCTTTTCTCGGGGATGAATAATGACAGTACTCGGGGAATAAGTCACGGCTAACTACGTGCCAGCAGCCGCGGTAAGACGTAGGTGGCTAGCGTTATCCGGATTTACTGGGCGTAAAGAGTGCGCAGGCGGCCTTTCAAGTCAGATGTAAAATCTCCCGGCTCAACTGGGAGGGACCATTTGATACTGTTTGGCTAGAGTACAGCAGAGGGAAGTGGAATTCCCGGTGTAGTGGTGGAATGCGTAGATATCGGGAGGAACACCAGTGGCGAAAGCGGCTTTCTGGGCTGTTACTGACGCTGTTGCACGAAAGCGTGGGGAGCAAACAGGATTAGATACCCTGGTAGTCCACGCTGTAAACAATGGACACTGGGTACAGGGAGTATCGACCCTCTCTGTGCCGAAGCTAACGCGTTAAGTGTCCCGTCTGGGGACTACGGCCGCAAGGTTAAAACTCAAAGGAATTGACGGGGCCCCGCACAAGCAGCGGAGCGTGTGGTTTAATTCGATGCAAAGCGAAGAACCTTACCAAGGTTTGACATGATAGAAGTAGGAACCCGAAAGGGGGACGACCTGTTAAGTCAGGAGCTACCACAGGTGCTGCATGGCTGTCGTCAGCTCGTGCCGTGAGGTGTTCGGTTAAGTCCTGCAACGAGCGCAACCCTCATTGCTAGTTATTTTCTCTAGCGAGACTGCCCTGCAAAACGGGGAGGAAGGTGGGGATGACGTCAAGTCAGCACGGCCCTTACACCTTGGGCTACACACACGCTACAATGGACGGTACAATGGGTAGCAATAGAGCGATCTGGAGCAAATCCGAAAAACCGTCCTCAGTACGGATTGCAGGCTGAAACCCGCCTACATGAAGTTGGAGTTGCTAGTAAACGCAGGTCAGCAGACTGCGTTGAATACGTTCTCGGGGCTTGTACACACCGCCCGTCACGTCATGAAAGCCGGCAACGCCTGAAGTCGATGGGCTAACCCGCAAGGGAGGCAGTCGCCGAAGGTGGGGCTGGTAATTGGGACGAAGTCGTAACAAGGTAGCCGTAGCGGAAGCTGCGGCTGGATCACCTCCTTTCAAGGGAGTACCGAGGTTACAAAATGACCAAATTTCTCCTTAGGTCGGTTTCCTGACGCAAGTCAGGGACTAATACCATCCTTCCGCTATCCGGTTGCTAAGACTCTAAAAGGGAGTGTTAAAAGCACTCCCTTTTTTATTGGTATTTTTAGGAAACGTAATAACCGGTAACTCAAAATTATGAAATATACTGTCAAAATAGCGGATATTAAAGACAAACCTGTTATTCATACAATGCTGCAAAATTATCTTCGGGATTTAACTGAATTCGAAACTATCAGCCAAAATGAATCCGGAGAATACAAATATCCGTATTTAAAATATTATTGGACGGAAAATAACAGGTATCCGTACATTTTATATTGCAACGCAGACATTTCAGGCTTTGCTTTAGTTAGCAAAGAAGAAAAATTCTTCAGTATGGCGGAATTTTCTGTCCTGCCAAATTTTCGCAGAAATGGACTTGGAACATCATACGCTCTCGAAATTATTTACAAATATCCGGGAAAATGGCACATCGAATATAATATTAAAAATACCGGAGGTATGCAATTCTGGAATACATTGATATTAAACCTTGTCGGTGCACATTATACAAAAGGACCGGGCGAAGAAGAAAACCGGGAATATCTTGAGTTTATTGTAGGGGGAAAGTAACTATTTTCCCATTCGGCTTGATTTAGTCGTGGTTCTATCGTAAAATAATAGTCTACGGGCGATTAGCTCAGCTGGTTAGAGCACAGTCCTGATAAGACTGGGGTCTCAAGTTCGAATCTTGAATCGCCCACCACCATCAAATTTGAAGCTAAATTACCACTATTTGCCTCTTAATTTGCGGCAAGCATTATTGTTTTAATCCCCAAAACTATTGCATTTCCCCAGCCTCGCACCGAGCCTAAAGTAGACCTCAGTCCTACCTGTTTTAGCAACATCTTAGAGCTCTATTTGAGCATCTTGGATAGTGAGGAAGTGTTACCTCACTACCTTAGCGAACACTCATGCCAGTAATCACATAGGCGATCCACGTTAGCTAAAAGATATTCAAGACGAAATTTAACCCCGATTAAAAATCAACTAATCCCGCCTGAAACAAATACCAAACAGTATAACAACTTGTGAGCAGCTAATAATTCCGAGAAATAAAATAACATTTTCATAACATTTGAACACAAAATTGGTTTTTGTACTTGACATGAGAAAAAGGCAGCATTATTATCATTATCAAGATAAAAACTGTAAGTATGCATTTAGCGAATTACTTAATTGTAATTTTCGAATTATTAAATCTATTATTTCCCTCGATAAATTAAAATCAAATGAGTCAAGAAATCATTAGAGATAGCAAGCGGACCAAGCAGCGACTTGAGGAAGCTGAAAACATTGTATCAAGCATTCGTGAGCCACTCTTAGTGCTTGATGAAAAACTGCGTATCATATCAGCCAACCAGTCCTTTTACCACGTATTCTGTGTTTCACCCCATGAAACCGAGAAAAAACTCATTTACGAAATTTTCAATGGTCAGTGGGGTATCCCCAAACTACGAGAGCTTCTAGAAAACGTTCTGTCTGAGAGCACCGACTTTGATGACTTTGAAATTGATATTGAGTTTCCCGGTCTGGGCCACCGCACAATGGTCCTTAATGCCCGCCCTTTACACAATGATGGGAAGAAAACGCCTAGAATACTCCTTGCAATCGTAGATGTTACTGAGCACAAAGAATTAGAACATAAAATGATCTCTTCCGAGCTGCGCTACCGGCGCCTTTTTGAAACAGCCCAAGATGGGATCCTGATTCTTGACGCCTTAAATGGGGAAATTACTGACATCAATCCATTCCTGATCAATATGCTTGGCTATTCGAAGGAAGAGTTGTTAAATAAGAAACTTTGGGATATCGGTTTCTTCAGTGACAAAGCGGCAAGCCGCCAAGTCTTCCAGGAACTACAGGACAAGGGGTATGTACGTTATAAAGATCTGCCATTGCGGACTAAAGATGGGCGGCCGATGTATGTTGAATTCGTCAGCAATGTTTATCCGATAGATGGAGAGAAGGTTATACAGTGCAATATCCGGGATATCACCGAGAGCAAGAGAATAGAAGACACTCTGACGTTTTTGTTACAAGCATCAGAGAATCACGAAACATTTTTTAATGGTTTAGCACAACATTTGTCCCAACACCTTGAAATGGGGTATGTTTGCATAGATGAACTTGAGGGTGACTCATTAACTGCCCAAACGGTGGCCGTATACAACAATGGCGCCATTGAAAATAACAGCAGCTATGCGCTTAAAGATACTCCCTGCGGTGCAGCGGTAGGAAAGACCATTTGTTGTTTCCCCAGAGAAGTCCATAAATTGTTTCCCAAAGATGCCGCGCTGCAGGATTTGAAGGCTGAAAGCTATATTGGAGTAACCTTGTTCAGTGCCACGGGGAAACCAATCGGGCTGATTGCGGTCATCGGACAAAAACCACTGGAGAATAGGGACTTGGCCGAATCGGTGCTCCGATTGGCGTCGATACGCGCTGCCAGAGAATTGGAGCGCAAGCAAGCCGAGGAATTATTAGAAAAGCAATACGAAAAAGAGAAGGAGTTGCGGCAAGAAGTGGAGTCCTTCAGCTACTCTATTTCGCACGACCTGAGAGCGCCACTGCGCGCACTGGACGGTTTCAGCGAAGCGGTGTTATTTGATTATAAGGATAAACTGGATGCACAGGGGCAGGATTACCTGAATAGAATCAGGGCTGCCAGCCAAACAATGTCACAGTTAATCAATGATATGCTGAAACTCTCGAGGATAACACGGACGGCAATGCAAGAGGAAATGGTGGACATCAGCGAGCTTGTCAAATCAATTGCTGTTGAACTACAAGAGAGCCAACCGGAACGAAAAGTTAAGTTTGTTATTGCATCCGGGATATTAGTTGCCGGAGACCCGGGACTGCTCGATATATGCTTGAAGAACCTGTTGGAAAATGCCTGGAAATATACATCGAAAAATCCGAATGCCTTAATAGAGTTTTGGAAGACCCAACATAATGGCGAAAAAGTGTTTTTTGTCAGGGATAACGGCATTGGTTTTGACATGACTTATGGCGATAAACTCTTTCAACCATTTCAACGCCTTCATACTGATAAGGAATACCTTGGCACAGGTATCGGCTTGGCTATCGTGAAAAGGGTTATACGACGGCATGGAGGCAGGATCTGGGCGGAATCCGAGATTGGTAAAGGGACTACTTTTTATTTTACAATCGGAAATATTACCGCGATGCCAAATGAAAATAATGCCAACCATGACCATGAGACCGTTTGATGACAAATCAAAAATATGTTCTTCTAATTGAAGATAACAAGGATGATGTAACTTTAACCGAGCTGGCATTCAGGAAAGCCCAAATCACAAACCGTCTGGATGTGGCTTGGGACGGAGTCGAAGCAATGGAGTTTCTTTTCGGCACCGGCAGATACGTTGGAAGAGACCTTTCTAATAAACCGGCTGTAATCCTGCTCGATTTAAAACTACCATTAGTCAGTGGAGTTCAAGTACTCAAAGCTGTCCGTGCAGACACCAATTACCGAGACATTCCAATTGTGGTGCTAACCTCTTCGATGGAAGCGTCCGACCAAAGAGCGTGTAACCATTGCGGAGTAACTGAATACCTGCAAAAACCAGAAAGCCTTTCAAAATTTATCGAGATTGTCCAAAATATCAAGTCAGCGTTTTTAAGCTAGACAAATTTTATTTCTATCCTACATTATTGCAAGCGAATACCCATTTACCTCTGTATAGCTAAACCTACAGCGGAACAGTGATGCCGTTATTTGCATAGCCGATCAACGTCAGCAAAAACATATTCAGCCGACTTAAGAAACTTCGTGCAGTACGAGTAGATTTGGGAATAAGTTCCAACCTATTCTAAGGAAACAAAGGTTTTAATGCCGGGGGTAACGCACCGACATTATCGCATATATTGCCGGATTCCAGTAAAGCTAAGAGTTCAATGTCCGCATTGCACAGCACTAAGCGGTTTGACGTTGGTTCTAGCAATTTTAAACCGCGGTATCTAATTAAGACGTTACTCTGTTAAAGTGGAGCGAGCCTAATGCGAATTGAATCATTATTTCAGTCGATTTCAAATTGGCAACTGCGTCGGGATATAGTTAATTCTTCAGATCTTCTCGGGTACAACTTCCTGCTGGCGTATTCTGATCTATTGGTTTTCCCGTCTTTGCTAAAGAATTTTCTAAGTTCGCTTCATCAGGGGAGGTAACCTTGCAAGCATAGTAAACTGGTTCAATATATTGTTTCCGCCAATTCCTCGCCCAATCAGTTAGTTTAGGCAAATCTTCTGTATGACAAATAAATTTTTTAAATTGCTCATGACGTTCGTTAGCTTCCCCTGCCAGTTTTAGCAACCATTCTTTATTCTGACTACTCATATTTGCCGTTTCTCTACTTAATGTGCTGATATTAAGTAGATGCTTTCCAAGGCATCTTTCCGGAGGATCCTGGGTGTTTAGAATACAGGGACAATCACCACTCTCATGCAGTTCAATTTGCTGAACTTGTCCGAGCAGGGTTTTAAGCTGCCAGGATAACATTTCGTAAGAGCTATTTGACGTAACTTTGGGTTCCACTATTTTTCCTGACATTTTCCTATCTTTGTTTTTAATTCCTGGTGAAGTTTCACCACATGTTTTAGCTGAAGCTTTATTAGTCTTGCCATTTTCGCCGTCCAATTTTCTTTTAGTTGTTTTCTCAACCATGTTCTTCGTCTCCCTAACCCTTTATGGACATCGCCCGGTTTGTTTTTGTACTTGCCA
>Ga0224522_1000486_pt1 | contig 12988 bp, 4 predicted proteins | sample CFST25metaG_FD_182733 | JGI IMG/M metagenome (GOLD analysis project Ga0224522, IMG submission 182733) | Peat soil microbial communities from Stordalen Mire, Sweden - C.F.S.T25 | ecosystem: Environmental > Terrestrial > Soil > Wetlands > Peat | place: Sweden: Norrbotten County, Stordalen Mire...
AGTCTTCATAGTCAGAATACCCATGCCCCGATGAAGGGGATTGAAACCAAGGTTCATTACAACTACCACAACGTGTGGTGCGTCAGAATACCCATGCCCCGATGAAGGGGATTGAAACTACATTTTATTTATTCTGAAACAAGAAAATTGTTCGTGTCAGAATACCCATGCCCCGATGAAGGGGATTGAAACGAGTATTGGCTTAGGTCGATCCATCCGGCAGTAGTCTTCATAGTCAGAATACCCATGCCCCGATGAAGGGGATTGAAACTCGAACAGACACGCGATTTGATAGGGGGGGTGTTGTCAGAATACCCATGCCCCAATGAAGGGGATTGAAACCTCAACTGAATGAGCACCACGTACTGCATTACTTTTCTGTGGTCAGAATACCCATGCCCCGATGAAGGGGATTGAAACCAGTGTTGGTGCAACCAAGGCCATCGGTGGAGTTGACGTCAGAATACCCATGCCCCGATGAAGGGGATTGAAACATCAGACACAGCGAGTTTACCAAGTTCGTCGCGCAGTTGTCAGAATACCCATGCCCCGATGAAGGGGATTGAAACTCCCTTTTGAGGGCTGATATATGATACTTTTGTATTAGTCAGAATACCCATGCCCCGATGACCCTAAAGGGTGCAAAGAACGCGAGGGGAATTGAAACGCATTAATGGATACTCTTTAAAAACCTTAATCGTCTTGGAAAAAAATACTTATGTGCAGAATACCTAAAGGATGAAAAGAATACAAGTGGATTGAAACATTAGGTCGCCCCACAATTAAAAGAAAAACTTCAGGTAATTGCAAATCGCCTGAAGTAAAAAACCTTTCTTTAACGATATTATATTTTTTACTGAATAAATTTCAAAAAGAGATTAGAAATTTATTCACTTACTGTTAATACTATCGGATAGATCTTTATCGGAGGAGTATTTTTATATTCAGAGGGTATTTCTCCTAAACGCCATCCTTTTGCGGTTGCTTCCCCGTAATAAAATTTCTTATTAGTTTTCTCATCAACTACATAGTCGCCTTTTAACCCATCGGCTGCTTGAACCCCAAATGCTAGGTGGCTAGGGTAAAGAAACAATGCTGATGAAAAACCTAACCTGGCCAGGACTGCTCCGCACAAAATTGCAACATCTTCACAATCGCCGGTTCCATCCATTAAAGTCTCAATCGGATATCTAGCCCAGTCTGAATAAGGGGTGGTATCTTTATCAAAAGAATAAGGAATGCAGGATTGAACAAAAGTGAGAATATTGAATGCCTGGTTATATGTGGACCAATTGTGAGTGCGATGCAACTCCTGAAATGCTAAGGCGAGGTCTCTGATTTCTGGCATCTCTTCTTCAGAATATCGATTATATTCTTGGTTAAACCTAGGCTTTGATTTATATCCGTCAAACCTTTTTCGGGAAATTTGTAAAACAATTTCTTGCTCTATGGAGGTGGAACTTCCTTTTGGTTCAAATGTCCAACGAAATGTTTTATTAATCAAATCGCCATCGCTATCTTCCACTTCGTTGACTGTTACTTTGGGGTCGATTATTGCCTGGCTGGGAAGAATGTCGGCTGATTGTTGTTCTCCATGGGTCAAATGATTCCAACATAATTTGCCTGGTTCTATTAAAAATCCAACTGCTTGTAGGGGAATCTGTGATTGGATTTTTGCAAAAGAATAATAGTATGGATCGTTTGAGTAAACAATTTTCTGGTTTTGCCATTTATCAGAGATCAAGGGAGATAAAAGGGGATTATTATCGCAGTCGATTAAACAGGTTTGAATAGTCATTCCACCATAACTTTCGCCAAAATCCCAATTTGGGTTGAGCAGGAATAATGTAGACTCGCTAATCCTTAGAATCTCCTGGGTTAATTTGGAACTATCCAGACCAGAACCCATAGTCTTCTTCAATACTTCTTCAATTTTTAGATCACTAATGCTTGAAAAAGCTTTTCTTCCAAATTCCATCAATATTTGGGTGAATGCTAATTCATCTTTTGTTTGCCAGTCCTTCAGAAATTGCTTGGATTCAAGCAAGCCTAAACGAATATCCTCAACTTGAGGAGCATACTTTTTATAACAGTCGAGAGTAAAATCCTGATTTGCTGGATAGATTTGGAAATTTGCATACCCTTCTAAATAACTTACCCCTGGAATGTGTTTCGGGTATTCATTTTCCAGCGCGGTTTGCACATTCTTTAACTTTTTCTCAAGTGCATCAAAGGCGGAATACGTTTCGTCAACCCTGGTGATCAAAGCTGTATAAATCAAACGGATTTTATTCAATAATTCATTCTTAACAGGAGAGACTGCTAGATCGGTCAGAGAAGATTTCAGGTTGTTTGCCGCGTTATCTAGATTACGATAATGAGCTCGCAATTTAAGAAATGAATAAATGGATAGAAAAACACTTTTTATTTTACATTCTGGAATAAACTTAAAAAACCAGAGAGGAGGGGGAAAGCCGTCGAGAGCTTCATTAAGATTTTGCAACCCATCCACATATCTTTTATTCTGATCCTCTTTTGATGGAATCAATGCTAATAATTCATCTATTTTCTCGATTTTGTATTCGAGTTCTTTTTTCCAGGCAAACAACATTGCCCGCCCGTTAAATAAGATATTCGGATGCAACTCCACCTGCTGGATTAAATTTAAATCAAACTCAACCTGTAATTCATCCAACTCTTGCTGAACCACGAGAGAAGTCTGGTCGATTTCATTTATTGTGATAGGGAGCTTTTGATTTACAAAAAGATCATGATATTCTGAAATAGCATTACCCCATCGACACTCTTTGATCTTATCGGCTCGAGGAGATTCTAGGATGAGGTCTTCCAAACTATATTTGATATCCCATTTATCTTCAATTTGAACAAGGGAAAATATCGTGCGCGAGATAATTTTGCTTATCCAGTCATTTTCCTTGCCGATCTTTTGACGAATATTCTCCAATAAACTGTCCACAACAGATTTATCATTCCCTGAATTCGGCCAGTAATCTTTTGGAAGATACTCAGCACCAAGACGTGCAGCGCAATATTCAACTATAGGCTCTGGATTATAGACAATTGAAGTTGCTCCTGCACTGGCAAAAAAAGTTCGATTGGTTCCCATTAATTCTTGGGTTAATGATTCCGTTAAAGTATCAGATATTTCTCCATTAAGGAGGGTCAGTATGAAATTTCCCAGGATGGCGTTTAATTCTTCACGACCTGAAACTGTTACTTCCCGTTCTTTTATTGTGTCGAATAAATAAAATCTCATATAATCAAGCGACATTGAATCGTCCAAATTAAGTCCTTTAAGTATTGGATCATTCTTCAATGCTTTTTCGGGTAAAATTCGGCGATCAAGTTCAGTTAAAACACGATACATTCGTGCTTTTTGAATATTTGTCCTTATTTCAGAAGGGAATTTAGCTGTGGTCAAAAGAACATGAATCATTGAATTGGTTGAATTATTAGAAAGCTTTTTTAATTGGTACAGTACAGGGAGTAGAGATAAACAGGCAGTTTGATCCCAAAGGTCTGCAAGAACAATCACATTGAGATTTGGTATTTTTTCGCCACTCAAACCGGCTTCAATGAAGCTTTCATGTGATCGAAGCGCATGCCAGGTAATCTCAAGATTGTAGATTAGCGTATTAAGATTAATAAACAGTTCATTAATTGAAATATCCGAAAGAGGTTTTTTTGAAAAATCAAGGTTTCTTATTTGTGGGAAATCTAAGATCCCAAAGCTGGTGGTTTCTCCGTCGATACCATTGGAGAGAATCACAGGGGCGCCGACTTCCGTCAATTTTTCACGTCTTTCATCGCTTCTGAAATAGATCGGCATGGTTGATGCGATGATTTTTATCGACTGATTTCCAAGTGGAATAATCAGCGAAGGGTTGGGAACAACCGGAAGATTATCTTTAGCGACCATATTTTCTCCATTAAACTACGTAATTACTTAAAGGCGCATAGGCTGTATTTCCTATGCGCCTCGTAAATCATTTATTTATTACCTGTTAGGGCTGATACTATTTATTAATCCCTCTATTGCTTTGATCTCTTTTTTGAGTTGAACTCGAGTATCGCTTTTAGCTGGGAGTGAATCAATCTCATTTCTTAAAGATTCTATACGAGTTTTCAGCATTTCAACTGCTTTGATATTTCCCATTGCTTCAATCTCAGAATCAACCAATTCTTCAAGGTGATCAACCCAGTCGCTATGTAAAATTAAAGACTCTTCACTTTTTAATCGACCTTCAGCGATTTTATCTTCTGGAGCTGGTATAACTTTTGGATTAACATATCGTTTTTCAGGATCATAGTAGAATTTCTGAGCCCTTTTAGTAATGAAACCAAACGCCATAGCGAAGGCAAAAATATCTCGAGGTCGGGTATCTTGCTCCGGAAGTAATTCTTCAGCCTCTCGCGCACCCGGAAATAGATGTATGAAATCAATCCCGTTCACCAATTGATCATATTGGCTTTTCCATTGGTCTACACCGCTAAGGAGGGATGAAGGGATACCATGAAGGATTCTGACGAGATGAATCGAGTCTTTTAAACCTGTAGATACAACCTGATATTTCAAATTATCTCGGTATTCTTTTGGCAACAAAGGCGAATCGGCTTCCATTAATCCTAAGAAACTTGGTCCTTGCGGCAATGGGTCAAGCCCGCTATCGGAAGAGAATCTCCAGAAGGGATGACAGTACTCGACTAATTGATCAAGTTTTTCTTTAATAACTTCCGTAGCATTATCGCCATAATTTTCAACCATCGCCTCAAGGATCGTGACTTTATCAATTTTTGGTGCGAATATTTGTTCGGTGGAAAACTGGATGGCTTTGACCAGTTTTGTTTTATCCAGGGTACCTATCGTGTTCAATTCAAGGGCTGCTTGCTGGTTCATAAACAGACTATAGATTGCGAACCGATTAATTTCACTTGAGTTTTTTTCGTAATAATACTTTATATACTTGCTATCCACTACTTCTTGATTTAGTTCAAAAAGATTTGTTTGAGAGGAAGGTATTGATAAATATTGTTCTGCATTTGTTTTGAGTAAAGCTACTGCCTGTGTAAAGGTCTCACGTAGATTGCTGATCGATGCACGAAGCGAATTAACTTCGCTAATCAAACTGTCATATATTGTGACTGCAGATTGTTCAGCTTTGCTTCTTAGAACCAACGAGTTTAGCTGCTCCATTGCGGAAGTGCAGGCGTCTTTTGATTTACTGAATTTATCTTTCCATTCTTTCGGCAGTATTGTATGTATTAGAGAGGAACTAAAACTACCAGCCATATCTGCAAGTTTTTTCTTTTCTTCCTCAAATTGGTTCTTTGCTGCAGAAATGGATTCTTGCGTAGTTCCCTGACTGGCTTTTTTATTGCCCAAAAAAGATGTGGGATGTTTTTGAGAGGAATCGTCTGCCAATTTTTCAAGGATATATGCTACATATCCCGGTCCCTCAGTTTTTAATAATTCAAATATCTTGTTCCGAAGGCTTATAACCTTTTCTACCTTTAATTTCTCTTCGTCTTTTTTAATGTCGGTTATTAATCCTTCTAACTCGATTTGATCGTTCATGGTTTCTTCAGTAATTTTGTCAAGCGCTGCGCCGGGTAGTTTCGAGGCTTGAATGAACTCCAAATTATCATTCATCACTCTTCGTTTTATCAGGAGACCGTCAATGAGTTTTTGGGAAGAAAGATCCAGTTGACTGATTAAACCTTCAGCATCGATTTTGTTGGCCGGAATTTCATTTGGTATTTTGTTTACTATATTGAGTATGTCTTCTGCAAGTTTAGCCCCGCAGTAATTTCTGATCCGTTCTTTTGGATATATTAGTGCAGCAGATGCAAATGAACTGTAGGATCGGAGTTTATTTTGAAATTCATTGTTGGTGATTCCCATGTTATCTTGCATACTGTCCGCGTTCGCAGCGATTGCAGTACTTGAGATCAAGAACAACGATTGAGAGATCATCTTGAACAGATCCTGTTCTGAATTTAAGAACTGACCTCTTTGGTTACCAATGTCAACCACAAAATTGATGTCAAATGGTTGATTTATAAGATCTACTTCTTCCCCGGGATATGATGCTTTCCAATTCTGTTCCTTGATCAAATAATCATTTTCTTTAAACCAAGCATAGGTATTTGCTTTGATTTTATTTTCCTGCTGGACATCATTCCCGCGCATTGCTTTCTTAATGATCCTCGGTAAAATTGCAACCCCAGTAATTGTGCTATTTATGTCGTTCTCATTTAATAATTTTCGACATAAGTATGCAATATCAAAAGCAGTACCACTCCCTGTTCCTCCACAAGTCGAAAAGACTATGATCACCCTGGCACGGTTGGGATTGACGACGAAGGAAAGGTTTTCAGTTTGCATAGCAGCAGTTTTTTGCGCATTTTCAATGTCGCATATTTGTTCAATACTGTGTTCCAATTTTGATTTTAGAGAACCAAGCGAGTCTTTAGACGAATCATTGAACATACGGAATAAACTTAGCCGACCTACTGGCCGCATTTGCTTTGCTCCGCGTCCAAGATTACCGGGTCGAAGGCGTGAGTTTTCTGGCCACCAGCTCCGAATTTTTGGATAATTTTGGATATTTTGCAGAACAACAGATGCATTGAAATCACCAATTTCCGAGCGGGCAACTGAACTTGATTGAATCCATTCTAGTGCGTCTTGCTGAACATTGGTGTCTGTGTCCAACCAGAAATAGCGAAAAATAGGAATTTCACCATATGCGTTATCTAATTGCTTTTTAATTCGCCAACCAATTTGTGCAGGGGTTGTTCCTAAAAAAACGAACAGGGTGGGATCGAGTCTTAGAGTAGCCATTTATTTACCCTTCCTTTTATGTATTGGATATGAAGATATGATATTCTTGATCATTGATCTTGATTGTGTCTTTTGACTTTAATACTCTTCTTGTTGAAACAGATAGCTCATTTATCTTTATAGTTTCGACTGGAATAATACTGATTTCAACTTTTCCTTCAGTTTTTTCTGCTTCCAAGGAAAAATATTCACCGCCCAATTCTGGGTCTGCAGGCAATTTCACATTACAGGTTGCGCTTTGACCAACAATGATTTTTGAACGGTTCCTGTCAACTTTTGTAGTACTGATATTCATCAAATTGATTCTTACTGGATTTCCTTTATTCTCATAACTCAGAACAGCCTGAAAAGAGGGAGGTTTTCCAGCTGAAATTAATTTAGGAATGAAAATGAGTAATAATAAGATTAATATTCCTCCAATAATCAACGCCAGGGCCAGGAGAGAAATTGGTTTTTTAAGTTGAAACGATACTGGAATCGACAACTTTTCAGCGTTAATGTCCCCTGATAAACTTGTGTTTACTGGTTGAAGGAAAAGTTCCCCTACGAAAGATTGATTACCATTACCAATATTTTTCCACTGGTCTTGGGGTACATTAATAACAACATCAAAATTCGGATCAGTTTCGGTTAATTTCAACGTTTTGCTCAACTCGCCATTTTTAGAAAGCCAGATGAAATTCGCAAGTTCTTTGTTATCCTTTGCTTTTTCGTCAAAGCGAAGAACAACGTTTATGGATTGCGGTAAAGTGTATTTTTTCCAATCCAATTGACAGGTAAATTTCAGCGATGTTGTGACAAGCTTTCGATCCAATTCGATTAATCCGGCATTAATGGCTTTGGATCCACCGCAGTTAATTATTGTTTCTGGAGGTAAAGGAGTAGCCGTAGGCAAAGGTTGCGGTGTGCTGGTAGGGAGAGGGGTGGCTGTCGCAGTATATGTTGGCGTTGGGGTTGGCGGAAAATCCAAACTAAAAACGATTTTCAAAGAATTAGGAACGAGAAATACCTGGTCTTGGGGTTGGTCGTATGAAATACTCAACGGCAAGTTTAAAATATACGAACCTGTTTCAGCTGATATGATGTTTTGTGGTAAATAATTTATTAGATTAAATTGAAAACATTCTTCAGAAGCCGATATTGCCAAACTTCTTGTGCAATCGGTCCCTTTAGCACATACTTGAGAAGCGGTGCCTTCTGGTAATGCCCGACCGCTTGGGGATGGCTGACCAAAACTGAGTTCTCTTCCATAAACATTTGGATCTGAGGACCAAAAAACAAGGCAGGAGGTATTTGGATCTGATTTCCCGGTCTGAAAAATATTCCCTAATTTTAAAGTGGTTGGCTGGATATGAACGACCCGAATTGGCATTGGGTTTGGACTATCTACAATCCCGATTATTGTTTTTAAGTCATTCACTTCTGGCGGTACATCAGATCCACCGATGGCATTATAGATCCAATATGTAAACCCAGAGTTCTGTAACTCCCGGTATTTTGCCAGACACGAAGCAGAGGGATTCTTACTGTAATTATCCTTGCCATCTGTGTAGGATATTAATAATTGAATATGCTGTCCACCGGTTTTCCCCATATCTTCTAACTGATTTACTCCTTGGCAGACAGCGTCCCATAAAGCTGTATTTTGACCGTTTGCCTTCATGTTTCCAATGGTATTTACAATTAGGCTTTTGTCTGAAGGGGTTATGCTGTTCCAAGAACCAACTTGAGAAATAGTTGTATCAAAGGAATAAATGATCAAGTTGGATCCATCTTGAAGAACATTTACAAAATCTTCTGCAACTTTTTGGACTTGGCCAAAAAGGGGAGGGGTTCCATCATTCATTGATCCTGATGTATCAATGAGGATAATATAATCATAAATTACATCGGTTTGTGATTGGGCTTTTGTTTGAATCGTTGGAAAAGCGAATATTAAAATGAAAATGATAGTAATAAACATTTTTCCAATTAAGAATAGGGACTTTTTATTCCACCCACTTTTCTTTATCATTGAACTCCCTCATGATTAAAGATAATTTAACCTTATCTAATAATTTTGTAAATTTTGAGTAGGGCTATTTTGAACTTTTGGGGAAATCCATATTTATAATTATTTCCCCAAAAAAATGTCATATCAATAATTATATAGTACTTTTTAAAAAACAAACAATATAAAACCCCAAATATTGAGTGAGTTTTTAATTTTGTAGCATAATTAACTAGATGATTGTTTTGCTATTATTTTGAATTCTGTGAGGGGTAAAATGAAACTTACTACTGATATCTATATCGCAACATTTGAAACAAAAGATCCAAATGGGTCATCAAGTTTTCATTCTGTAGCCGCTGTCCTCTTAACTTCTTGTCCTTCTGCTCGATTGCGGGAAGTCAATATCCAAGGTTACCCTGTTTCTTATTTTTCAAAGCAAATTGACCTTATTAATACATTACATCAACCTGACTCAAATGTGTCTTACTCAATCAGATATATTTCAAACCCCCACCCCAATTCTTTTTCTGGAGGAACTGTTGATACATGTATCTTTTGTAAGGTGGTAGGTTCTTCTCCTGAAATATCCCATGCAGGGGTTGAAAACCAAGTTGAACAATTGTTAATTCAATTATGCGGAACACTACCAGATTACATATGGCAGGCAGTAAAAGATCCAACAATCTTTACAAGACTATGGGAACCGTTTAGTTGGAAAAAGGCTGAGTTTGTTGAAATAAGACGGCGAGAAGAACTAATTTCATTAGATTCTATCCGTTCCTCCCGCTCACTTGGATTTAATAGTTCAATAACAATAAAAGAAGAAAAATCAGGTTGTCCTGTTTATTTTGTTCACCCTTTTCTTCCGCATCCAGGTCAACTTGAACGGTTATTACGAATTATGTTACTCAACAGAAACCCAATCGCTTTTACCGTAACCCTGAAACCTGTTCAATTGACTCAATGTGAGGAACAGGCACTACTTGATGAGATTTCACACAGCGAAGGTTATCAATTTGATCCTTCTCCAAATATTCAGAGAATTCAGGAACAACGGTCACAGATGGTGAGCCAGGGATTAATGAGTCAATTACTCAACCTGCAGGATGCTCCATTTCACATAACCATTTCGCTTTCAAGCTCAGGAAATATTTCAACTTCTCTGGCAGAGGCAGCAGGAGTTGGTGTTTCAGCATCTATCGGAGAGGGACCAAATCCATTATATTCTGAGCCTTCCTTTATTCAGATGGGAGGATATGATGTTGTTTATCCATTAACCGCTAATGAGAAAAAAATTGTATGTCAGAATGCACAACTTATGGAGCAAGAAATATGGGGAAGAAATCTGGCAGACGATAAACTTCAACGTATACGCTATATGATGGCTGGACAAGAAGCAGCAAATGCATTTCACTTTCCTGAAGACAATGGCAACGGATTGCCAGGGATTGATGTCCATACTCAGCGAACTCGCCAAATTCCACTTGAATTAATGCAAGAGGACAGCAATGACCAAAGAAATGGTCTTTTATTAGGAACAAATACTTATCTTGGAGTTCCTCAGGAAGTCTATCTACCTAATAAAGATCGGTTAACCCATATGTATTTGGTAGGACAAACAGGAACAGGAAAATCCACTTTACTCAAAACGATGATCCTTTCTGATATAAACGCTGGTCGCGGATGTGCGTTAATTGATCCCCATGGAGATTTGTATGAGGAATTGTTAGGTTTAATACCACCTGAACGTATTGATGACGTTGTGTTATTTGATCCCTCTGATTTGGACTTTCCGGTTGGGCTTAATTTATTAGAAGCGAAGGATAGTAACGAAAGGTTCTTTGTTGTTCGGGAGATGCAAGCGATCATGCGACGGTTACTAGAAGATCAATATGGAGCCTATACTTCTCAACAAATAGCTGGACCAATCTTCTACCAGCATATGCAGATGAATACGCTCCTTGCTATGTCCGACCCGGATCACCCGGGCACATTGCTTGAGTTTTATCAAATCTATCAATCGCAAAATTATTGGAAACGTTGGATTCCTTTAAAGATTGACGATCCTCAATTGAAAGATTGGGTTGAAAATTTCTTATGCCAAAATACTTACACTCAAAGAGCAAATGGTGGTGATGCCACAATGGGAGCGTATTTAAGTAGCAAATTTACAGATTTTATATTTGATCCCCGGTTGCGTGGAATGTTCGGCCAGCCGAGATCAAGCATTGATTTTCAAAAAGTGATGAATGAAGGAAAAATACTTCTGATCAATCTAGCAAAAGGATTATTAGGTGAATCCAACTCGCGGTTTTTGGGACTTGTACTCATGGCAAAGATCCAGGCTGAGTCTATGAAACGCGCAAAACTTCCACAATCTGAACGTAAACCTTTCTTTCTGTACGTAGATGAGTTCCAATCTTTGGCGACTGAAAACTTTACCGTTCTACTTTCTGAAGCTCGGAAATTCGGTCTCGGTTTAGTATTGGCAAACCAGTTCATTTCCCAAATTAAAGACGAACGCATCATTCAATCGGTGTTTGGAAATGTCGGATCATTTTTATCTTTTCGTTTAGGTCGAGATGACGCACAGCTTATTGAACCTCAATTTCTCCCTTACTTTGACCGGATGGATCTATCCAATCTGCCAAATTGGCAAGTTGCCACTCGCGTAACAGTCAAAGGAAAGGGACTTCCTCCTTTTACTTTGCAGACAATTCTTCCAGCTAATCAACCAGATTTGAGAACTGCTAAAAAAGTTCGCGATCAATCACGAAAAAAATACAGCACCCCCAGAGTTGACGTTGAGAAAACGATTGCAGAAAGTTTGAGAGAGGTAGACCCCAGCCTAGAAACAAAAGAACCAATCAATGAATGAGTCTTTGCACACAGAAGAACTCTATGCCACTCACTTCAACTGATCTCATTCGATGGGAAAACGAGAGGGATATTGATAAGTTTATTCAAATTCTAAAATATTTGGATGAAGATCAATACTCTTCTGTTCGAGTACGTGCAGTGAAAGCAATATGTCGGATTCGAGATATCCGAGGATTACACTTCGTATTAAAAGCATTAGCTGATTATAATCATGAAGTAGCTGAAAACGCAAAAAAAGAGCTGATCGCTTGGGGGACTGAAGACATTTGTACATTTTGTGAATTTGTAGAGAACGAAAACGGAAAAGATCGTGACCGCTTCGATGCTCTATTCATTATTTCAAACATTTCAAGCCAAAGAGTAATAGAAACATATTTGTCCTTACTGAAAAAGGGACTCTGGGTTGATACAATTCAAGACTTTGTTCGTGAAATGAATTCTCTCGTTCCATTTATCTCATTACTGATGGATGATGATCCTGAGACAAGGTTTGCGGTTATATCCGGATTAGGAAAAATCTATAAAAATCCCATAATTGTGAATGGATATATTGATGCTTTAGCCGATGAGGACGTTCAGGTCAGGTGTAAAGCTGCAATGTTGATTATCCATGAGATAAGAGAGTTAAAAGAATTAGAGAATGATCTTTTTGATATTTCTCTTTATAAAAAAGCTATTGAACCATTGATAACCGATCTCAGCCATGGAGATTTCTTGGTAAGAGCATGGGCTGCGAATGTATTGGGAGAAATCCAGGACCAGAAAGCACTTGATTTTTTGTTTTCACTTTTAAGCGACCCATATGAAAAAGTGCGTTCGTGTGCTGTTTATACTCTTGCGCAGATCCCTAACGAAATCGCGTTCCCACAATTAGCTAGTATGTATTATAAAGAGCAATCCATCGAAGTTCGCAAGGATATTATTTTTGCGATGTTTCGATCTTTGCATCCTAATGCATTTGATTTTTTAATCAGGCTTGGTGAAACGGAAAAGGTCACTGAGTTATGGGGGCAGGCGTTAAAAGCGATCGCAGCAACAAAAAAAGACGAAGCAACCGAATTTGTACTTAAAATGATCGACAAAGGGAATATAGAACGCCTTAATCTAATACTTGAGGCAATTGATGTTACACCCGCCCCACAATATGCGGACGCAGTTTTAAAAATACTCGAGGAGGAAAACGATAACATTGATTTAAGAAGGGTTTTTCACATTCTACGGCAATTGAAAGAAAAGAAAGTCCTGGTTCC
>Ga0224522_1000487_pt1 | contig 12981 bp, 11 predicted proteins | sample CFST25metaG_FD_182733 | JGI IMG/M metagenome (GOLD analysis project Ga0224522, IMG submission 182733) | Peat soil microbial communities from Stordalen Mire, Sweden - C.F.S.T25 | ecosystem: Environmental > Terrestrial > Soil > Wetlands > Peat | place: Sweden: Norrbotten County, Stordalen Mire...
GGTAATCCGAAGAATCCCTTCATAACATTGAGCTTTACCTATATCGCATAGTTCTGTCGTATGAGAGGGATTCCTCGACAATCTCGAATTAAGCTTGGAATGACAAAATGCGGATTTTATTTCAAATAGTATGGTTTGGCGGACATGAGCTAACCGCGTAAGCTTTAAATTTGTCATGATTTGCAGACCATTTTAAGGCTGTGGATTGCCGATAATGTTTTTCATAATGTTTTCATCTTGGAATATTATACTGAAGACAATTCAAGATAGCTGGTCGACTTGAAGATAATCAGTCAGAATAATGAGAAAAAATATGAGAAAAACTTACTTGACGCTAGGTAGTTTGGGATTCTTGCTTGCAGGTGCAATGCTTGTCGGTTCACCAGTGAAAGCTGCCGGCAATGACAGTCCTGCTGCTCCTCATGTCCGCGAGTGCGCTCCAATCCACAAAGATTTCAGAGATGATGGACACAGGAATGATCCTCGCCACGAAGGCTGGGATAAGAAAGACTGGAGAGAACTCTTCGCTCTTCGCAACAGAAATTGTGAAGGAAAGAATCGTCCATTTAATTGTAACAGTTGCGACAGGAACCACCCAAACTGTCAAAATGGCTGCAATGATTGCGACGGCTCCAAGGGATGCGATGGAAACAGACTTGATGACAGATTTAACGGATTGAACGGCGATCCAACTAATTGTGGCTGCGGCAACAATTCAGGTTGCCCTAGCTGTTCCAATAGCTAAATCTAAACCAGCACAAAAATGCGCCCGATGAATCACCCCTTCGGGTGCTTTTTTATGAAATTCAATACACTATTGATATAAACATAATTGTATGCTATACTTGACTTATTGAGTTAGATCTTGCAATTTAACGCAATCAGTCTTTTAACAAGGCTGCCGCTAGTTGATGGCAGATTATTATTCTTTTAATACTTTACAATTACTAGGGGTTTATTCATTAAAATAAAAAAATGCAAGGAAAAATCAAAAAACTAAACGAAAAAGGATTCGGATTCATCACACCGGACGACGCTGCGAAAGACCTGTTCTTTCACAGAAATGATTTGGTAGGCGTTGACTTCGATCAGCTTCGCGAAGGAGATTCAGTCACTTTCGAGGTTAAAGACACTCCGAAAGGTCCAGCCGCAACAAACGTAGCAAAAGCTTAATACTTTTTGCAGTATAGAAAATAAAACCACCTCGATTTTCGGGGTGGTTTTATTTTGAGAAGAAATGACTTTTTAATTGAATATGCTATATAAATAAAAGCAGGATATAAAATCCTGCCTTTATTTTTTTGCGGGGACTGCGGAACGACTTTAGAACTATGGATTGGGGAGAAGTGGCGGAGAGTTTGAATGTTAGGCAATTGGAAAAGTTTTTAGTCAGATAGGTTCGTAGGAATGAAATGGCTTTTTGATTTAAAATCATCATAGGTATACAGAATATCAAAACATTGTATAATATTTGACATGTTTTATGCTGTGTATTATTCTAAAGGCAAGATGGTTTTTATCTTTTAATTTTTTAATTACAATCCCATGCTTTTACTCCGGAGGCCTGTGCGGAAAAAATTAAATGTGTTTCGTTTACGTCAGCTAACAGGTATCATGTTAGTTTTTTTGTTTTTATTGATGCCACTATTACCAGTTTTTGCTGAATCGGATGGCGGTGATTCTGTTGCGGCCGTTCCAGATACTTCAGCTACAAGTTCCGATAGTGTGCCTGCGGTAAGTGATTCTTCTTTGGGAAATACTTCAATTGACCAAAACGTTGATCAATCTGCGAACGATAAAATTTCCGATACTAAATCGATTGACAGCGATAAGACGAAAGATGCTAGCAGTTCAAAATTGGGATCTGCAAATATCGCTCAAACAATGAACAGCATGTCGAGTATAACGGTTCAGTCTGAAGAATATGGTATTCCTAAGTCTACACTTAAGCAGCTTGTACCTGAAACTGACCAGTCATCCGGTGCGCTTATTTATAAATTTCCAATAGTTGTTCCGCCGGGAAGAAATGATATGCAGCCGGATTTGGAATTGACATATAATAACCAAAATCCCGAGGAAGAGTCTATTTTTGGCTATGGATGGTCATCAAGCATTCCATATATTGAAAGGATTAATCGCAAGGGATCTGATCAGCTTTACTCTCAAAACTATTTTAATTCATCCTTATCAGGCGAGCTTTTACTTATAAGTGGAAATACTTGGGGCGCAAAAGTGGATAATGGCGATTTTCTTAATTATACTTATTCAAGTAATTCGTGGACGGTAAAAGATAAAAACGGTACTGTCTACACATTTGGCAATACAACTGCTGGTCGACAAGATAATCCTAACGATAATACGAAAATTTACAAGTGGATGTTACAGGAAGTTCGCGATACTAATGATAACTACGTCAAGTACACCTACTACAAGGATGCTGGACAAATTTACCCTGCAAGCATTGTTTATACTGGTAATGGTACTACCGATGGTGTTTTTGAAGTGGATTTTTTAAGACAATCACGCACTGACAATGCAATACAGTATAAAACAGGATTTAGCGTAAAATCCAATTACCGTATCAATGAAATTGATACTAAAACAAATAGCGTATTAGCCCATAAATATGTTATGACATATGGCAATGGAGCGAACGGTACCAGATCCGTACTAAGTTCGATTACCGAATCAGGATATGATGATTCTAGCAACGTTACCACTTTACCGGCTACTACCTTTAGTTATCAATCGCAGGGTACTAGCTGGTCTGAAGACACTTCCTGGAGTCTTCCTGTTTATCCAGCTGGTGATACTTTCTATTTTGATCCAAGCCAAGGCGATCAACTTATTGATTTTAATGGTGATGGATTGCCTGATGTTATTGCTGCAAGATATGAAGTTGTGGTAGTTAATGGGCATCAAACAGTAATCTATAAAACCAGATTTTTTGTAAACAGTGGCAACGGCTGGACGGAAGATACCTCCTGGTCGTTTCCCACTTATACTACTAGTAGTGGTGACACATCTACGTTTTCACTCGGTCCTGACAGCAGGGTGGTTGATATCAATGGCGATGCCCTTCCTGATATTTTTTTTGGAAGAGGTGAATACGACCAGAATTCCCAGTATCATTATGTGGTTAGATTTTTTATCAATAATGGCAATGGCTGGACGCAGGATACCTCTTGGAGCCTTCCTAGTCTTTCTGGTGGTAATACATTCTATTTAGATGACAATGGTCCACAAATTGCTGACCTAAATAGAGATGGACTGCCTGATCTTATCAATACCAAGCAAGAAGGAAGTACTATGCACAGCAGAATATATTTAAATAATGGCAATGGCTGGTCCGAAGATACTTCTTGGGGTCTTCCTGTTTATTCGAGCGGTTCCACTTTCTATTTTGATCCAAGCCAAGGCGATCAACTTATTGATTTTAATGGTGATGGATTGCCTGATGTTATTGCTGCAAGATATGAAGTCGTAGGACCTAACGGGAATCAGCACATTGTCTACATAACCAGATTTTTTGTAAACAGTGGAAATGGCTGGACGGAAGATACTTCTTGGTCGTTTCCTACTTATACACAAAGTGATGGTTCTACCGCTACTTTTTCAATGAATACCGGAGATAAAGTTGCCGATATCAATGGCGATGCCCTACCTGATATTATTTTTGGAAGGGGTGAATATGACCATAATTCTGTATATCACTATGTAATCAGATTTCTTATAAATAATGGTACTGGCTGGACACAGGATACTTCCTGGAGCTTTCCTAGTCTTTCCGGTGGTAATACATTCTATTTAGATGACAATGGTCCACAAATTGCTGACCTGAATGGAGATGGACTGCCTGATCTTATTAATACTCTACAAGAGGGGAGCACAATGCGTAGCAGGATATATTTGAATAATGGACATAAAATAGATTCCTTGACTCAAATTGCAAATGATAAAGGCGGTACTACTAATATTACGTATAAGTTTTCAACCCAATATGTTCGTAGTGGTAGCCTTATTAATCCCAATTTGCCAATAAATTTGGAAACTGTTTCCCAGATTACTAACAATGATGGCCTCAATAATACTTTTAGCCAACAATTTGAATATGAAGGTGGTAAATATTATTATAACAATCCTTATGATCGAAAGTTTGCCGGATTTGCTAAAGTTACAATAACCGATGATGTAGGTAACAAGACAATTAACTACTATCATCAAGGCGATACAACCAATTCCAGTCAAGGCGAATATGATGATCACATATCCAAAGCAGGAAAGATTTATCGTACTGAAGTGACCGATAGCTCCGGCAATATGTATTCCAAGACTATAAATAAATGGGATAGATATGATCTGGGAAATGGCAGGAGTTTCGTGAAACAAGCCCAGCAGCTCAATATGACTTATGATGGTGATACGAGTCATAAGGATAGTGCTGAAACATATACTTATGACAATACTACGGGCAATATTACGCAAAAGGTGCAGCTGGGAGAGGTAACCGGCAGTGACAATGGTACTTATACCGACACTGGAACTGATGATTTTACAACTGCATACACTTATGCATCGAATACATCAGCTAATATTCTTGCTTTGCCAGATGATGCAACCATTACTGATCACAATTCCAATAAAGTAAAAGAGGACAAATATTATTACGATACACAGAGTCTGGGAAGTGTAACAAAAGGCAATGAAACCAAGCATGAAATGTGGAAAAGCGGCAGTACATATGTGAATACGCAGAAAACCTATGACAGCACTTACGGCTTAGCCACTCAAGATACCGATGCCGATGGCAAGAATACAACTTATGGTTATGATACTTACAATTTATATCCGGCAACAGTTACGGATCCGCTAAGCCATGCAATTTCATACTTATATGATTATTCATCTGGACAGGTGAAACAAAAAACAGATCCCAATAGCCGTGTTTATCAATACGTATTTGATGGACTTGATCGTATTACGGCAGAGAAGCAGCCGGATTTGACTACTCCTTCCACTCTTGTTAATAAAACAGTTTATACTTATACAGATACATCTGGAGCAGTAAAGGTACAGAAAACCGATTATCTGGATGGAAGCAGTTCAGTAAACGCCTATACATATTTCGACGGTCTTGGTAGAAAGATTCAAGAAAGGAAACAAGCAGAAGGATCAAATTATGAAGTGAAAGATTATGTTTACAATAATTTAGATCTCTTGCAAAAAGAATCGCTCCCATATCTCTCTTCCGGAAGTTCCAAGACCAGCGCAACTACGACCTCTTCTCTTTACACAAACTATGCATATGATCCATCATACCGCATAACTACCACAACTGATGCAGTTGGCACTATTACCAATACTTACAATGATTGGAAATTAACTGTTAATGACAAAAGGGGAAAGAATAAAGACTTGTATAAAGATGCTTATGGTAATCTGATTCAAGTAGATGAACACAGTTCAGGAAGTACATATACCACAACCTACAACTATGATGGCCTTAGCGATCTTACCAAGATTACCGATGCCTCGGGAAACATCAGGAATTTTACATATGATGGCCTTGGTAGAAGACTTACCGCTGAAGATTTGCACGCTTCAGGCGACACAAGTTATGGCACTTGGACTTACACTTATGATAACAATGGCAACTTAACTTCCAAAGTTGATCCTAAGAACCAGACGGTAAACTATACCTATGATGATACCAACAGGCCGCTTACAGAGGATTATACAGGCCAAGCTGGCACGGAAGTTACTTATGTCTATGACACAGGAACTGATGGCATTGGCAGGCTTTACTCTGTAACTGCGCCATCTTATACCCAGACAAATACTTATAATCCATTAGGAAGTCTTGCTTCCGAGTCAAAGGTGATTAACTCCAATACTTATACCACTTCTTACGCTTATGACAGGCAGGGAAATCAGTTAACCATTACCAATCCCGACAGCTCCATTATTAAGTATGAATATGGAACCGGAGGACTTTTGAATACAGTTTCTCGAAAAGAAAGCACTGACACGGGTTATGCCTATGTTGTTAGCAATATAGATTACTCTCCAATGGAGCAGCCAACTACTGTTAGTTACAACAATGGCATGGCTACAACCAATACTTACGATGCTACTAAGCTTTACAGGCTAAGCAACAAAGTAACAACCATTGCCGGAAGCGTTCATGGACAAGACTTTGCTTACACTTATGACAACAATGGAAACATCACGCAAATTGTAGACAATTCTGGTACTGACTCTAGTAAGACCGTAAATTATGTCTATGATGATCTTAACCGTCTGACTTCAGCAACGGCTACAAACGTTCATTCTGGTCAGTCTCCATACACTGAGAACTATGCGTATGATGCGATAGGTAATATTGCTAGCAAGACTGGACAGGGAAGCTATGCCTATGCCGGAAACCAAGGAACAAACTATGCCAATCCGCATGCAGTTACTTCTATTGGCTCGACTACACTAACCTATGATAACAATGGAAATCTGTTGACCAAAGGATCAGTATTATCTAACACTTGGGACTATAATAACCGCATTACACAATCTGTCGCCGGGTCCATAACTGATACCTATGGCTATGATGTGTCTGGCGAAAGAATTAAGTCTTCCAACGGTACAACTACTACAATTTATCCAACCAAGCTTTATAATACAGATGGCACAGCTCCAACCAAGCATATCTTTGCTAATGGAGTGGAAATCGGAGCTATCACTGGAACAGGAGCTGGCGCAACTATCCATTATACGGCAACAGATCATTTAACTGGGTCCAATATTACCACTAACTCCTCTGATTCTCAGGAAGAATTGCTTGATTATATGCCATTTGGTACAATAAGGTTGGACGAGAAAGCTGGCGCATTTTCAAATCAGAAAAAATTTGCGGGAACGGAATTTGATAATGATACGGGATTAAATTACGCCAATGCCAGATATTATGACTCGAATATCGGAAGGTTTATATCGGAGGATCCGGTGTTCTTGGCGGTAGGAGATCCGGCAAAAGTAAAAGCACTCACTAGTATGAATTTGAGTCAGTATCTTTGTGATCCTCAAGGCTTGAATAGCTATAGTTATGCTGAGAATAATCCATTAGTTAATATCGATCCTAGTGGTACAGCTACATATCACTTTAATAATGGTCGCACAGAAGTTCATGGAGTAACTAATAAGAATTTCTACGAACAGAATGATGTAAATACTCTTCAAAACAATGCACATTACATGGAGCAAAATAGGGGGAATTTAGGCTTGTTTGGTGCTCTTGTTATGCCAGGTGGAAAATGGGACTATAAAACTCAAGATAGATATTTTTTCTACAACGGAAGTCTTGTTAGTAGCGCAACTTTTGGAAATATTAACTACGGTTATGCGGGGACAGCGGGAGGATTTAGCCCCAGTATCCTTAAAGATGCAGGAGGATTTGTACAGGTTGTTGCAAGTAAAAGTTACGGAAACAATGCTAAAAATAACTATGATTTACCCGAAGATACACAAAGTATTCAAGGGGGTATAAACGGTTATGTTTACTCGCATCCATTCAGCAAGTCTACGCTAATCTCGCAAATCTCCGACCCCCTTTATAAAGGCTCTCTCTTGCCAGATATGGCAAGAAACTTTACTTCATCAATTAGATTAACTAGGGAAGCTTATAATGCAATTAAATCGGAGATCTCTTCATTGTATAACTGGCTTAAGAAATAATATAACTTAAAACTATGGAATTAATATTAAGAAAAATAATTGGTGTGGTTGCGATATTATTTATAGTGCTTCTAGTCTATGGCACATATCTGGCAAAACGTAATGAGAACATACAAATTCAACAAAAAGCCAATAGGCAAACTGAATTTGATAAAGGCGGTTATGATAAACAATTATTAAATAATGCTGGAGAATTTAATAATTTATCGGAAAAGTTTTCTAAAGAAGAATATCTTCCTAGTTTTTGTAGAGAGGACGATGAGCATTATGTGGTTAATGGGGATGATTATGATTTAAAGAATAGCAGCTATTTTGAGGCTCATACTACCGGTGGATATTATAGAAGCTTTGATGAATTGCTTGCTTTTGATCATATTACCAAAGAGAACTTCAATTATTATAGGGACTTTTTGGGCAAGTATCCTTTTGTACATTGCATAAAAACAGATCTGAATCTTAAAGCGAACAAAAATTCTCTTCCTTTATATGCAATAAAATTTGAAATCACTAATTATAGCGGATATTTGTATGTATCTGATGGCTCTACAGCTGATAATGTAGAAGCATCTTATCGGGACAGAGTATATGAAAAACTTGATAGGATGGACAATACTAACTGGTACAAGTTTAAATATAGAAACGAATATGGTTCTTAAATAGATGTTTGTACTAAATTTTGCTATAAAATTCTTATTTAAGAAATTGTTCCAAAACAGCGTATAATGATCATAAATAGCCCAGCACTTTAAAACAATATGCCCCTCTGGTTTGCCTTGGGGAGAGGGGGTCCTGCAAATACCTCAGTTCCCATAAATGGCCTCACACAACCCCGAACAGCGCCCTAGGATTGCATGCTGTGTCTCATAATTATCCCACCAAAGCTCTGGAGTCAGTGTAGACTAGCGGACTTATGCAGGGATGGAATTTAGTGAAGATACAGGGCTTAATTATGCTGGTGCTAGATATTATGATGGAGCTGTAGGAAGATTTTTGAGTCAGGATTCGGCATTCTTGGCGATGGGGGATACTGATCAGTTGAAATTAATTTCAGGGAAAGAGATAACTGTTTTTCTAGCAGATCCGCAAGAGTTGAATAGCTATGCTTATGCGAGGAATAATCCGCTAAGCTATATTGATCCTGATGGTAATTCCGAAATCAATGTTTTGCTTGGTAGCTGGAAGAATGTTGCAAACTCAGCTATTCAATGGGTTGGTTGGCAAGGCTTTTCTTCTACAATAAATATGGGTGGTTACGGATATTCTTTAACAAGTAGTTTAATGAACCATTCTTTATCTTGGTACCCTGGATCTCTATACATTACAAATCAAAATCAGAAAAATTATGGGAATGTCATTGACAAAATTCAAAGATCCTCTGATTTTAAATCTTATGTTAATTCTAGCTTGAGTAAATATGCAGATAATGGTACTATTAATCATACTTTCGATAATACTGCTATTAATGGAAACTCTGTACAATTTAACGGATTTAATGATTTAGCCCTTGGGATACATGGAACTTATAGTACAACTTTAAATGGAACGCAAAATACAGATGGAACATGGAACTTAAGCGTCAATATAACAGATCGTTATGATTATAAGAATCAAAATAGCCCAAGAGGGGAGGGTGGTAAAGCTGCTACCTTAGCGAATAATGCTGCTAATGTCAGTCAGAATAATGGAGTTATTAGCAATTATGGTATTAATATCAACTTCAACGTTTCTCATTATAATTCTAATAAGAAGAAATGAAATTAATTTATTTTTGTTAAAATTTTTCCTAAAGCTATGGCTATAGAAATTATAAAAAAAAGTTTGTTTTTAACACCAAGAAAAACGATATACTTCATGGTTTATTGTGTGCTAGTATATTTTCTATCAATTATACCGGTGGCGATGTATTTTTCTCAAGTTGCAGATAGTGGGATTCTGTCACCCGATTCAGATTCTATTATTATTCCAATAGGTAGCTATTTTATTGAAATAATATTTTTAGCGCCGATTGTTTTTGCTTTTATTTGGTTTGCTTTAAAAAAATATCCTGGCCAAGTTTCGTATTTTGTTTGGGATAAAAAAAGGATATACTGGTCTAGTTTTTGGACAATATTTTTTTTATCATTGCTTATTATATTTATAGGTTTTGGCATTGTTCAGATACGGCAAGGTTATTTTGGGGGATTATATTATTTTCTTACGATCCCTATATTTTTGATTTTAAGAGCGTCGCTTGTTCAATCTGACTGGTTTATTAGAAATATTAGCAATAAAACTAAAGGTTAGACTTAATCTAGGATATCATAAAAAATAATAAAAAAATATTATTTGTTTCGCTCTTAGTGATAATACTAATATCGCTGGTTTTTGTTTATGCATTAGATAGGCACTGGAAAACAGATCCTGAAGCAGTATGTAATATTGCTGGAGGCTTTTGGGGCGGTGTGCATGGTTGCGATAACTATTGCAGCAAAGAAGGTAGAGAATGTCCTGATAAAATAATATTTGGGTGTGAATGTGGTTTAGATAAATGTTGGACTGGTAGTCAATGTGTGCCGCGAACAGAGAAATAATTTTTCAATGTATGACAAAAAATAAAAAATGGGTTTATATTATTTCAGGAATCACTCTGATTTTAGTTGCGGGAGTGGGCATCATTTTACATAATACTAAAGAATATGATCAAGAAACGGCAAAGAAATGTATTGGTTATGATCCAAATTGGCCGTTATTAACTGATTGCTATGGCATGGTCTCAACAAGTCAAGCTTTTGATATCAAAGGTTATTCTCTTGTTGATCATATTCATAATTATGAATTAGCTGAAGTTGATAATATAAATCAATATAAGTATCAGGAGGGTAAAATCTATGTTAAAAATAGAGAACCTTTTAATTGTTCTCCTGTTGATAAAAACGGTCAAGAACAATTTTGTCATAATTTATTTCAGAACGGACAAATTAGAACAAATTATTATGATAGTGTTTCTGATATACCAACTTATCTGATAATTGATTCCAAATCGGGAGAAGTGCAGGCTTTTCAAGATACTGCTCAAGTGCCGGAAAATGAGCAAAATTATTTTAACCAGATTAAAGATAAATAGAAGCCAATGAATAAAGAAGTATCAAGATATCTTGGTTCTATGCTAGCGTTTGGAGTGGTAATAATAGCTTTTGAGTTGTTATTCAGTGTAAACGATCTAATATCTTTTCTTTCGATTGGAGTAGTCTGCTTTATCTTTAACAAGCCATTGGCGCGAGAAATTACCAACTTATATATCTTTCCGGTCCGATGGCTATTCGGAGAGAAAAAGTGGATTTCAATTGCGGAATATTATTTATTTCTTTGGATGAGACTTACGTTATATTTTGGAGTCCTAATCTCCTTAATTGTTATTTTTCTTGAGATTGCAGGACAGTAATAGAATTTGTATATAATAAAGATGAATCAAGAAAACGCTAAAACAGATCAAAATTATAAATTTCGAGGAGGAACAAGAATTGGCATTTTAATCAGTACTTGGCCAAATGGAATGCTGGAAATCAGTCAAGATTCTCTAATTCTGCGCGATGAACTAATGAAAAAAGAACTTAAGTTTTCAAAAGGAGAAATCGTTCGGATTGAGATTAAAAAAATCTTTCCGATCATTGGATGTGGAATTCTTATTCATCATAATAATAATTGTTATGATAAATATGTATATTTTGGATACTTAAGTTTTCGTATGGATAAATTGCTTGATGCCTTGAAAAAATGTGGTTGGATTAAGTAGTATTTTTACATTTTAAGTAGAACGATGCTAAAAGATCAGCGTAGATGATTTAGGAATGTTGTGCTGATTTTAAGATACTTAGAAAGTGGGGGTATAAAATCAACAATAAAAACAACCTTTAACTAAGTTGTTTTTATTAACTAAAATTAAAAAGAGTGACAGAATCAGGTTAATTATTAACTTCACATTTTGTAACTTTACCAAGATCTAACTATTCTGTAAACAAAAACAGAGCTTGAAATAAGCTCTGTTTTTAACTACTTCGTGCTAGCACGATGATGCGGAGAGGGAGGGATTCGAACCCTCGAGAGGTGTGACCCTCTGCCACGTTAGCAGTGTGGTGCTTTCAGCCGCTCAGCCACCTCTCCGTGAATAACGTGTAATTCCTTATTTGTCATTCCGAGGAGTGTACTGCGCGACGAGGAATCTGTAAACTGTGCGATGCAACATATACAGTATATTTATAAATATACTGTTTCATGCATGTCATTAAGCTCTTAGATCCCTCAAGCCGAGTACGGCTTTCAGAATGACAAATACTTCTTAATACTTAAATAAGATAGCATTATAAATCGGATTTGACAAGGTTTTTTTGCTACTCTGGTCTACCTGTATTTTCTACTTCTTATTTCAGCTAAAATGCGGAGTAGTATTGTATTGATTCCCCTCTTGAGAGGGGTAAGAGCTTGTGTTATGGCGAAGCCATAACACGGCGAGGGGTGTGTAGGGAACGTTACATTTATATCGACAGTTTTTAACACACCCCGCACACAAACAGCTGGCGCTGTTTTGCGCCACCCCTCTCAAGAGGGGAATCATTCCATTCTATTCGGAATAATAAGATATAATGTAGTAAGTGTATATGGGTCGGTCTCACTGTCACATATGCGCTATTAGTCTTGGCTGATCTTCCATCCGACCCAAATGCCGGCAAGTCCGCCAATTGTGCTTAGTATTATGCCGGAAAATGAAAATATGTCTGCACCCCACAGTGACGGCAAAAAACCGCCGATGGTCGAGCCTATGAAGGCGAATATCCAAATTAGAGTTTTTGCTTCCATTGAGGTGAGATTAAATGATTTTTATATAAACTGCAGGCCGAGGGCTGAAGAGGTCTGACCTTTCAGATATTTTAAGGTCAGTCCTCGGGTTCATTCATTAAATGCTATTAACGAGGTCCGACCTTTTGAACACCTGAAAGGTCGGACCTCAATATATACACATTATACTCTCATAATCAGAAAAACAAAAAGCACTTTGGAAAGTGCTTTTTGATAAACTTCACGAACGAAATTGTGATTATTGCTGTGTAGTCTTGCTGAATGCTTTCAGGCCTTTTTCAATGTCCCTTGCATCTTTCTGTGCGGCAACTATGTCTTTCTGTGCGGCTTGAATCTTGGCTCTGGCATCTTTAAGTGCGGCTGTGTTCGATTGCATCTTTGTCTGATCTCCGTTGTCGGGTGTGAGGGCGGCAACTTCATTGA
>Ga0224522_1000489_pt1 | contig 12961 bp, 11 predicted proteins | sample CFST25metaG_FD_182733 | JGI IMG/M metagenome (GOLD analysis project Ga0224522, IMG submission 182733) | Peat soil microbial communities from Stordalen Mire, Sweden - C.F.S.T25 | ecosystem: Environmental > Terrestrial > Soil > Wetlands > Peat | place: Sweden: Norrbotten County, Stordalen Mire...
GTACCAGTAATGTCAATTGGACACCCGATGCGGCATCTCCATTTGATATTGAACCGATTACCACTATTACTAATAATGATACCATTCTATCAATCAATCGTGATGCTGGTATTGGATATCTGTACAACTCGGATGAGTTTGTTATGGTGCCTAATCTCACCACCACTGGATCTATTCTGTATCATGGTGATCTTGCCGATAATGGTTCTTCGTGGAGCGCGCTTGCATTGGCTGGTGCTGCATTAACGCGATTCAATAGCGCGTATAGCACATATTCGATCGTTGTTAATCAAATCGTGGTTCTTCCGTGGTCAGACAAGATCTGGGTTGCTGGTGCGTTCGTAGATACCGCGGCAAGTGTTGCTGTTGTTATGTGTGGTACTATTGCTGCTGGTATTACCGATTTGTATGAAGTTGGTGCGGCAAGCGTTTCGTCTGCTGCTCTTACGGTTACTCGTATTGCAGTCACCAATGATGATAGTAGTGTTGCTGCTATTCGTTATGTCTCGGGATCTCAAGCTGATATCTATACAATGGATACGTCAGTGAGTTCGCCAGCTTTCGCAGTCAGTGCTGCTGGTAATTTCCATAGCATCGATTGGCTCGCTGGTCTTGGCAAATTCTCAGCTACGCGTACTAATGCATCATCCATCTATACATCCACTGATATCAGCGCAAGTGTATGGATAAATGGAACAACACCTACGGCAATTGCTCCAAATACGATTGTATACAATCCTATATTGAATCTTGCTGTTGCAGTTGGTAATTCGTTCATCTGGTATTCCACCAATGGTTATGTATGGTCGCCGTGCTCGTATGATACGCTTGCCTCTGGAAAGACATTCAGCGCCGTCGTCAATTCTGAAATCAGTGCATTCGTAGCTGTATATACGCAAGATCAGGTGTATTATACGACCGATATCGTAAACTGGAACAAGACTTCAATGACTGCCGCATTTGGATACAATGTGGCTTTCTCAAGTGAGGTTGCATATGATGCTCAGTGGCATGCATTCGCACTTGCCTTGAATGGTGCATCTACCACAATTCAACAGATTGGTCCTATCACTAACGCCTCGCGCATTTATCGTACGATTGTATCATCTGGTTATATGAAGTCAGATGCCGCATCTGGATATGACTGGTACAATAACTCAACAGCAATTTCGGATGGCACGCGTTTGATGCGCTTGAATACAACTGCACTCAATATCACTCCTTCGGTGAGTGTTGTCAGTGCAACTGATTCTGCCACCTCTTCGACTGGTTCGATTGTCACGGCTGGTGGTGTTGGTATCGCGAAGAATTTGACGGTTGGTGTCAATGCCGCGGTTGGTGGCACATTCAATGTTACTGGAACAACTACACAGGCTGGTGTTGTGAGTATTACCAATGTTACTGATTCATCATCGGTAAGTACTGGTGCGCTTAAGGTTGCTGGTGGTGTTGGCATCACCAAGAATCTGAATGTTGGCGTAGATGCCATCATTGATGGAACGCTCAGTGTTGTTGGTATAACAGATTTAGGTGGAGATGTCTCTTTGACGAGTACAACAGAGACGTCATCTCCTACAACTGGCGCACTTAAGGTAGCTGGTGGTGTTGGTATTGCCAAGAGCCTCAGTGTTGGTCTTGATGCTGATATCACTGGAGATTTCTCTGTTGGTGGTACGTCTTCATTGACAGGAATTGTCTCAGTCTTGAACGCGACGGAAGCATCCTCAATTAGCACTGCAGCATTCTTGGTTGCTGGTGGTGTTGGCATCACCAAGAAGCTATTCGTTGGATCGAATGCTTCGGTATCTGGCACACTTTCGGTCAGTGATACTACGACGCTTTCAGGTATTACGACTGTTTCAAACTTGACCAATGCTACTTCAACGAGTGCCGCGGCACTTGTGGTATCTGGTGGTGTTGGCATTGCCAAGAAATTGATGGTCGGCTCTGATGCATCGATCACTGGCAAGTTGGATGTATATGACGCGTCTACGCTTACCACTCTTGACTTAACTGATGATACGGATGCATCATCCACAGTTACTGGCGCTTTGACGGTTGCTGGTGGTGTTGGAATTGATAAGAAGCTTTATGTAGGTTCAGATGCCTCAATCGCTGGTGTATTGACTGCCTCTAATTTGGTAGCAATCACTGATGGTACAGATGCGTCATCGACAACCACAGGAGCACTAAAGGTTGCTGGAGGTGTTGGTATTGCTAAGAAACTATACGTAGGCGGTGGTATCTATGGAGGAATCATGACCGGTTCTCAGCCCAATATCACAAGTGTAACCACACTTGATATTACGGCACATGATGGCACGCAAGGACTCAAATTGGGCGGATCTCTAGTTACGAGCAGTGCGGCATCTCTCAACTATCTCGATGGCTCGATCGTCGGAACTGTAGTTGCTGGAAAGGCAATCGTCGCTGATCTCAATCGTGACGTAACCAGTCTTCATGCATTGACAGCGACCAATCTTACGGGTACTATCCAAACCGCATCGCAACCTTTGATTACAAGTGTTAGCACTCTAGATATTACGGCTCATGATGGCTCCACGGAAGGATTAGCTCTTGGTGGTGTTCTTATTACGGCTACGGCTGAACAGATCAATTCTCTATTCGCTGGTGGTAGTGATCTGAATACGGTAAATGCTACGATATCGCATAATCTGACATTGAGTGGTGCTAATGGTACTACAGTTGGTCTTATCATGGGATCTACGTTGGTTACCTCATCAGGAATTCAGCTCAACTATGTCAATACGACACCCGGCACGGCTGAAGCTGATAAGGCGCTTATTGTTGATGTCGATAAGAATATCGGTGGTATCAACTCACTCACAGCGACATCAATTACAGGTACGCTACAAACGGCGGCTCAGCCTAATATCACAAGCGTTACTACGCTTAATATCACCGGACATAATGGTTCTACGGCTGGACTTAAACTAGGTGGTACTTTGGTTACCTCTACTGCAGCTCAGCTCAACTATGTCAATACGACACCAGGCACAGCTGAAGCCTCAAAGGCACTTGTATTCGATGCCGATGCCAGTATCGGTGGAATCAACTCTCTTACGGCAACAACGATTACGGGTACGCTACAAACGGCGGCTCAGCCCAATGTAACAAGTGTAGGCACTCTTACGTCGCTTGCTATTGCCAATGCAGGCACGCTAACCCTTGGTGCTACGGTTATTAGTGAATCTGATATTGCCAAGATTGATGGTATCACGAATGGTACCGCCACTGCTGGTAAGGCGCTTGTTGTTGATTCGAGTAAGAACATCTCTGGTATTCATGCGCTAAGCTCAGCTTCGCTTGCTGTTGGCTCACCCGCCAATACCGAATTGCCATTGGAAGTTGGCACGGTTGCTTACCAATTCGCAGGAGATTATGCGTATAGCAATAGCGAGAATGCCCATGGTGTGATGAATGCTGGTGATTCGCTATCGGCAAATTACTCAATTCGTACGGATGGTCGCATCTTGGTAACTGGAGAAGTCGAGATTACTAGTGATGTCCGTTTGAAGAAGAACATCGTTGATCTTGATGCTGAACTCAGCAAACGATTCGTAATGGAGTCGCGACCGGTCAGCTTCAACTGGAAATCTGATGACAAGATCACTGATTATGGGTTCATCGCTCAGGAAATCTACAAGGCTGGATTCACTGATTTGGTGACGATCACGCCGCATCTCGGCATGGAGGAAAGCGTCGATGAGGATGGATTTGTAAATCCGAAGGATGCCAAGTTCGTTATTAGCCCCGGCAAGGTGACACCAATGTTGGTTCTCAACCAACGTGCCATGTATGTGGAACTTGCCGAGAAGGATGCCAAGATCGCCGATCTTGAGGCACGAATTGCCAAACTTGAGGCGATGTTTGAGAAGTTGTTGTAAGCTGATTTGATAAAAAAATGAATAATCAACCATGTTGAGGAGATAATGGCTTCGATATGGAAACTATGGTTACTTGATTTTTTATGCCACCAGCAAAATTGAAGCAATTGTAGTATAATATAGCAATCATGTTGAAACAACAATTAGGGCAATTCATGACTACCAACTATGTCCATATCCTTCGAAACATGAATATTCCTGCTGATGTGGATACCATAATTGAACCTTTCTGTGGTAAGGGAGATTTGCTTGGATTTATCGATGAAGAGCGGGGGTTGTCATTGGAGTGCTACGATATAGAACCACAATGCGAGATTGCCACCCAGCGTGATACGTTGCGTGATCCACCACACTATGAAGGTAAATTCGTGCTGACTAATCCACCATACTTGGCAAGAAACAAATCCGCAGACAAAGTGATATTCGATAGGTATCATACCAACGATTTGTATAAGTGCTTTCTGCTCAGTATCATCAAAGACAATCCACACGGTGGGATAATCATCATTCCATTGAACTTCATCTCATCTACGCGAAAGGGCGATATCGAGCTTCGTGAGAGATTTCTTAATGTGTTTGATATCAGGCAAATCAATATATTCGAGGAGCAAGTCTTCGATGATACAACATCCACTATTTGTGCAATTCAGTTCGAAACGCGCAAGGACACGCCCAATATTAAAATTGATATCTATCCATCTCAGAAGCATATTGAAACAAAGCTCACCAAAGACAACAATTTCATGATAGGTGGCGGTATTTATAAATTGCCAGAAAGCACCATTTATACGATATCACGGCTAACGCGACTAACCAAAGATGATCCGCATACGAACATTTTGGTGAAGTGCATCGATGACAATAGCAATAATCAGATCGGATTATCTATAGTTGATAACGAACACATATATGTCGATAAAACAGCAAATCTGTCGGCGCGGACATATGCCACACTACAAATCGATCCACATATATCCGAAGACAAACAAAGGGAATTAGTTAAACGATTCACTTTCTATCTATCTGCTAAACGCAAAAAATACCAGTCGCTCTTCTTGTGCAACTATCGCGAAAGCAAGGACATTGCACGCAAGCGAATCAGCTTTGGATTGGTGTATTCCATATGTGGATATCTATTGGATCAGATCGACAGCGAAAGCCAATAAGATTGAAACATTGTCATATCGCCAATGAAGAGGTTGCTTTTTATGTTGGCATATTTGGGCTGATTGATCAAATAGTTATACTTGCTCATTGCTTTGTGGCTTGTGTCTCCATCCAGTATATTAATAAAATGAATATTAGTTGATGCTACCAAGATCTCTAATTGACATCTCACGAAATGATATACCTCTCTTAAGGCTCTTGTTTGTGCTCCACCAGCATCGCAAACGAACTTTAAGTTGTAATATACTTTGCTATCATTGATCATCTGGATGCCATCAAAGTTCTCTGTATATTCGAATCCATCAATATCTCTCATTGGACATTTCTTATCGATGATTGTCATAGATCTCATATAAATGCGATCAAACGTTTTGCGCAAAGGAAGCTTGGTGATCTTCTCAATTATTCTATTTTGGTATTTCTCACATTCATTAGATTTGCCAGTTATATACCAATGCCGTGTTTTGCGCCATTGTTTAGTTTGATACTTGGCACTGGGTATCAGCAGCTTCTGCTTAGTCAGACACATTCTAATCCAGCTTTGGATCTTGATAATGCTGAACATAAAATTGGCATCTTCAGAGATCGATAATGCACTAATAAGGTATTCAATATCAATGGAACTCATGGTAGCTATATGATATAATCATATGTGTCAATTTTGTTATATTCATGATTCCCAAAAATGAAGCAACCAATATCATGGTCGAAGAATATTAGCCACGTGGTTCGCAATGTGATACCCAAATCTACATGCTACTGCATTACCAATCTACATGCTACTGCATTACCAATCTGCATGATTTGCTCTTTTTCTGATCCACGCAAGATATACTCATCAGGGAACGTTTGGATGCGCTTGAGTTCTAATATAGTGAGTCTTCTTATTTCAGTATCTGAGTATTTCACTAAGGCATCATATCCATCTTTCCAATATCGTGCTGGAATAGTATATGATGGTTTCGTCAGATCCAAGAACTGAGCCCCAAATCCTTTTCCCTCACGACGCATCCTTGCGCGTTTTGCCATTAATCCGGTGATTGCGCGTTTTGCCATTAATCCGGTGATTGCACGTTCAGATAGAAACTGTTTTGGATCGACATCTTCACGCTTTTGTAGTATTGATCCAACTGCGATTCTGTTATCTGGATTGATTGGAATGATAGGCTCTGGTATGATATTCAAATCCTTGCGAACTCCGATGATTATTACCCGTCGACGCAATTGTGGCACCTCGAAATCACATGCGTATAGTTTATTGATGATACAGTTATACTCTTCTGATAGTAGAATCATGATACGATCGATCAGTAGATTACGTTCATTATCCTTCACTGAAAGGATTCCAATTACATTCTCCATCACGAATACCTTTGGTTTGAAATACATCAAATATGCGTAATACTCCATGAATAGATTCGATCGTGGATCATTTGGATCGCGCCTCTCCCTCAAAATTGAAGCAAAAGCACTATAATATACAAGACAACCAAAAATAGCCATTTCAGCTAAGATGATGCTCTACAACCTGCTTGCCGTATTGCCAATTCTGGGCAATTTCGTTGCTGGAACCACTACATTCGAGAATTGTGTGAATCCCAACAAGCAGATCTTGTTGACGTTTGATGATGGTCCGGATGTCAATACCCACGCAGTTGCCGATACGCTGAATGCTTATAGCATCCATGGGCTGTTCTTCATCAATGGAGTCAAGGTATACAGGAACAATCAGCAAGATTTGGTGAAATCATTATACAATGCTGGACATGTATTTGGAACGCATACGTATTCGCATGTAGCATTGACTGGGCTGAATGGTTTCAATATCCGCCGTGAGTTCTATGACAACGAGCTCGATGTGTTCCGTAAGCTGTTCAACAAGAGACCGTATTTCGTCCGAGCGCCATATTTCGACTATGATGCTCGTGTTATGGGCATCTTTGACGAATTTGGATACATTGAGGTGAATCCATCGTTCGAAAGCACAGATTGGGTATCTCCTGATAACTATACTCGTGTTATTGAAACGATCAAGGCGAAGATTGATAGTGGTGGTTCATTCATCAATCTGATTCACGAGACTATTGGATCCAATGCCAATGTTCTTCCCGCGATCATTCCATATGCGTTATCTAAGGGATATACATTCGTCGATCCTATTGGATGTCTTGGAGTTGCTCAAAACTATCAATCTGATAATACGTATGGTCCCAATTTGTTGAATGGAGTTAGCCAAAACTACCAACAAGGTTAGATACCATCCATAGTTGGAATGCTTGTTTTTTTATGATTTGTAAAATAGCAGATTTTGATAGTTTATATAGCATATCCTGCTACAATCTAGTATCCCACCAATTATCAAAGCCGACTTCAGTTTAACATTCAGTTTAACATTCAGTTTAACATCATGTTAGCCAACGTACTCCTCCCAAGTTTCATCATGAAATGCATCATTGCGGATGACGATAAGCGCAAGAGATTCTACAATCTTGCGAACATATACGTTTATCTCATTGTGTGGCATATCATTGTCATCGGAATCGCCTGTGTCTCATTGGATTTCTGCACGAACATGTTTCGTGATCAGAAGAATAAGCACACTCTGTATTGCCATCGATTCAATTATTTGCTGTATGCATTTATTGGAATCATGTCGATATGCATCATCGCCAATACATCAATATCCTTGTGGTACCACTATTTCAACAAATACGAACACGCGATCAAACACATGGACAATGAAACGAAGGATGGTGTATTCATACTTGGCACTCTATACAAGGAAACCAAAGGAGATATCAATCAATTGATAGATTCGGTCAGTGCTGATGGGTACAAGAACTTGATGATTGTCTTCATGCTAGATGGTGAGTATTGCGTGGATACATTGTTCAATGAGGTATTCGAACAAGAAAGCGAACTGCTATATCAAAACGAAGCAATATCATACAATAACAACACGATCAATTATTGCCATCACGTGCATCGAGGATTGCAATTCTTGGTGATTGTGAAGAACAACAATGCGGGAAAGAAGGATAGCCAATGTATCTTCTATGATATGCTGAATCTGGATATGCATTTCAATAATATGGACCATGCGTTGCATCCGCTTGTTAGATATTTGTATCAGTTCGTGAATATTATAGATTACAAGTACATGCTATTGCTCGATGGGGACACCATTATCGAGAATGACAATACCGTTATGAAAATGGTACACATCATGAACACATTCACGGACCATATCGCGATTTGCGGAACTACTGAAGTGCTGAACAAAAACGAAAACATACTTACCATGGGTCAGCATTTTGAGTACTTCATGTCGCACTTGCTGCTGAAAACATTCGAAACAGCGATATTCAATACATTGGTATTGTCTGGATGCTTCACGATGCTTCGCATTCACGTTGGGAATGATACTTTGGTCAATGAAGCAGTTCTTGCCGAGTATAACAAAACACCAACCAATCTGATCGAAGACAATCTATTGAAATTCGGGGAGGATAGATATCTGACGAGCATTCTGATCAACACATACACAGATATGAAAATCAAGTATGTACCAGCGGTTAAGTGTATCACAGAAGTGCCAGCATCGTTTAAGCATTTGATTCTTCAGCGCCGTCGTTGGAGCAATAGTTTGATCGCGTGTCATATATATCTGCTGCAGTCGAAATTCATCAGTATTGGGCTGTATGTGGTGGTTGTTATTGAGTTATCCGTAATTCTCTTGCTGCCATTGCTGATTATCGTTGGTCTGATTGGATTTATATTGACGATGTCAATTCAGGGATATAGCGCGCTCCCAGTTATCATAACTGGAAACATATCGTTAATGAACTTCTATGTCACACTGATTTCGGGCAAATACCGCATGTTGTTATATTACTTTCCATTCATGGTATTGTCGTGGATGTTCACGATCATCATTCCATATGATAGCATCTTGAGATTTAACGTAGTTGAGTGGAATAGCGTATCAGATATATCATCGAGCAATGATAATGGATCTGATGATCTATCTTTGGATAGCGCAAATTACATCCTAAGCATTGATAACTCTATTTAGGTCTTTTTTATGGGTTGCTTAAAATTGAAGCAAAGGCACCATAATATAGAAGAACCCAAAATTGAAGTATAATCATGAGTTCGACACTTCTCGGAGACTTTAAAATGGTAATGCAGACGGTCAGAGATTTACACATATCAAAAGAAGATAAAGAGACCAGTTTGGATTACGACAAGTTTCAGAAGAAGATCATAAAAATGATGCAAACCCCAAAGAAGACAGATTCGGAATTTGCTCTATTTCAGAGATACAGCAGAATGATGCAAACTGCCAAGGAAATGCGCGATCATGGGATCCCATTTGTCGATTCGTTGATGGAAGAGATTTGTTATGATATCGATAAGAGCCATAGTTGATTTGGGTTTCTTTTTATGGTTGGTCTAAAATTGAAGCATATGGAGTATAATATAGTAGATACCAAATGGATTCAACTGATACGGATTTGATGGATACTGATAAGCTGCTCGAGGAAGTCAAACTGGTTCTTCAGAAAATGGTTTCGGACAAAAAAGCCAAGCATCATAAATCGGTATTTGAAAGCACGCAACCAAAGGTATCTAATGAAGAAATGCTTGATGAGTATTTAGAAATGCGACTTCGAAAAGCCAAGTATATACAAATGCGTAAATCGCCATTTGCTAATCTATCGATTGATGATTAAAGTTATGATATTGATGTGGTTTCTTTTTCATGTTATATAAGATGACAACGATCAAGGAAGCGATATCAACACTATCCACTCTTCGTCCGAAATATGTATTCATAACAGCGAAATCTGGTGCTGGTAAGACATATCTGGCAAATCATTTAAAAGGATATAAGATTCTCAGCCTTGATGATGTTGTTCTTGCTGTTGGCAAACGATTTCACATAATGGAACGTGGAGGACTATTTGGGATCTACAAATGCAAGCAACCTCCGCGCGTTATGAAGGCATTTGTTGATTTGGTACATGAGTTCTTTGAGAAGCATCCATGCGATCCTATTGCGGTGGAAGGTGCTATTGGCGATGCTAATCTTATTAGACGAATCTTCTCGGGAGCATATTCGGTATTTACATTTGTGTATCTCCAAACGAAGAATACAAAAGCATATGCAGATCGAATGATGAAACGATTCAAATTAGAGAAGAAGCAGCATATACGTAGCTTGGCGATTTGGACTGAGATAACTCCAGAATTGGAAGCAGCATCACTCAACTCTCCAAAGCTCAAGCAATTCATGATGAAGATGGCAAAAAAAGCAATACTGGGAAACAAACAGCGATATCAATATTTCATAAAAAATAGATTCAACATATACAACGTGCAGGTATAAATCTCTTAAGTCTTAAATGGTCAATTGAACCACTTATGCCCACAGAACATACACGTGATAATGAGCGTTGCTGGTTCATCAAGAGAGCGCATTTGCATACTACGAACGGTGCTTTCTTTATGTCCGCACTGCCGGCATTTGTATAATGATGATGTTTTAATATTAGCCTTCTGGTTAAGTCGAGCATTCAATTGTTCGATTAGATGCTCGTTTCGCGATGGGGATAAATCTCGATCATCCAATAAAGATACCCTTACTGGATCAATTGCTCCGTTGAGTAATCCAGTGGCAAGATACTCATCCCCGACTTCAGATGTGTTGTCGAGATTCTTAGTAATGCGCATCACGCGAGTGCGGTATAGTTGCTCGAATTGACGATTTGAGAATTCGTTAGGAAGCAACTCCTGCTCGGCAATATTGAGTGAATCATTATAACATGATAGCTCAATCGTGATGATCATATCCGCATAATCATTGATATCTCCATCAATGAGGTATCCTTCAATAAGAGCCGCAATCAGAATCAAATACCCGCGACGAAGATCATTATATGACGTATCGGTATAAACCATACTCGGAAGAATGAACGAAGGCATGATAAAAGATGATCTTGTATATAATACTACATTGCTATCAATTTTACAAACGGCTCGAAGTACAAAAAGTAATCAATGCAACCAACCTAGAGCACAATAACATCGCCATCCATTTCGACATTGAACAACCCCAATGGTCTCTTTGCCACACGCTCGAGTTCTTCCCACACACGACGGAATGTCTCAGTATTTGCCAGAGCACTACCTCTCAGTGCTATGAGTTTGGCTTGTATTCTCACGAGCATCATCTTCGATCTCGCAATTATCTGCACCTTGACTCCATCATCATTTATGTTCTTGAGCATATTCTCGATCTCTGATGTGGCATTGTCGATGGAGAGCACTCTTTCGACGAATTCATTCATGTGGGTTGCTTTATACAGTGAAACAGCATTCAAGTGCTGTTGAAGTTGCATCGTGTCTTCAAGATTCAGCTTCAATGCATAGGATTCGTTGGTCTTGCCAACTATGATGTCAATATTGTTGCAAATCCGTACATTCATAGTCGTCAGCCGGCTCATTTCTTTGATCTCTGTGGAGAGCAATGATGTCGCGCGTTCGAGTGCAAGATTGATGGCTTCCATGGTGGATTCAACTTCGTGAGGTCGATTTGTTATATTTACTTCCGAACTCTGCTATTTTATACTGAATCCTATATTGGTAAGTATAGAGAGTCCAACAAAACATGGGATCATGCCATTCAGAATATATTGATGATGAACCTTCACCGATTGAAATCGCAATGGAACGATATTACAGTAATGAGAAGATAGATTGGGATTCGATATTCATGAGGTATCGATTTTCCACGAATGACATCATCGCCCACTCAGATGATATAGATTGGACCGCACTATGTCGCTACCATCCGTTAAGTTTAAACTTCATTAAGGATAACTATGAGAATATCGACTTTTCTGCTCTTTCGAAGAGCCGATATTTGAACGACGATGTCGTGCATGCATATATCGAGAAACTAATATTCATTCGAGTGGTAATGTCAAAATCTATATCACAACTATACGCGGAAGAGCTATTGCTTGGATCCAAGATATCCTATATGATACCACTACTGAAACATTATAGATTTCGTGATAGATTGCTAATGCAGTTAGATCCTAAATCTCTGAATCCTGATGTTTTCTATGCAATGGTCCGATATCAAAATATGGGCGAATACTGTTTGATGTATTTTAAGGATTATGTAGATTGGCACGTTGTTTGTCGATATCAGTTTATCACATGTAGCTTCGTTTTAGAAAATCTTGAGCGCATCAAATGGAAGAGCCTATCGCGGAATAGATGCTTATCATGTGGCGTAGTGATTCGATTCAGACACCTTCTATCGAACACAAGAGAAGTAAGGGATGCACTTGGAGGATCAACATGCGAAGTTCTCAATAATAGGCATATGGCTACTATATAGAAGATGACAACATATTCAAAAGATGTCGCCCAATGCCGAAAGAATAACCTCTGACCAGTTTCTATTTCTGAATTTGGTTGGTTCTGGTTTCATATATCTGGGAGCATTGATTGGCTTATCACCTAAGCAATATCCGTTGATATGCATCTTGGCGTAGCAATCCGCTATGAAATGGTTGCTTCTTCCGCATCTCCAGCATACATTATTGGCAGTATTGATTTCACGACATAGTAGTTGATGCTGATATCTCGGCATTCGTATAGCGACATACGAACCTCCACGTACATTGTCAATTCCATATTTACGCATATATTGCTTGGTGATGATATCCTCCGTCCAGTCATCTACATTTCTATATACGGCAATGAGTTTGATAATTGGATAATAGCTGGTCCATGCCGATCCTTTTTTTGCCTTGTGCTCGGATAGTCGTTCCTCCAATCGGTTCTCTGTGGTTGCGCCAACATAGTAT
>Ga0224522_1000490_pt1 | contig 12924 bp, 13 predicted proteins | sample CFST25metaG_FD_182733 | JGI IMG/M metagenome (GOLD analysis project Ga0224522, IMG submission 182733) | Peat soil microbial communities from Stordalen Mire, Sweden - C.F.S.T25 | ecosystem: Environmental > Terrestrial > Soil > Wetlands > Peat | place: Sweden: Norrbotten County, Stordalen Mire...
CCATTAACCACAGAGGGGCACAAGCGTTAAGAAATAGCCCGGTGGGCTATTTTAGCGCTGTGGCCAGGTTGCAGAGGTGGCTTATACACAAAGGTCACAAAGATCTGAAATATAGGATTTTACCTTTATGTGCTTTGTGCCTACTTTGTGTACTTTGTGGTTAAAAAGAACTTTTTCAACAACCCCTCAATTCTTTCTTTTTCAAAGGATTTAATTCATGTTTCCGAATTAGTCCCCCTTTAGGGGGATCCCGCGGAGCGGGAGGGGGCATCTCATCCATTACCATACCGTGTCACTTTCAATATGCCTTTCAGACCCTGAATCTTTCTCATAATTCCATGAAGGATATCGCTGTTTGGAACCATAATATTGAGCATTCCTTCAAATAAGCCATCAGTCATGTTATAATTGAAGCTCCTGACAATTGCCTTCTGCTCCGCAATTACATCTGCAATTTTATTCACCATGCCAACATCTTCAATTCCGGTTATTTTAACCGTTGCTATGAATGACGGACTATTCTTTGACTTCGACCAGCGTGCAGCAATTACCCTGTAAGGATACCTGGCCATCATGTTATGAGCATTTGGACAGCTTGTTCTGTGAATTTTTATTCCTTCGGAGATTGTAACAAAACCAAAAACACTGTCTCCGAAAACAGGATTGCAGCATTTTGAAAGTTTATAATCAAGTCCCTCTACCCTGTCTTCAATAATCAGGTAATCAGAGATCTGGGAATCAATCTGCTCTTTTGTCTCCTTCTCAGGCAATACCACTGCCGTAGGATTTTCTTCCGGCAATTCCTCCTTCAGTAAAACATCTTTTATCTGAAGGAGTTCGATCTTTTCAGTTGCAATCAGATAATAAAGATCCTGGGCAGTTTTCAGACTATAAGAAATGAGCAGTTTTTGTATTAGTGTATCGCCATATGTTATCTTCCAGTTTTTCATCCGGCGCATCAGAATCTCTTTTCCCTCGGCAGCTGCTTTGGTTTTCTCTTCATTCAGCACTTGTTTGATCTTCGTTTTTGCCTTTGTCGTAATTACAAAAGATAACCAATCCTGCTTTGGCTTCTGGTTCTTAGATCTTATTATTGAAACATGATCTCCATTTTGTAAAACATGCTTTATTGTCACGTTCTTACCATTGACTTTGGCTCCCACACATGTCGAACCGACAGCCGTATGAATATCAAAGGCAAAATCGAGAACGGTAGCGCCTGCAGCCAGTTGACGCAGATCTCCTTTGGGTGTAAATATAAAGACTTCATCAGTATATAAACCCGATCTTACCTCGTCAAGAAATGCATTGTCCTCTTTCTCCGATGATTCCAGTATCTCACGCATCTTTGATAACCACGAGTCAAGTCCTCCTTCTCCCTTTATGCCCTTATATTTAAAATGAGCAGCTAATCCCTTTTCAGCAATCTCATCCATCCTTGTGGAGCGAATTTGCACCTCAACCCATTTTCCTCTTGGTCCTACCACAGTAGTATGAAGAGATTCATACCCGTTCGATTTTGGTATGGAGATCCAGTCGCGTAACCTGCTGGGATTTGGCTGATATAAATCGGTTACGACCGAAAAGGCTCTCCAGCAATCTGATTTTTCGGTTTCACCGGGACTATCAATAATAATCCTTACTGCAAAAAGATCATATACCTCCTCAAATTCCACTCCTTGCTTTTTCATCTTAAGCATAATGGAATGTATTGATTTTGTGCGGCTTTTAATAGTGAATCTAAAGCCTTGCTTCTCAAGTTTTTCTTTGAGAGGAGCTGAAAAATCACGTATCAGCTTATTTCTTGAGGCCGTTGTTTGCTTCAGCCGACAATCAACGTAAGTATATTGTTCCGGCTCAAGATATTTGACAGCCAGATCCTCCATTTCAGATTTAATATTATAAAAGCCCAGCCTATGTGCCAGAGGCGCGTAAAGGAAGTAGGTTTCCGAAGCCATTGGAATCCTCTGCGCTTCAGGTGCATTATCAAGGTTACGCATATATTCAAGCCGTTCTATAAGCTTGATAAGGATAACCCTGACATCGTCAGCAAGACTTAAAAGCAGTTTCCGGAAGTTTTCTGCCTGGTAAGATGCTTGCATCGAATCGATGCTTGTAATCCGGGCAAAACCATTTAGTATCTCAACTACCTTGTTACCAAACTCTTTTTCCAGTTCTTTTGGTGTGAGACTAAGATTATTGTAGGAATCATGCAATAAAGCTGTGATAATAGCTGTAAGCCCTAGCCCCATCTCACCGGCAATAATTCTCGCAACAGAGAGTGCATGAAGGATCTCAGGCTCACCTGTCAGAATTACTTTATCACCGCATGCTTCAACTGCAAGATCTAAAGCTCTTCGTATAACATGATTATCTTCAGGAGTAACAGTATTTTTTGCAGCTATAAGAAGAGCCCTGTAACCACTATTTATTTTCTGTGTTTCAATATTCATCACCTCTGTGTATGTAGATCTAACCTATAAACTTCAAAACAATCAAAATAGTTCTATGATCGAAAAAAAATCCCCGGTCTTGTCAGTGTCCGGGGATTTCTAAAAAGCAAATTTAATTCTTTTATCTGAATGAAACCCCCAAACCTGTGGAGAGAACATTATATTGGGCCCTGGTATAATCGACATGAAATGTGATCACCGACATTTTAAGCCTGAATCCGATATTTGCTCTCAGACCTGAGAAATTTTCCATATCCATATTTGGGAAATCAGAACCTTTTATTACCCCGGTTTTATTATACTGAACGTAGGGAGCATCCGGAACAGGAGTTGGTGTTGGGAAATTGCCTGAAAGGTCAACGGAAGTTTTCGTTTTACAATAACCAAGTCCACCGTAAAAAGTAATTACCTTTAAATTGAGCGATGCTATTGCGCTTATATTTAATGCCTTAACATTAACTTTCAGATTCTGATCGTTGAAAGAAGTAGCTACATCATAAGGTGTTGTGTAGGAGCTTATAGTGAGATCGGGTTGTAAATCCACCGGTATATTTCCTGTAATACTGGTATATCCGGCAAAAAGCGAAACATCAAATGGTAACATTTTATAACCCGGGACATATTGCATAATACTATGAACCAGGCCTACGCCCCATAAAGAAACATTGCCATCTTTAATGTTTATTTTAGGCAGGAATCTTACTTTAAGCTCTGTCCCCAAGGGTAAGCCAATTCCAACTTGTGCTGTAGGAACAGGAACATATCTCCAGGCAGTTCCTGCAGGTGTATTAAAAGTGATAAGAGATACTCCGTTTGGTTTGTAGGTCATCAAAGGACCTTTTATATCAGGACCAGCCACAGTAGATGCAAGACCAGTACCGGTCAATGACGAAGAAAGACCGATCTTTGATACGTCAAAAGTTTCGGCAGATGAAGGAACTATTCCCACGCTGATCCCGGCCGTAATATCAAATCCGCCGAATTTATGAGGTTTTGCAGTATTATACCAGCCACCATTAAGACCTGCACCAAAAGCGTCCGCAAAAGGGGATATATAGGCCTGAAGGTATTTTGCACCATCAGCCGTACCGCTTCTCAGAAAATTAACATTTTTAAATTGTGAAAAGGATACCAGTGAGAACAGAAAAAGACTGATCATCAGAACCCCTGATCGTTTTGTGAATTGATTGGTCATAGCAATTTTATTGGTTCATAATCCGAATTAATACAAATATAGAAAAAAATGAATACTGTGCTGCAGGCTGCATCAGACATCACATTACATTACATTGACTAATTCTGACCGGATAAAGTTGCGTGGTAATTTTACAAAATATCGCTTTTATTCATCAGGGCTCTTCTTTTTAATCTGATCAAGGCTCTTTAATTCTTGTATATCAATACTTTTTGACATATCAGAAATGTTCTTAAGATTGAGCTCTCCTTTTATTGAAATCAGAGAATTCCCTCCCGGTCCTCCTTTAACAACGAGTAATTCGGAGATTGTATTTCCACTCTGTTTAATAAGAAATTTCGTAATATCAGGTCCGGTTTTAACGACCATCAGTTCTTCATAAATTGACAGATCAAGCTTTTTACTGAGTTCAGTGTAAAAATTCAGGTTTTTATTAAGCAGCGAATCATCAACGGAAAGTATCTTAATTGATTTCAGCTTGTTTATAACATCATCAGCATCTTTATTTTCCGGATCCTTATTCGCAAACATACTGAACATTTTACTTGAGATCGATACAACGGTGAATCCTTGCTTTTCAGAGTACTTGTTAAACATCTCATCTACCGGATTGCCTTGAGCCTGAATTATCAGAGTCAGGCATAAAGCAGTTAAAGAAAGAAAAACCTTTTTCATATCATTGATTTTTATTTGTTTATATTTTTATCAACAGGAACATGAGATAAGGAAATTGCTCTTTGAAGATAATCAAGGTTCTTCAGATTCCTCTCAACTATTCCGGTGGATTTATTTATTGATTCAAAACTTTTCCTGGTAATCTCACTCATCTTACCAACCGGTTCCAGAACCTGAGCGCCATGATTCAGCTGAGATGAAACATCCCTTAATACTTTTATTGTTTCGGCATAGGCAATTGCCGGATCGGTGAATGTATCGCCTGATTCAGCTCTTTTCATAAAGAAGAAATAAGATCCGGTAAGTATGAGAATTCCGGCTGCAGCACTCAGCATCGGAATGAGGTACCTTCTGAGATTATGTAATCCCTTTGATCTTACTGATGCGTCAATACCTGCCAGTATCCTGGCTTCAAAGTCGATGGATGGCTCAGGTATATCTTCAGTTTCAGCATAATAGCAGAAAATTATCTTTTCAGCTTCATAGCCTTCAGGGATATTGCCTTTTCGAAAAAAAATTCTTAAAGCATTCTCCTCCTCTTCAGTACTCTCGCCGTTATAGTACTTTTCGATCAAGCTCTTTAATTCCTTTTCGTTCATTCTGATACTTGTTAAATTCGTTTCTTATCATTTTCCGGGCCCGTGAGAGAGTCACTCTCAGCGTATTTATGTTCTGCCGAGTTTTGACAGCTATCTCTTCATAAGAGAGATCTTCTATTTCCCTGAGTTTTATAACATCCTTATAAATGTCAGGTAATTTATCTATAATATGATTCAGGATAGCTTCTGATTCCATGTTTTCCAATAGCTCAAATGGTGATGAATTATCAATACTTTTAATCTCATGGCTATCAATGTCCTCCTGAATAAAGTGCTTTTTTTTCCTGAGCTGATCTATACAAAAATTTTTAGTCATTGTTACTGCCAGGGCTGCGGGGCTGTTATATTCATCAAGTTTATTCCCCAGGTTCCAAAGCTTGACGAACACCTCCTGAACAGCATCTTCCGCCTCCTCCTGGTTCCGGAGAATGCGGAATGCATAACCGTATAAGTTGCGGTTATTCTGCCGGACAAGATCATTAAAATCAGCCCTTGTCATTCCTGTTTAGAGCAATAAAAAGATTGCTTATAAAGATAGCTACATTATTAATTACTTATTATCTGTTGTTATGTTAAGTCTGTGACCTTTCTCAGCATCTTTTGAGAACTTTTTCGCCTCAGAGTAAGTCATGCTGCCCTTTACCTGGATGAGGGCGTTATCTGTCCCGCCTGCTATAAGTAAAAATTCCCTGAACTTGTTGCCTTCAGAACGTACCAGCATTCTCAGATCCTGGTCTGATTTTTTGACTCTCATAAACTCATCATAGTTTTTCAGATCTATATCATTAATAACCAGATTATAAAAGTTATCAACCTTCATGCTTTTATCCTCCTGTGCAAGAATGCGTATCTCAGTAATATTTGCAGGCAGTGAGGCATCGTCATCATTATCGCCAAGACAATGAGCCAGTTTGAGCAGATTTCCATCTATTGTTACCGTGGTAAAGCCCTCTTTGCCTGCATATTTTTCAAATAAGTCATCGATAGATTTCTGACTGTAAGAAAGTGTTGCGGTAATCGTTAGAACGATAAATAATAATAGTTTTTTCATAGCGTCTGTATTTAAATTAATATTTGATTTTTAATACATGACGTGGGGAAAAGGATATCATTACAAAGAAATATTTTATTTACTGTAAGATATCAAAATGGTTGAGGTTGAGGTTGAGGCTGAGGTTGAAATAAGTTTAATGCGCTTAACCTTAACCTAAGCATATTACATGTATACTCGGACGTATTTTAGGCTTTTCCAATTCTGTTTTTGCGATATATGGCATGAGCATTTTTACAATATTATGTGCAAGGTTTTTCTAGGACGAGACATACTAAAGTTAAACAAAAAATATAATTGTTTCTAAACAATAAAGGGGATTTTACATTGGCGGATATCAACCGGCGCAAAAATGGATGAAGAACCATAAAGGAAACGTTTTATCCTTTGAGGATATTCAGGATTAACAGAAAATTATTGTTGCACTGGCCGAGACTGACCGGTTGATGAAGGAGATTGATGAGATTGAGATTACCTAATGATTGTCTGGAGGGTAGATGTTTTAGGTGTTATTCTTTCAACCATAACGGTTGAGTGTAGCAGCAGTAAAGAATTGCGGGCCACTTTCCTGTCCACAGATACCAAAGTTTGAGCGGGCAGAATCCTTGAATAACAATTGAAACCCTTATTACATATAGCCTTTTTTAGCGTTTCGTGCATTTATTTCAGGTAATAAAAACCCTCTTTTTTTACAACCGTATTAGAAGTAATCTTATCACTATTGGGCAATTTCTTTATTATTCGCTCCCAATTAGTCTTCTCATTATCATAGCTTAGGCAATCATACTTAATAAAAGGCGATTCATGAATAATTCTAATTGGAGCGTTAATGTCACCTTTAGGAATTATCTTACCATTAATATAATCTGCTTTAGCATAACTAACCTGAATTAAAACTGGCTTTTCATTTTGATCAATGAATAAGGTTGCTATACACCCTGGAGCAATCATATAACCATTACTTATTACCAAATTTGTTATCCAAGAATACAGTGTTTCCTTCTGATAAGAAAACATCTGCAAATATTTTTCCTTGGTTATCTTTTTAAAAGTGGTATCATTAGCAGTTATCGCAGTTTTAAGATCATTCTCAACTTCAAGATTAAACGACAGTTCTTTTTCTAAAATTTGCAATTTTTCCTTTGCATTGCTAATATGCACCGAATTAGGATACTTGGTAATAAAATTTCTATAAGCATTAATTGTTCCTTCTTTATTCTCGGCATTTTTCCAATCTTCTTGTTCTTGCAGCTCTTCTAATTTTTGTTTAGCTATTACAGTGTATTTCCCATCAGGATATTTACTTATAAAATCCTGATATGCTGAAATAGAATTTAAGGATTGGGTTTGCTCCCAGGTTCTTTTCGATTGACTGAAAACAGCAATTGAACAAATAAGACACATTGCACCAATAAATAATATCTTTTTCATAACAATTGATAATTAATTTGCCTACTCTATAAAGGATTTTCGACTTACTCCCAAATTTTATTTAATAATGCAAACACACCTGGTGAGCTTTCTAAGATGTTAAAAGACAAAAATCACGAATCACTTCTTTGAAAGTTGAATATCATGTATACAGTTGATTAATTCATCACCGGTTAATCTCTTTTCGATACAATTAAATATTGCATCAATTAAATCTATACACATTTCAAACTGAGTAATTTTATTAACATAGAAGATCTTTTGTTCCTCTAAAGATGCATCTTCAGGAAGTTCATAGTCAAATAATACAATTGCATTTTTTTCATAAACAGATGAATATGTTCTTAAGTAATTATCAGTGTATTGAGAGACTAATATAGACCTTTGTGATTTTGTCAAGGTCATTCCAATGTCCTTTCCAAATTGATTTGCCTGCATTACTGCGAGGGAATGTACAGTAACGTAAGCCGCAACGTAAGCCGATGCATCGATAATTGCATTTTCTACTTTTTCTTTCTTTATGGCTTTATCGATTTTGGTTATTTCTTGTTTCTCTTTTTGAATAGACTCATTATAGAACAGCTTTGCTTTTGCGTAATAGTCTTTAGAAACTTGAAGTTCAGACATTGCCAAATAAAAATCACCTAAAAAATGATTCATTCTTGCATTAGACTCTATTTCGCTGTTCGAATCTTTACCTTTTGCACCATGTTCAAATAAAAAAAGAGCAAGAGCACGATTATTAGAAAGGCACTCAAGCGAAAAAGCGGATTCATTTTTTATATTATTAAAATTTAAGTCTGCACCTTTATTTATCAATATGTTGATTATTTCTTTAGATATTCCTTTAGCTTTTACTGCATACATTAGAGGAGTATATCCATTATTTGACGTATCATTTACTGAGCATCCCTTTTGTAATAGCAAATAAGTAATTTCCAAGTTACCTGAAGGCGCAGCGTACATTAGTGCATTTTTCCCATTATTGTCTTTTACTGTTATGTCAACTCCCTTCTCAAGTAAATAGTTAAGCATATCTGTTCTCCCAAATTTCGCAGCTGCAATTATTGGATATGTAAATTGTAACCCTCCCATTTTTTTTGAGATATCATAACCATTCTCACAAAATAATTTCACGATATCAAACTGATTAAGTTTGATTGCATAATAAAAAGGAGTAAAGAGTATTTGTAATCTTTCTGAAAATTCAAATTCTCCTACAAAATTAGAACTTGGTTGAAATATATACGTGGATTTACAAGTATCTGATTTAGCACCATTTTTTAAGAGTAATTCAACCATCTCCGGATCTTTATGTCCTACAGCAATCATTAAAGGACTGCAATATCTTGAGTGTTCATTAACATCAGACCCTTCATCAATCAACTTTTTGACAGTTTTTAAATCGTGTAAAATAACAGCTTTATGCAATGGCGGTTGACTATTAGCTGGTAGAATACTAATGCATACACTTGTCATAAGAATGAGTAGTGCTTTTTTCATTACTTTGATATCTACAATTTATTTGTGTTTTGATTATTAGCTCATTATTTGATATTAAAATGATGAGCTAAAACTAGCCTTTTTACTTCCCATTCTATCGGTAACTATTTTTGTTGAAACTACTTTTCCTTTTTCAAAGACAATATCATACCCATCTATGGAAGCATTGCCAGTATACAAACTTTTTTCATTTGCATTTTGAGGGAAAATACCCATGCCAACATATAGTCCACCCATTATGTTCCTATTTATCACCTCTTCCATGGACAACAGAGAGATAACTTCTTCAAGTGATAATCCTGGAGTTAGTTTTGAATTTATGGTTGAGATTTGTTTAGCTCCAAGATCCTTCAGTTCAGTCAGCTGTTGTCTTGCAGAGTCAGCATGTACACCAGCTGGATATAACTTCAGATATTCAGTATACCCTTGAATAGGATCAGTTGTTTTTGACCAATCCCATTCATCCATCTCATTTAAATCTTTGAAAAGTCGAACACTGCATCCACATTTACGGGGTGCCGCAGATTCGCATTGGGTTATATCCATTTGGACATTTTTCGATGAATAGATATAGAAATCCCAAGCGCGTGTTGAACTCCAAAAAGCGTCAACTTTCCCCAGGTCACTGAATCCGTATAGATTGCGTGTTCCCCCTAAGGCTAAGTTGAAACCAGTACTACCGCCCCTACTTAATGCTGCACGAACCACTTCAAAATTTCCGCCTAAAAAATTATACAACTTTTCCCATTCTTCGATGCTAGGTAGATGCCAACCTTCAGTTTCTACTTTTGTTGCTGTTTCCCAATCATACAAGTAGCCAAACAGTCTAACATTACTTGTATCATTTTTATATGCATAGCATGATCCGCTTTTTGGTTTGTAAGCAAGATTTTCTGCCATGACCCATTGGTTTCCAATTCTCACTGTTCTGTAGACTTTCCCGTCTCTTTTATCTGTAAAAGTTCCTGTTTTTTGTGAGAAACATCCTAAATAGCAAATAGCTAGCCCTAAAATAAGAATTAATCGTTTCATTTTATCAAATTAATTTTTCTACTCAATTACTCCTAGGTCCATGACTTACTTAAACTGGCAACTTATCTCTGCTTTCTTTTACCGATTATATTAAAGTCTTCTAAAACTAATAAAAAGGCAAATTGATTCGACCTTATTGATTATTTTTTGTATGAAGTGTACAATTTTCTGTACGAATGATATTTGTTGTAAATTTAGATGCATTATATGGAAGCATTTTTCAACAAAATTGAATATATTCACAAAAAAATGCTTATCCCAATCGATACTAAAGTTAAACAAAAAATATAATTGTTTCTAAACAATAAAGGGAGTTATACATTGGCGGGTATCAACCGGTACAAAAATGGCTTAAGTACCGTAGAGGGAGAGTTATAAACAGAAAGTCCCGGATTTCTCCAAGACTTACTTCGCTGCTGGTGTATGTGAGATCTGTCCGAGCAAATATTTTTTGTGTCCCAAATTTAAACTCTCCCAAGGCCTACAGCAAATTTTTCTTGCTTGAGGTACCTTTAAAACTGAACAATAATGAATAGATATTGTCACCTTTGGTATTTAATTTGGATCAGAATCAGATAGGATATTGGTTGAATTATCGAGATTATTTTGATCAATTTGTTCCATTTTATAATTATATTGAACTCTAGTTCTGCCTAATCTGGAATGGATTTTCGGCTTCCACCTTTCTAATACTCGAATATATTACTTTATTCCAAATTCTGTACATATTTCTTTATCCGATTTACTAAGATCAACTTTTTGTATAGCTCTGTATTTCATGTCTTTGTCTTTTATATAAGCTTGCCCAGGTTTTAAACCAATCTTTTTAGCTGTGGCAACTTCTTCCTCTGCAAAATCTCGCCAGATATAAACAACTGGTTCCATAGGAACTGAAGCACCAAGCATTCCCTGCCTATTAGTTGATGTCTCTGGCTTATCACCAGTTAAGACAGAAGGCACATAGCTGGATCCCTCCATCGTTACAATCATGCCTGAACCAAAGGAAGAATTAGTTTTACCATGGGTCACTCCCATTCCTTTTGAAAAAATGCAGATACAATTTGCTTTTTCCCAATCTTTTTTCCCCTGATTACATCCAATTAAAAGAAAAATAATCATTCCATAAATTAAGTTTTTTTTCATAAGATGTGTAATTATTGTTCTGCCTACTCTTTATGGGATTTTCGGCTTTCTCCTTTTTTTGCATGAATATCAAGGTTTGCTAAAGTTCGTACTTTTCAATATTTCAATTTTGATTATAAACTAATACATTGTTTTTATTAATCGCTTTTTAGTGCTTCAATAAACTGTATTTTATTTTATTGATTTGCAGCTGAGTAGCATAAAGATTAATTTGCTGTTCATCCAAATACTTAGTTTGTTTCCAAACCACTTCAATATTTCCAAAATCTTTTGTTCTAAGAAAACCATTTTGAAGTGTTGGTTCGATAATCTCTATTTTGAGACCTTGCAATTTAAGAGAGTTAATTTTTCCCATTGGATGAATAGTACTTGTCTGCTGTATATGTATATCCATTGAATACTCAAAAGGTATCTCAACTCTTCTAAGAAGGGAATCTATTTTTGTCTTTAGACTACTTTGTTTATGTATCTCAATCCATTCTTTTAGTTTGACAGTATTTACCTCGCCAATTATTGAATCGGTTTCAAGCACATCAATATTAGTTTGCAACTCATTAGCATGGGAACTTTTGGGATATTTCTTTTGAAAATCATTCAACTTTATTAATCTATGGCTTTTTAAAGCGTCTTGCCAATATAGTTCTTCAATAGTCTGTTTTGCAAGATTCGCATTTGGACTATCCGGGTAATTCTTTATAAATTCTTCATAAGAAGTAATTGTATTATTAATTTTTGCCTCTTCCCATCTTTTTTTTTGATTTGAACAACCTAAAATAAAAATCAAAAAATTAAGAAAAATAATAATTGTTAATTTTTTCATGATTTGTAAATTAAAAGTCACCGCTTACTCTTCAAAGGATTTTCAGCTTTCTCCTTTTTCCAAACGCAAGAACATCTAAAATTGATATTTAAGTATTTCTGTTCTGGTATCTTGGTATTTTTTAACTACTAACATTTTCAAAACTTAGATTAAAGCTAGAAAATATTCGTATCGTTAAATCATAATATATTAGTTAATGTATGAAGTGTTTAATTTTCTGTATGAACAAGTCTTTGAATGATATGCTAACCAATGTTAAACTGATTGCAAAAAACTCAACGTTATCTATAATAATACAAATCACATGGGATTTTTACATTGGTGGTTATCAGCCAGCGCAAAAATGGCTGAAAGACCGGAAAGGGAGAATATTATCCTATGAGGATATTCAGCATTAACAGAAGATAATTGTTGCTTTGGCTGAGACTGACAGGTTGATGAAGGAGATTGATGAGATTGAGATTGTTAATTGAACTCACATATAGCCCGATTTTTCACTTGGTTACTGTTACAGACATAAAATAAGCCCTCGATTGAAGGCTTATTTTTGTGATCCAGCTGGGGCTCGAACCCAGGACCCTTCCGCAAAGCGGAATGCTCTACCGCTGCGAAATCAATTCTAATATAAATGTCTTAGATTTCCTGCTTTTTATGAATTTCTCACGAGCCATCGCTTCTTTCTTTGATGCATATGATTCGGAATAAACAAGAATCCACGGGATACCTGCATCAGTGAATTTACCTTTGACTCGATTATGTTCACTAAGTCGCCTGTCAAAGTCTTTAGTATACCCAACATAATAGCGATTAATGCTTTTGCTATGAAGTATATACAATGTATACATTCTCTTTTTAAAACATAAAAAAAGGAATTAAAATTAATTCCTTTTGCTTGTTTTGTGATCCAGCTGGGGCTCGAACCCAGGACCCTTCCGCAAAGCGGAATGCTCTACCGCTGCGAAATCAATTCTAATATAAATGTCTTAGATTTCCTGCTTTTTATGAATTTCTCACGAGCCATC
>Ga0224522_1000492_pt1 | contig 12879 bp, 9 predicted proteins | sample CFST25metaG_FD_182733 | JGI IMG/M metagenome (GOLD analysis project Ga0224522, IMG submission 182733) | Peat soil microbial communities from Stordalen Mire, Sweden - C.F.S.T25 | ecosystem: Environmental > Terrestrial > Soil > Wetlands > Peat | place: Sweden: Norrbotten County, Stordalen Mire...
ATGCGAAGCTATAAACCAGGATTCTTCTCTTTTAATATTGAAGGCGGTCGCTGCGAAGAGTGCGAGGGTGAAGGTGTGGTACAAATTGAGATGCAATTTATGGCTGACATCCATTTAACTTGCGACTCGTGTCATGGAAAAAGATTTAAAGATGAAGTACTTGATGTAAAGTATCATGATAAAAACATAGCAGATATTCTTGATTTAACAATTGATGAAACCATTGAATTTTTCAGTTCTTCGAAGGTGAAGATTGCAACTGAAAATAGAATTATTCAAAAGTTGAAACCACTATCTGATGTTGGATTGGGATATTTAAAAATGGGACAATCGTCTTCTACCCTTTCCGGTGGTGAAGCACAACGTGTTAAACTTGCTTTTTTCCTAGCAAAAGGAAATTCAGAAGAAAATACATTGTTCATTTTTGATGAGCCAACAACAGGTTTGCATTTTCATGATATCGGGCATTTACTTGCAGCCTTTAATGCTTTAATTGAAAGAGGTCACAGCATCATTGTAATTGAACACAATCTGGATGTGATTAATGCTTGTGATTGGGTGATCGATCTGGGACCTGAAGGTGGAGAAAAAGGTGGTAAGCTTCTTTTTGAAGGTACACCTGAGGCTTTAGCAAATTGTAAAGAATCTTATACTGGACAATATCTTAATAAAAAGAATAGAGAAACTTTAAAGTAGGACTCGTCATTCCGAACGCAGAGAATAATCTGATTATATATTATTTCTTTAGGGAGACTTCTCCCAAGTGGTCGAGATGACGAACAGGGGGATTGAAATGAGAGAGCATCCTAGTAGATGATCAAATTTAATAGCGGAATGATAATAGCAGTCATCAATCCTGTCAAAACGATTGCAAGCCCGCTAAGCGCGCCTTCGATTGCGCCTATCTCAATAGCCCTCGTCATCCCTAAGCCGTGCGCAGAAGCACCCATAGCAAGCCCCTTGGCTATTTCGCTTTCAATACCAAGCTTTCGCAGTACATAGGGACCAATAATTCCTCCAAACACGCCTACCAGAACAACAATAACAGCTGTAAGTCCGGGTAATCCGCCAAACCGTTCTGAAATTCCTATGGCAATTGGTGTAGTTACAGATTTCGGAGCTAAAGATGCAATCAATATTTTATCTGCTCCAAAAAAATAAGCAATGGCACCAACAGATAAAATACCTGATAATGAGCCTGCAAAAAGTGATATTAAAATCGATTTATAATTCTTCTTAACGTGTTCGAATTGCTCATACAATATAAGTCCTAATGCAACCACAGCTGGTCCAAGCATGAAATCTATCATTTTACTAGATTTCTTAAAGGAAGCATAATCAATATGAGATATAGATAGAATAAAGATTAAAAAGCCAATACAAAGAGGAACAGGATGTAATACAGCAATACCTGTCTTTTTGTAAATCTTTACAGCCGCTAAATACGATCCGATTACAAGTGCTAATATTACAATTTCATTACTTAATATTTCGTGCATAAAATTCAAATTAATTTGTAGACTCCCTTCGGTATATCGTATTAATCACTACACATATTTACGATGTAACACAATAATTATTAATGTCTTTCTAATTTTTGTTGAACCGATCCTACAACTGCTAATACGATAATTGTACTCACAACAGTTGAAACTAAAATAGCTACCCAATGAACGGAGATCAAACTCCAGGCAGTCATCAATCCTACTCCTGCAGGAATAAAAAACAGTGACATATGTTTTATTAAATAGTTAGCCGGTTGTTTTATTGTTTCCGGTTTAACTATTTTAGTAATCAAAGCCAAAAAAAGCAGAACCATTCCAATCACACTACCTGGAATAACACCATTGATCAGGATGCTAATTCCATTTCCAAACATTAACATTAACAATATAACAAATACACCAAGCATGATATCAATAGTTTAATGAATATTTTGCAAAGTTAGGCAATATTTATTCGCTTAAAAAGCATGAAGTAGTGTTTAACTTCTGTTAACTTTGCACTATATATTAAAGCAAAAATGGACAAAAAAGTTGATTGGAAACCAGGAACATTAATTTATCCGCTTCCAGCTGTCATGGTAAGTTGTGGCTCTTCTCCTGAAGAATTTAATATTATAACCATTTCGTGGACCGGAACGATTTGTACTGATCCTCCGATGTGCTATATTTCAGTGCGCCCCGAAAGACATTCATATGAGATTATCAAAAAGAATATGTCGTTTGTAATTAATCTGACCACTTTTGATTTAGGTTATGCAACTGACTGGTGTGGAGTGAAATCGGGGAAGAACTTCAATAAATTTAAAGAGATGAATTTAACTCCGGTAATGTCAGATAAGATTGCTGCTCCTTATATTGCCGAATCACCTGTAAATATTGAATGTAAGGTGGTTGAAATTAAGAAATTGGGTAGTCACGATATGTTTATGGCAGAAGTTGTTGGTGTAAAAGTGAGCGACAAGTTTATAGAGCCAAAGAGTGGTGCACTCAATCTAAAACGAACCATGCCGTTAGTCTATTTACATGGAAAATATTTCGCTGTTGGAGATCTATTAGGTAAATTTGGATTCTCCGTTGAGAAAACAAAAAAGAAAAAGTAAAAAAGAGAGGCTGTTCTAAATTGAAGAACAGCCTCTTTTTTTTTATTTCAAGTATTTATCAAGCCAATCTTTGAAAACACGTTGCCATAGAATTCCATTCTGTGGTTTTAATACCCAATGATTTTCATCAGGAAAATAGAGAAAACGTGCAGGAACACCTCTTAATTTAGCGGCATTAAATGCACTCATCCCTTGTGTTACAGGTATTCTAAAGTCTTGCTCTCCATGGATTACTAAAATTGGTGTATTCCAATTCTGGACAAACTTATGAGGTGAATTTGCATATGTGTTTTGAGCCTTCTTGTTATTTTTGTCCCAGTATGGACCACCCAGATCCCAATTCGCAAACCACATCTCTTCTGTTTGATCATATTGAGCCTCGAGGTTATACATGCCATCATGTGCAATAAATGCTTTAAAACGTTTATTATGATGTCCTGCAAGCCAATATACCGAGAATCCACCATACGAAGCACCAACACAACCAAGCTTATCTTTGTTTACATATGGTTCTTTTGCAAGAGCATCAATAGCACTTAGATAATCCTTCATGTTCTGACCACCATAGTCGCCACTAATCTGTTCGTTCCACGCTTTACCAAATCCAGGTAAACCTCTTCTGTTTGGAGCAACAACGATATAACCATTAGCAGCCATCATTTGAAAATTCCAACGGAAACTCCAGAATTGACTGACAGTGCTTTGTGGACCACCCTCACAATATAATATTGTTGGATAGCGCTTCGTTGAATCAAAATGAGGTGGATAAATTACCCATGTAAGCATCTGCTTATTATCGGTTGTCTTGATCCATCTCTTTTCAACCTTACCCATATTTAATTGACCAAGGATATTACTATTCACATCACTTATCTGTTTATCAATGCCATTTGATGGATTAACAGCATAGATCTCAGCAGGCTTACTCATTGACACCCGGGTACAAATTAACGTACCACTTTTCGTTGGAACTACGCTTGTGTAGTTATGAACACCGTTGGTAATCCTGGATACCTGTGTTGTGGTTAAATCTAATTTAAAGACCTCATCAGTAGCCTGAATATCGCTTACAAAGTAAATAGACTTGCCGTCAGCAGTCCATATGAGACCTTCAACATCCTGATCAAATTTAGTAGTGAAATCGTTTTGTTTCTGAGTAGCAAGATCATAAACCATTAATCGACGCTTATCTGCTTCATAACCGTCGCGTTCCATACTTGACCATGCAATCTTTTTACCATCAGGAGAGAACACAGGATTTACATCATATCCTTTATTGACTTCAGAGATATTGGATGTTTTACCACTTGCCAAATCATACAGATAAATATCTGTATTTGTTGAAAGAGCATAAGCTTTACCCTCTTTTTTGCGTGAAGTATAAGCAATGGATTTACTATCAGGACTCCAGGCTAATTGCTCTGTGCCACCAAATGGACGAACAGGGGATTCCCAATTTTCCCCCTTCATAATATCCTTATCATTTTTCAGGCTACTACCGTCAAAATCAGCTACAAAGATATGAGAAAAGGTTTCAACCCACTGATCCCAATGACGATACATTAAATCGTCAATTACTTTTGCACCACATTTATCAAGATCCGGATACATATCTTTAACCGTTTTTCCAGCTTTCACCTCTTTAGTATAAAGAATTTTTTTAGCATCTGGGGCATATAAGAATCCTGTTATACCATCCTCTACATTTGAAATCATTTTCCGATTGTCGCCATCTGGATTCATTTCCCAAAGCTGATTTGTACCGCTTTCACTTGACATAAATGCAATCTTTTCACCATTAGGAGTCCAAACAGCAGCACTTTCATTTGTTTGTGTGTGTGTTAGTTGTTTTTTATCAGTACCATCAATATTCATAACAAAAAGCTCACGATTGCTTTTATTCTGCGCAATATCAAAATAGGTTACAGAATAAAGAACCCTTTTTTCATCAGGAGAAACTGTTACATCTCCTAGTCTACCAAACGACCAAAGGACTTCAGGAGTCATAATGTCGCTTTTAAGTTTTATTTCTTTTGGACCAATCATTTGTCCTCCATTGTTTGAGGTGGATTGCTTTTTATTCTGACATGCAGATGTAATTAACAGCCCAGCAATTACATAAAATAAATAATTGTATTTCATAATGTACTTTTTTATTGCATTTGTTTTGAGTTAAAAAAGTTAATTTTTAAAGATGATAGTATCATCAATATTGAGGAAAAATAGGGTTCAAATGTACAATTGATATTTGAAAGATCGACGCAACATTCAGAAATTCAATTAAATTTTAAAAGCGGCATTTGATTTGTTATATACATGATAACTTTTATTTTTCAGAAACCAAAAAATCAAAACCATGAATTCCGGGGATCCCTTGTTCGATAGTGCAAACGAGTACTGGAGAATCATTGATAATCTTAGAGTTAGCAACGAACATCTTGAAAAAGAGGTGCAACGGCTTCAGGCAAATCAATCAAAAAACTCAGATCATACTTCATATCATCTTCCAAATCAAAATAACAACATTAACCATATTGAATCACCTATTACAAATAACTTTTGCTTGATTATCAACCAGATGAACAAACCTCTTTATGCTGATAAGAATGCATTAAAGCTTTGGAATGTTACATCACCAGATATGATTTATCAGGTTAATTTCATTTCAGAAACGCAATACATGTCCTTTGATGGGACAAATAACACCAAAATGATACTCCCTGATGGGGTATTAGTAGATGTTATAGTTGAAGATATGCGATTTTCTATATCAAGAGTTATTTCTCAGGATATTCTTAGAACAGTTAGACCTGTTAATATTTTGATTCCAGATAACAGTGTTGATCATAATTACCGGGAGTTGGTTGATAGTAGCTATGATTTAATATTTGTAGTCCAAAGTAATAAGATAGTTTTTGCTAACTCAAGAGCTGTAGAACTTACAGGAAACTCTTTAGAAGAGATGCAAAATTTTGGATTTGAACGCTTTCTTAATCCTGTTGATCTTTCAAAGCTTCAATCGTCAATCAATAAATTACAACAAGAAGTTACTACAAAGGATGCATTCGAAGGGAAATTATTGACAAAAGACAATAAAATAATTGACTGTGAACTATCGTGCACAGAGGTTATGTTTCAAAATAAGAGAAGTAGCCTTGTTGTTATACATGACATTACCTATCGAAAACAAATTGAAGAAAATCTTCAGAAAGCAAAGCTAAATGCAGAAAATGTCAATAATATGAAATCTGATTTTTTAGCGATGATGAGTCATGAAATCAGAACCCCTATGAATGGTGTTATTGGTATGACAAACTTGATTCTGGATACTCCTCTTACTTCCGAACAACGCGATTATGTAGATGTGATAAAGGTTAGTGGAGAAAGCTTAATCACTATAATAAACGACATACTCGACTTCTCTAAAATTGAATCGGGCAAGATGACTTTAGAGGAAGTTAAGATTGATTTAACCAGTAGTATAGAAGATGTTCTTGATCTATTTTCTGTTAAAGCGATAGAAAAAAGCCTTGATTTACTTTATCTGGTTCAACCGGATGTTCCTAATTTAGTCAGTGGCGACGTTACCCGTTTAAGACAAGTTTTGATTAATCTAGTTAACAATGCCATTAAATTTACGGATAAAGGTGAAATATTGGTTGGAATTGATAAAGTTAACGAAACCAAAGATGATATTGAATTACGTTTCTCTATTCGGGATACAGGAATTGGTATTGACAGTGATAATATAGATATACTTTTCGAGCCCTTTGTTCAAGCAGATTCGTCTACAACACGCAGGTTTGGTGGTACTGGTTTAGGATTAGCAATCTCCAGACGATTGGTAGAGCTAATGGGAGGACAAATATGGGTTGAAAGTCAAACAGGTAAAGGTTCTACTTTTTTCTTTACAGTTAAAATGAAAACAAGAAGTCAGGATAAACCAAAGCTTTTTGTCAGAGGACATATTCCTGAACTAAAGAACTGTAAAGTATTAATTGTAGACGATAATCAAACAAACCGTCATATTTTGAATTTGCAATTTAATAACTGGGGAATGCTACCAACCGCAGTAAGTTCGCCCTATGATGCGATTAAATTAATTGACATAGGTCATACTTTCGATTTAGGGATACTAGATATGCAAATGCCTGAAATGGATGGAGTTCAGTTGGGATATAAGCTAAAATCACTTCCTGCAGGAAAAAACTTACCCCTTATCATGCTTTCTTCATTAGGCAAATTCTTTACTGCACCAAAAGAAATCTTTACTGCAGAAATCAGTAAACCTATTCGTTTTGCTGAATTATTTGATTTGGTAATGAATACTATATCTGAAAAGAAAAGAAATATGGAAAAGGAAGAAGTTATTGATGAAAATATTAATAAAAATCTTGCTGAAAAATTACCACTTAAAATATTATTGGCCGAAGACAACCTAATAAATCAGAAATTAGCAATACAACTATTAAATAAAATGGGTTATTATCCAGATTCGGTCATGAATGGTGCTGAGGCAGTTAAAGTGATTGAAAAGAATAAATATGACATCTTATTTATGGATATTCAAATGCCAATAATGGATGGTCTTGAAGCAACCAGAACAATTCTATCCAAATGTCCCTATGAAATGCGTCCAATTATTATTGCGATGACAGCTAATGTAATGCATGGTGATCGTGAAAAGTGCTTAAATGCCGGAATGAGTGATTACTTATCTAAACCTATAAAGTTTAAAGAAGTCGAAGAGGCTTTAATAAAATGGGGAACCGTTTTGGCTTAATAGAAGCCATTTTTTTAATAAAAAGGACGTAAGAGATTATGTCCTTTTTTCATATTATGAAAATAAAAAGCTGTACGAGTAGCAAGCATATTTTGTTATATTTCCTCTATAAATCATTTATGTTAAAATGGAGCCGATTTTTATTCGGTGCGTGTATGAAAGAAATTATTATGTAAGTTTGTTGATTAATTCTAAATTCATCTAAAATAATATTGTTACAATCTTTTTCTATGGTCGCAAACCTTAAAAATATTATTCTTGTTCCGACCGACTTTTCAGATGCATGTTTAAATGCAGCCAATCAAGCGATTGGTACTGCAAAACTTTTAAACTATGAGGTTGTTCTTTTACATGTTATCAATTCACAAACCAAAGCATTTCTTAAAGAGGAGAATCTCCCTACTGAAGCAATTCAACATAAGATTACTGTATTGGCAGATGATTTATCAGCGGTAAGTAAAATTGAAGTTGGTTTTATTATTCGTGAAGGAAGTATATTTACAACAATTGGTGATATTGCCGAAGAAATTGGAGCAAACCTCATATTTTTAGGTACGCATGGGAAAACAGGAATCCAGCATTTAACAGGGAGCTTTGCCTTAAAAGTGGTTAGTAGTTCGCCTGTTCCGGTAATTGTAGTTCAGAAACGACCTTTTGATAAAGGATATAAAGATATCATCCTAACTGTTTCAAGCGACTTAGGTCCAATGGAAAAAACACAATGGGCTATCTATATCTCAAAACAATTCAATGCAACTATTCATATCTTTGTGAAGGGCGATGCCAATGAAGAGATAAAAGGTGCAGCTGAAGAGATTGCCAATTATTTTGACAAAAATAATATTGGTTATTCATACAAAGAAGCTGGAAAACATTCACAATTTGCAAAACAAACTTGTGATTATGCAACTTCGATCAATGCAGACATGATTTTAATTATGACCAATCCCGAAAAAGGTTTAGCTAGTTTTTTACTAGGAAATGATGATGAAGAGATATTATTTAACTCTTCTCAAATCCCGGTAATGTGTCTAAATCCAAGGAGATTAAATTTTGAAATTACTGATTAATCATATTCTGTAAAGCCCTTCAAAACAAACTACTAATAAGGATTATTGAACCTGAATATTTACTCGAAAATGCAATTTGAAAATTTAAAAACTACTATTTTATCACGGCTCAAAACAGAAATCAGACCCTGTTTCTATTACCATGATTATTATCATACGTTTGAAGTATGGCAAGCAACCCGTAGAATGGCTGAGTCAGAAGGCATTGATGATAACTACACGACCATTCTTGAGACTGCAGCCTTATTACATGATATTGGTATGCTTGAAAGTTTTGAAGCGCACGAAGAAGCTTCAGTAAGATATGCAAAAAAAATCCTTCCAACATATGGTTATTCGGAAATTGAAATTGAAGAGATATCTCATTTAATATTGGCTACACAATTACCACAACAAGCTACCACTATTGGTGAAAAGATTATCTGTGATGCTGATCTGGATTATTTAGGCCGGGATGATTTTTTTATCATTGCCCACCGTCTGAAGTATGAATGGAAATGTCAAGGAAGATTTTTCACTTTAAAAGAATGGTACGAATTGCAAGCAAAATTCTTAAAAAAACATCATTACTTTACGAAGTCTGCTATTGATTTAAGAGAAGAAAAAAAGAGAATACATTTGGATCAGATACTGGAACTTCTCAATCAGGAGAAATAAATACTTTTCCTTTCTTAAACATATACCTACCCTACTGGTTTTTCTAATATCAACCATAATTAATAAACCATGTCTATTGAGGATATTAAATCAAAAATTGTAAAACTGACAAAAGAGATAAACGAACACAATTATAATTATTACACCCTTTCAAAGCCAGTTATCTCAGATTACGATTTCGATTTCCTTATGAAAGAACTCGAGGCACTAGAAAAACAGTACCCCCAGTTTGAAGATCCATTGTCGCCAACAAAACGTGTTGGAGGCGATATTACAAAAACGTTTAACCAAATAGAACATAAATATCCAATGCTTTCATTGGGTAACACCTATTCATTTGAGGAAATCAAAGATTTTGATAACCGTGTAAGAAAAGTAATTGGAGACGATATAGAATATGTTTGTGAGTTAAAATATGATGGCGTTGCCATTGGATTAACTTATATAAACGGAAGATTAGTCACGGCAGTGACAAGAGGAGATGGCACAAAAGGAGACGATGTAACATCAAATGTTAAAACGATCAGAAGCATTCCTTTAGTTTTAAAAGGGACTGATTATCCTGATGAATTCGAAATAAGAGGAGAAATTGTTTTGCCGCATAGCAGCTTTAATAAGCTAAATGAAGAACGTCTTGATATAGGCGACGAACCATTTGCCAACCCTCGTAATGCCGCATCTGGCAGCTTGAAATTGCAAGACTCATCGGAAGTAGCTAAAAGAAATCTGGATTGTTATCTCTATTATATTCCAAGTGAAAACATCTCATTTATTAATCACCTTCAAAATTTAGAAAAAGCAAGAGAATGGGGATTTAAAGTACCCGCCTATCTGGAAATAGCTCATTCAGTTGAAGATGTCTTTCGTTTTATTAATTATTGGGATATTGAAAGAGAAAACCTCCCCTTCGATATTGATGGCGTTGTAATAAAAGTAAACGATTATAATCAACAACGTGATTTAGGTTTTACAGCTAAATCGCCACGATGGGCAATCGCTTATAAATTTAAAGCTGAAAGAGTTTGCACCCGATTACTTTCTGTTAGTTACCAGGTTGGCAGAACAGGTGCCGTTACTCCGGTGGCCAATCTGCAACCTGTCTTATTGGCTGGTACAACCGTAAAAAGAGCGTCTTTGCATAATGCTGATATTATTGAGGGATTGGATTTGAAACTGGGCGATTGGGTTTATGTTGAGAAAGGCGGTGAAATAATTCCTAAAATCGTTGGAGTTGATAATACTAAAAGAGACCCTTTTATGGAAGCTATTAGTTTTCCTAAATATTGTCCGATATGCAAAACAGAATTAGTAAGAAAAGAGGGTGAATCTGCAAATTATTGTCCTAATGAAAAAAGCTGTCCTCCTCAAATTAAGGGAAAGTTAGAACATTTCATTAGTCGCAAAGCGATGAATATAGACAGTTTGGGAGAGGGTAAAATCGAGATTTTATTCGACAATATGCTTGTTGGTTCTCCTGCAGATTTATATAAGTTAAATTCAGACAATATCTTAGGAATTGAAAAAATCTACCAAAACGAAGAAGGAAAAACCAAGAAATTAAGCTTCAAGGAAAAGACGGTACAGAACATTTTAAATGGAATTTCCAATTCCAAATCAGTTCCTTTTGCCCGTGTTTTATTTGCGCTTGGAATCCGCTATGTTGGTGAAACAATTGCAAAAAAACTAGCTAAACATTTCAAGGATATTGATGCATTGAAAATAGCTACTTTCGAAGAGCTAGTTGAAGCAGAAGAGATTGGTGAAAAGATTGCTGAAAGTCTTATTCTTTGGTTTAAAGATGATTACAATCTGGAATTAATATCTGAACTAAAAGCAGCCGGACTTCAGTTTGAAATAGTTGAGTCCAATGAAACAACATCAGATATCCTAAAGGGAAAGAGTATTGTCGTATCCGGGACTTTTAAAATCCACTCCCGAAAAGAAATAGAAAGTTTTGTTGAAGTGAATGGTGCTAAACTTGTCGATAGCGTTTCAAAAAAGACTGATTTCATTGTTGCTGGAGATAAAATGGGACCTTCAAAACTAGAAAAAGCAAAGAACTTAGGAATTAAGATTATCAGTGAAGATGAATTTCTTGAAATAATAAGCGTAAAATAATCTCAGTAACTAAATGTTAATAATAAGAAGACCTCAAACTGATCCATATTTCAATATTGCAGCTGAAGAATATTTTTTAAGAAATTTCAAAGAAGATATTTTTATGCTTTGGCAAAATGAACCTTCTATTATTATCGGCAAACACCAAAACACATTAGCCGAGATAAATCTAAACTATATAACTGAACATAAAATCCCGGTAATCAGAAGAATAACTGGAGGAGGTACTGTTTTTCATGATTTAGGTAATATCAACTTCACTTTTATTAAAAATATTATCGGTGAAGACCTGATAGATTTTAAACGATTTACATTTCCTATCATTGAGGTATTGAAATCCTTAGGCGTGCCTGCAAAACATGAAGGCAAAAATGATATCAGAATTAATGGGTTAAAATGCTCAGGTAATGCTGAACATGTTTTCAAAAGCAGAGTATTGCACCATGGAACACTTCTTTTTTCATCTGATTTAAGTAGCCTTGGAGAGACGTTAAAATCGAAAGAGTATAAATTCATCAGCAAGGCGGTTAAGTCGAACAGAAGTGATGTAACCAATATTAAAAATCATTTGAAGCAACCATTGAGAATAGAACAATTTATAGAATTAGTAGATTCCTATTTTGTTGTTCACTACCCTGATACTCATTTTTATGAACTGACTGACCATGATATTATTTCAATAAATACATTAGCAACTGAAAAATATAAAACATGGGAATGGAATTTTGGCTATTCTCCTTCCTATCAATACAAAAATGAAATCAATGATTTAGCTTGTACACTGGAAATCAAAAACGGAATAATCATTGAAGCTTCTATATTAAACATAGAAACAATGGTTCATTTAGGGTCGCTTGAGAATGAAATTATTGGGATTAAACATAAAAAAAAGGAACTCCGTGAATTCCTTTTCCCTAAATATTCTCAAGAAAATACAACAATGATAGAATTATTATCCCTGCTTTTTCTAGTATAATCAGGGCTCCTCTTTCAATTCTGTAAATGGTAATTCATCAATTTTATAGATTGATCCAAATTCATTATCAACACTCATCAAAGCTCTGTTAGGTTTATCCGGAAGTTTGTAACCAATATATTCATTCATCAACAATGTATTTAAACCTATCGCATGATTATAACCTAGTTTTATCATCGTACCCATTACATAAGCCTTTGTTATATCCAGACTCTTTGAATAATATTTCATTGTGTTTGTTGCTTCGTCCAAACTAAAATGACCTTCAAACTCACTTATTTTATCGAAATTGGTATAATAAACACGTGGAGATTTTGTAGTTGTTCCATTTTCCAACCTGTTTAACTCAATCCAAAAATGCAATTCAATTTTACCCAAATCGAAGTCAGCAGTATATATATGATTTCTATACTTTACCTCATCCCTTATCGGATGAATTCCTTCATCCAGTTCAATCTGTCCAATATTTATAAAAATAGCATTGTCCTTAACAGGCATAATCGTATCTTGATCACTAATTACGTAAGTTTTATATCCCATTAATTCTAACCCTCTTTTCATACTCGTAATATAATTATCCATCAGGATAGTTTCAGATAGTTCAGATATGATACGCGACTTTTTTAATTTCGCATAATATTTATCTTCTTCAGTCATATTGGGTATAGAG
>Ga0224522_1000494_pt1 | contig 12859 bp, 8 predicted proteins | sample CFST25metaG_FD_182733 | JGI IMG/M metagenome (GOLD analysis project Ga0224522, IMG submission 182733) | Peat soil microbial communities from Stordalen Mire, Sweden - C.F.S.T25 | ecosystem: Environmental > Terrestrial > Soil > Wetlands > Peat | place: Sweden: Norrbotten County, Stordalen Mire...
GTGATATTCCAATCACCTGTAATATTTCGTAGGTTGACCGTGATATTTTCAACTCATTTCCTATGATTGAAACCAAACAGTAGGTAATAAGCGCACAATATATCTGGATCAGAACAGCATTTTGAGAAGTTCCCCAAAAGGATTTTATTTTCAAGTGTTGTTTAATCCATTTGAAAAAGAGTTCTATCTGCCAACGATTTTTATAGAGTAAAGCTACCTGAGCGGACGTGATATCAAAATTATTGGTAAGGTAAATGAATGTTCGATTGGTTTGTTGATCGTGAAATTTAACCCGACGAAGTTTGTCCGGATATCTTTTTGAGATATAAAATCCCTTTAATTTGCCAATTTGGTCACATAATACACCAGAGCTCTTGTCAATCTTTTGGGAATACATCCTGTTAAATTGGAGGTTTGATTTTGCACGGATAACGAAAAAGGCAGAATGTTGAGTTATCTTGAAAAGTCGTGTGTAATCGACATAGCCTCTGTCAAAGATGTAATATGCACTTTGCTCATAGTTGAGATAATCCATTGCATTTACATCATTCACTGTAGCTGGAGTAACATGCACGAAAGCAGGTATTTGAGTCGTTATATCAAAAAGAGTATGCAGTTTTATTCCTCCTTTTGCTTTACGAAACTTTGCCCACCAAAAGACACTCAAGCAGAGATCAATGGTTGATGAGTCAAAAGCATATATTGTTCCTTTGATCTCAAAATCATCATTAGCTCTGTTCCTTCTAGCAACATCGATAAGGTGATAAGCAAATTCTTCAAATATTTTGCTATTTCTCGTTTCATTAGCTTTCGCCAGATTGCTCCGTGTAACGTTTTTCCCCAAACCCAGGTGGTAGGATTTGTTACTATGAGCATTCAATGCAACCATTAAATCCCGAAGACTATCCCGATTTGTGAGTTGTCCAAAAAGCATACATAGCAATTGGTTCCAGCAGGTGAAATGCTTGACATACTTATTGCCTTCATACTTTTCAACTATACGATCGAAAATCCGTTGAGGGAGAAATTCAACTATCTGTGCGAACACATATTTGCCTTGATTCATTGTTGGGTGTTAATTTTCCAACGAACATAATCAATTCAAATCGTCACGCTACAAAATAGCTTGCATAATGTAGATTCTCAATGATTTCAAAGAACAATTTTTATTTTTTAATGGACACTAGTGAATTAGTATCAAGAAATAGCGCTGGAAAGAACGGGTTATTCTTTCTTCGTTATATCACTTCCACCCGAAGAATGTTTATTGACTCTTGAGGGGTTTCCTCTATAGTATATGTCGGCACCACCATTGGCCGATGCCTCTAATTCGCTCGTTACAGAGATCTTTGCATCTGATCCACCACTTGCTCTTACTTTTACTTTGACAGCAGTCAGATCATAAGCAATAAGGTCGCTTCCGCCTGAAACCTCAGCATCGAGGAGCGAAACCTTGCCTTTTAATTTTAGATCAGCACCACCTGAAGCTCTGCATTCCAGTCGTGCACCATTCAATTCTAATTTAACATCGCTTCCGCCGCTTGTAGAGATCTTCAGATCGTCGAACTTAAGAATACCAGAATTATAGATATCAGAGCCACCACTAGCAGTCAAATGTGTCAGTGTAGGAACTGTGACATGTGCTTTCAATGTGATCCTTCCCCAATTCAATCTAAAATGGGAGTCATTATAGATACGGAGTGTGCCATTCTCAACCCTGGCAACGATGTCATCCTGTCTGTCGGCAGTAGTCTCAATTTTAACACTTTCAGTAAGACCCTGCGTAATATAGAGGTCGATGCCACCCGATACGGAAATAGCATTGAAACTGGGGACTTTGCGCATTGTAGTGGTAACATCTCTTTGAGCCATTGACTCCATAGAGAAAAGGCTTACTAAAATAATAGTAACAAGAAAAGATATACGTTTCATAGAGTGAGTTGGTTTAAATTTCTTGTTAGACGATAGAGATGGGGGAAATGTTACAAGAATATGCGATTATTTTAGCTCTAAGCGCATATGTATCGAATTATGGCGATAGCGTTACTCTTGGGGATTTTGCGTTCACTCCTTTTGGAATTCGTGGTTATAATCCTATTTGAGCACCAATTTCAGCCATTGCTGCAATGGATAGTTCAGCAAATTCACTGATGGGGATCCCAATCTTTTCGCACTCCATGATGTTTTCGCGTTTAACGGAAGCTGCAAAAGCCTTTTCCTTCATGCGTTTAACCACAGATTTTGGTTTGACGGAGGCAACTTTTCGATCAGGGTAGACCATGGCAGTAGCTGTGATCAATCCAGTAATCGTTTCTCCGGCTGCCAGTGCATATTGAAACTGAGTGCTTCTTTCCATTCCGGTTGCTGCCTCATTGTGCATCTTGATGGCATCGGCCACATCGGGGTCGACACCCATCTCTAATAACCAATCGGCAGCAACCAAACCATGAGTCTTGGCATCGCCATTGGTAAACTCAACATCCAGATCATGCAATAGTCCTGTGAGACCCCATTTCTCAACATCCCTGTTTAGACGGGAGGCTATGGCACGCATCACAGCTTCAGAAGAGAGGCTGTGGGCAATCATTCTTTCATTCTTTACATGTTCATGTAGCAACGCAAGTGCTTTTTCTCTTTCAAGGAGCATAATAGATTAGCTTTAGATTATATCATTATACATTGTCATTTGACGAGAGGATTACACTTCAAAACTACAAGAAAAAACAGGGTTTAACAAGCAATTTGAGCTGTTCATCGAAGTGTAAAAAAAATACAAAATCGAGCGATTAAAAAACTTTACACAATGTAAAGAAATTTTCAAATAGGGACCTTGTGTATAGGTATTTATAGGGTGTTTTGTAATTTGTAATCGATTTAAACAGTGTTTTAATGAACGCAATTACAATTAGATACAAATGCGTTAATTATTGTTAATTATTAGTTAATCTACCAAAAAAACGGCTTGGCATGGTTTGTGCCATTGTATGACTGATCACGAAAATTTTCGAAACTGAAAATAAACTTAACTAAAAAAATAAATCTTTAAAAAACAAAAACAATGAAAAAATTAGTCTTACTCGCGGTTGTTCTGATAGGGATCACTGCAACATCATTCGCACAGGCTACTGCTACTGCTAATGCTTCTGCAACAATTTTACCAAAAGTTAGTGTACAAAAAAATAATGATTTAAACTTTGGTGGTATTTACACAGGTGCTACTGGTGGAACTGTAGTTATTGCTGCTCAAGATGGAAATGTAACAAGAACAGGAACAGCATCTATGAATTCAGGAACTGGTAATGCTGCAAAATTTACAATTTCTGGAATGGCTAATGCACCTGTAACAGTTGTTTTACCTGGTACTATTCTTAATTTGACAGGTGCTGGTGTCCCAATGCCATATACTCTTGCTACAAACATAACTCCTGGTACAGGTGGTGCTCTTGCTGCTTTTTTAGATTGGCAAGGTAATTATACTTTTTGGGTAGGTGGTACCCTGACTGTCGGAGCAACCCAAGCCCCTGGTACATATTCAGGAAGTTTTACAATGACTGTTACAAACCCATAATTTTTCACCAAGGAGGGTGTCTTAATTACAAAAAGACATCCTCCTTGTTTTTTTATTTACTAATTTTTACCTTTAGCCAATAATAAAAGCATAATGAATAAAATTATCCTTTTACTTCTTGGGTTTTTTTTGTTTCATGGAGTTTGTGTTACAAAAATACAGGCTCAATCTGCTGTTAGTCAGGTCTCGGTAACGATTCTTCCTATCTTACGGGCGGCAAGGGTAAATTATATAACGAATTTTTCCGGAACTAATCCAACGACATCGGTTTTCTCCTCTTCGGTACCTATTGTTGTTTCTCCTGAAAAAGGAAAATTAACTAGTAATAAAATACAAGAGATTGCTAGTTTTTCTATTGTCAGTGAAAATATCAATACGTTTTCTGTTTCACTTCCATCGCACCCTGTTCTTTTAACAAATTCCAAGAATGATGGTTCTTTTCAATTGGTGGATTGGAAGTCTTCAACTCAATCGGGGAAGAGCGAGTTTGATAAGAGTAGTTGGGTTATAAAGTTGGGAGCAACCTTAAAAATAGGAGAAGAAATAAATAAAAAAAATGCCGGGGTTTATACGGGTAGCTATTTGGTGACATTTGTTTATAATTGATTAGATTTGTTTGTCTTATTTATTTGGGGAGTTAAATTTTAATGGCTCTTTAATTATATATTATTGAATCAGTTCATATTTATTTATATATTTGAATACGTTTAACAATAAATGTAAAGAGACATGGATCGGAAAGTTATTCTACTTAAACTAAAATCTAGAAATTTTAAATTTTTACTTCTTTCTTTCTTCTTTTTCTTGAGCTTTACTACCTTATTTATTTCGAATTTGAAGGCGCAAGGTAATTTGTTGGTTACCCCCAAACGGGTAATTTTTGAAGGACAAAAAAGAGTGTTAGAAGTTAATCTGGCAAATGTAGGCCAGGATTCTGCAAAATATGGCATCTCTTTCCTGCAATATCGAATGACGGAAGATGGTGCTTTTGAAGAGATTTCAGAACCGGATGCCGGACAACATTTTGCAGATAAAAATATTCGTTTTTTTCCCCGATCGGTCATGTTGGGTCCAAATGAATCACAAGTCGTAAAATTACAATTGGTAAAGAGCGATCAACTGGAACCAGGGGAGTATCGGTCGCATCTCTATTTTAGGGCAATACCAAACCAAGCTGTTTTAGGCGAAGAGAAAAAGGATACTACATCCATATCGATAAAAATTACCCCCATTTTTGGGATAACGATTCCTGTATTCATCCGTGTGGGTGAGTCAACTACTGCCTTGAATATTTCGGATCTCAAAATAGAAACAACAGCAGAAGGAGTCAATAAATTGCATCTTACCATTAACCGAACAGGGAATATGTCTGTTTTTGGAGATATTTCTGTTTTACATATCTCCTCAAATGGGAAAACAACAAAGATTGGAACAGCGAATGGAATTGCTGTTTATACACCCAATCTTCTACGTAGGTTAACCGTTGATCTTGATCCCAAAACAACCGTTGATTTGAGCAAAGGAACAATTCATGTCTTGTTTTCAACCCAATCGGATAGCCGGCCTGAAAAACTTGCTGAGGCAGAGTTTGCGCTTTAGTTGTTTGAATGATTAAATGTTAAATATTGGCAAATGAAAAGATATCAATTCGTTAATCGTGTAATGAGAAGATTTTTCACTTTAATGGTAGGATTCTTGTTTTTGCTCATGAATGGTTTTGACGCGAAAGCCCAAGTTTATAAGGTTCAGGACTTTAATTTTGGTTCTTTTATCGTTTTAAATTTGGGAGGAACGATTAGAGTCAACCCAGATTACAGTTATTTGAAAAGCGGCGATATTGTATTAAAAAGCAACAATATAAGTCCCGCTGCATTTGATGTAGACGTGGAGGTTGGGAAAACAGTAAGTGTCACTTATTCAAATGTAATACTTCATAATCAAAGCGGTAATGGTTCAATGACAATAGATAATCTTACTCCGGCTTCATTTGTTGCAGGGCCTACGATTAGAAATAGAATTGCAATTGGAGGGACATTAAATATCAGTTCAAGCTGTACCCCTGGAAATTATCAAGGTTCTCTTTCTGTTACTTTTAGGGTAGATCATAATTAATCATTTCTATCAATGATCTTTAGTTAACTATAGATGATAAGCATAAAGGCATACACCCCATATCATAAAACAAGATGTATGCTTTCTGCGCTCTTTTCGTTTCGGACTCTTTTTTTACTTAGCCCCCTTCTTTTTCTTCCTGTCTTATGTATCGGACAAGAGGAACCTCAATATGATGAGGTGACGGTCTATCTGAATATGCAAGGGGTGGGAGGTATTGATATCCCTGCTTTGATAAAAGAAGAGGTTGCTTATCTCTCGATAACAGATGTGTTTACACTTCTGAAAATAAAGCACAGTTCTTCTGAACGGTTAGACTCCATTTCAGGTTTCTTTATCAATCAAAAAGACGAGTATCTGATTGATAGAGCAAAAAATCAGATCATTTTTCAGGGTGAAAAGATAGAATTGAAACCGAACGATCTGATATTAACCGAGACCAATCTTTATATGAAGGCTACACTTTTTGGAAAGATCTTTGGGTTAAATTGTGCTTTTAGTTTCCGTGAGATGAGTGTAGCATTAACTACGAAAGTTGAGTTGCCTATCATCAGAGAGATGAAGATGGCGCAGATGCGGGAGAACTTAAAACGGTTGAAGGGGGAAGTTAAGACAGATACCGCGATAGGAAGAAGCTATCCGTTTTTTAAATTTGGGATGTTAGACTATTCAATTACCTCTTCGCAACAGGAGAAGGTTAATCCCTATACCCAAATGAATGTAGCAATGGGTTCGGTATTAGCCGGTGGAGAGATGAATGTCGGGCTAAATTATGATCAATCGACTAAGTTTGATCCCAAACAACAAACCTATATTTGGCGGTATGCGAACAATGAGAATAGGGCTTTACGGCAGATTTGGATAGGAAAAATAATGCCACAATCAATCACTAGTTTAAATGGATCTCTATTGGGAATTCAGATCAGTAACTCGCCTACTATATATCGCCGTTCGTTTGGCACCTATACGTTAAACAATGTTACAGAACCTGGATGGTTGGTTGAACTCTATATTAACAGTGTATTAGTAGATTATGTAAAGGCAGATGCTTCAGGGTTTTATAAATTTGAGGTACCCTTGGTATATGGTAATTCCGTGTTAAAGGTTCGCATGTATGGTCCCTGGGGCGAAGTGCAGGAACGGGTTGAAAATGCAAATATTCCCTTTAACTTCTTGCCTCCCGGAGAGTTGGAATATTCCATTAATGGCGGGGTATTGGAAGATCAACCCAACACAAGATTTTCGCAGACCAAAATGAATTATGGGCTAAGCAGACGAATGTCGATTGGGGGCGGATATGAATATTTTTCGTCACCGGCGCTGACAAATTCTCTTCCTTTTGTCAGCACTTCTATGATGTTATTTAATAATCTGATGGTCGCTGGTGAGTATACGATGAACACTCGGTTTAAGAGTTCGCTAAATTACCGGTTACCCTCCAACATCCAACTTGATTTAAATTATACGAGTTATGAAAAGGGGCAGAAGGCCATTTTATTTGCCCCAATCAGAGAACAGGGAATAGCTTTTTCTATACCAATTCAGGGGAAACATTTTTCATCATATTCTCGGTTTTCGTATAACCAGGTCTTTTATGATGGTTATACCACAAACAATGCAACGTTTCTATTCTCAGGAAACCTATATGGAATAAGTTCAAATCTTACTACTACTGCAAACTTCCTCGATCCCAAGCATATCAATGCCTATAGTAATTTCTCCTTATCTATTAGTCTTCCAAAGCGATTTATGTTAAGACCATCTGCCCAATATGATCATTCTCAACAACGGCTGATATCAATGAGTGTGAACCTTGAAAAACCCCTCTTTGGAAATGGATATTTGAATATTGCATATAATCATGACTATATCGGAAAGCTGAATAACTTAGAGGTCGGGCTTCGGTATAATTTCTCTTTTATTCAAACAGGAGTGGCTTCGCGATTGAGTAAGAATGCCAACTCTTTTTCTCAATCGGCTAGAGGAAGTCTGTTTTTTGATCATAAAAATAGAATCGTCGGAGCAACAAATACCAATTCAGTGGGTAGGGGAGGATTTGTGTTTATTGCCTACCTTGATCTAAATGGCAACGGAAAAAGAGATAAAAATGAACCTAAGGTACCGGGACTAAATTTGAGGGTGAACGGTGGTCGTATTGTAAGAAGTGACAAAGACTCAACCTTGCGGGTGATCGATTTAACACCTTATACCAGTTATCTGGTGGAGTTGGATAAGAATAGCTTTCAATCTATCTCATGGCAGATCAAGAAATTAACAATGAGCGTTTATGCCGATCCAAACCAGTTCAAGACGATTGAAATACCGGTTGAGGTTATGGCAGAGGCTTCTGGAACTGTAAATATTAAGACAAAAAACGGAATCAGAGGTCAAGGCCGGGTTTATGTTGGTTTTTATCGAAATAATGAAACTTTTGTTGGCAAAACATTAACAGAAGGGGATGGTTACTATAGTTTTATGGGGTTAACTCCTGGAAACTACACTGCACGAATGGATAGCAGTCAGCTTGAAAAAATCAAGATGGCAGCAACCCCAGAATTTAAATCATTTACAGTCAAACCCTCAAAAGAAGGTGAATTTATTGAGGGACTAGATTTTACGTTACAATCTACTGTTAAGGATTCTACTGAGAGCATTCAACCATCTACTAAACCGAAGACTGTTCCTTCAACAGGTAGGGCTGCAAATATCATTAACTATGCAATGAATACCGGTAAAAAAGCAGAAGATGTTTCTACGCAAACAGGAAAGGATAGAATTGGAAAGTTAATTTCAAATTCATTTGTCACAACGAAACCTGTAAGTGGAGGATCTGATATTACGGATATGGGATCATCTAGGAATGAACAATATACAATTGAAAAGAAACAAGGTTTTTCTATTCAGATGGGTTCATATATCTTTGATGCAAATGCGTTAGCTGCTCAACGGAAAATAACTGAAGCTACAGGGATACCGGTCGTTTTTGTTGAGGAGGATGGGTTTATCAAGTTATGGATTGATGGTTTCGCCACGAAGAAAGACGCTGAACGGTTTGTGCGACAGATGGCGAAAATGGGATTACATCCAAGTTATATTATCAGGGATAATCGAGATATTCAGATATTGGCGTTTGAGTAAGTGGTGCTTTTGGGAGATTTCTCCCAAGAGGTTGAAATGACGAAGTGGGGTTAATGAGGAGACTTCTCACTTCGTTCGAAATGACGGTGATGGGGAGGGGTGTAAGGAGAGGGACGCCAGTTTTAACAAGGGATTCTAACCCCTTGTTAATGAACCTGACGATGCTGTGGATTTAGTGCTGTTCTAAACTGTATTTTTCGATTTTTGCATTAAGGGTAGGGCGGCTGATATCTAAGATATGTGAAGCCTCCACACGGTTCCATTTTACTTGATCGAGAATGTGTTTTATGTGATAACTTTCTACTTCTGACAATGATTTAAGCTCTGGCTTATCATAGCCATTACTGATTAAAGATGGGTTTCGGGTATTGAGGGTGATGTTCTCTTTTTGTAATACATCGCTCTTTGAAATGACAATGGCTTGTAGAAGGGTGTTTTCTAGTTCACGGACATTTCCATACCAATCATGCTCTTGAAGCATTTCTATTACGCCCTCACCAATCTTCACTACATTTCTGTTGAAACGTTTATTGAGTTTGTGAAGGAAATGGATAATCAGTCCTCCGATATCTTCTTTACGCTCGCGTAGTGGTGGAATATTAATGGTAAATACTTTTAAACGATAATAGAGATCTTCTCTGAACTTTCCTTCTTTAATCAGATCTTCGAGGTTTCGATTTGATGCTGCAATAATACGTGCCCGCATCGGGATGGTGGTCTCTCCTCCAACCTTCTCAAACTCCAACTCCTGAATAACCCTTAATAGTTTGACTTGTGTATTCAGTGAGATCTCAGATATTTCATCCAATAGAATTGAGCCCTCTCCGGCCAATTCAAACTTTCCTTTTTTGTCTCTTATGGCACCTGTGAAAGAGCCTTTTACATGTCCGAACAACTCACTCTCTAACAGTGATTCAGCCAATGCACTACAGTTGACTGTAACCAATGGTTCATTTCGTGTTACGCCTGTATAGTGAATCAGTCGAGCAATCAACTCTTTACCTGTTCCGGTTTCGCCCAAAACCAATACATTTACCTTATTCAAAGAGATACAGCCAATCTTTTTAAACACCTCTTTCATGGGGGGCGTTTTTCCAACCAGAATATTTTCTTCGGTTACATTTTCTGCATAAATGTCTTCGCTAACAGCCAGTTCGAGGTTGCTGCTTAGATTCGCAGAGTTGAGCGCTGTTCGGATAGCGGATTTTAATACTGAATGGTTGACGGGTTTTTCCAGATAGTCGAATGCTCCCATCTGGATGGCTTTAATGATGTTTTCTGTGTCGCTAAAGCCTGTTATCAGGATAACCGGGGTGCTGATCTTTAGTTTTGTGATGGCTTCTAATACATCCAGTCCAATCATTCCTGGCATCTGGAAGTCGGTAATTACTAAATCGGGATGTTCACTTTTTACTAATTCTAATCCTTTCTCACCTGTACCTGCTTCAATCAGCAAATATCCTTCCTTAATAAGTACGTCTTTCAATATTACTCGAAACGCCCTATCATCATCTATGATAAGAATCTTCTTCATCTGTAAACCTGTTTAAATATGTATAAAAAAACAAAAAAGTCAGTTTAGCCTAAAACTAATTCTAAAACAAAACATCTCTTTCGGTTTAAATAGTCAAAACACAAAAGGCAAAAACATACATAATTTGAATCCTTGCAGATTCATTTAAAAAAATATAGAAAAACAAGAAAGAATAATTTTTCATTCAGTTTCAAATATACGCATGTTCTTACAATTTTTACAATAGATGTTAAATTATTTTTTACAGTTTGAAATTATTCCGGTATAAATTTTCTGATATAGTCGGACGACTTGATAATACCCGCAAACATTATCAAAATACAATTGTTTCTATTCGTCAAACGGTTTGTTTATTATATTTGTGAATACCCACGAACACCCTGAAAATGGATTCTTTAAATTATCTGAATAGCTCCGACGCAACTGTCATAGAACAACTCTATGAACAATATCTGAACGACCCTCAATTGGTAGAACCCGGCTGGCGTAAGTTTTTTGAAGGCTTCCAATTTGCACAACAGCACTATCAATCTAAACAGAACGATATTGCCTCTTCTGCTGAATTTAAGGTGATTAATCTGATTACAGGCTATCGAAGAAGGGGACATCTCTTTACGTTAACCAATCCGGTGCGTACGCGGAGGCAATATAGGCCTACGCTTGATATTGAGAACTTCGGGTTGGCGAAAAAAGATCTGGACAGCTATTTTAATGCCGGGGAGGAACTGGGACTGGGTAAAACCACACTGCGCAAAATTGTTGAGCATTTAGAACAGACCTATTGTCAGAGTGTAGGTGCTGAATTTTTTTACATCCGCATTGGTGAAATATATGAATGGTTGAGAAGTCGAATGGAGGGATCGCGCAATACGCCTACCTATACGATTGATGATCGGAAGAAGATTCTAAACAATCTAAGTAAGGCAGTATTTTTCGAAAAGTTTTTACATAGAAAGTTCCCGGGACAAAAACGTTTTTCGCTTGAAGGGGCAGAGTCGTTGATTCCGGCCTTGAATGCTGTTATTGAAAAAGGAGCATCGTTGGGCTCGGAAGAATTTGTCATTGGTATGGCTCATCGTGGACGACTTAATGTTTTAACGAATATATTGCAAAAGCCTGTCAGTGATATCTTTTCTGAATTTGAAGGGAAAGATTATGACGATGATCAGGTAATGGGTGATGTGAAATACCATCTTGGATTTACTACCACCTATCAAATGGAGAATGGTGTAGCGGTGAAGGTTTCGCTTACCCCGAATCCTTCGCATTTAGAAGCAGTCAACCCGGTGGTTGAAGGCATCGTGAAGGCAATGTTGGATCATGATTATGATGGAAACGTTGATAAAATAACACCGATTCTGATTCATGGTGATGCTTCGGTTGCCGGGCAAGGTATTATATATGAGGTATTACAGATGTCTGAGCTCCCCGGTTATCTTACCGGAGGAACAATCCATCTGGTAATCAATAACCAGATCGGGTTTACCACAAATTATCTGGAGGCACGATCGAGTACCTATTGTACGGATATTGCCAAGACGATCCAGACACCTGTCTTTCATGTCAATGGCGATGATGTTGAGGCTGTAGTCTATACTGTTCAGCTAGCAATGGAATATCGTGCACAGTTTCATAAAGATGTATTTATTGACTTACTTTGCTATCGTCGGTATGGGCATAACGAGGGTGACGAACCCCGTTTCACACAGCCGATATTGTATAAAATTATTGAGAACCATCCTGATCCGCGAGAAATCTATAGCCGGAAGCTTATAGAACAAGGGATAATTACTCCTGAAGAATCTAAACTGATGGAAGTGACCATCAATGAACAACTCGACAATAGTCTCACTCAATCGAGGGCTACTGATAAATCGCATGTTCACACGTTCTTTGAACAACGATGGCGGAATATCCGCAAAGCAGAAAATGAAGATTTTATTGAAAGTATACCGACTGGTGTGTCAGCAGATTTATTGGCTGAGATTGGACTGAAACTAACTTCGCTGCCTGCGGATAAACAGTTTTATAGAAAGCTGGTAAAGATTCAGGATGAACGGAGAGCGATGATCGATACGAAGGGAAATCTGGATTGGGCAATGGGTGAGTTACTGGCATACGCAACTTTGCTGGATGAAGGCTTTCCTGTTCGATTAAGTGGGCAGGATTCGCAGCGTGGGACTTTCTCACATCGTCATTCTGTGTTTACAGTTGAAGATTCTGAAGAACAGTATACGCCGCTAAAAAATATTAGTGAGCGACAAGCAAAATTCCAGGTTTTTAATTCGCTTCTAAGTGAATATGGCGTATTGGGTTTTGAATATGGTTATGCTTTGACAACCCCAAATGGTTTAACTATTTGGGAGGCTCAATTTGGTGATTTTGATAATGGTGCACAAATTATAACAGATCAATACATTAGTAGTGCTGAGGATAAATGGAAGGTAATGAATGGGTTGGTGCTTTTGCTGCCCCATGGTTATGAAGGGCAGGGGCCTGAGCATTCG
>Ga0224522_1000497_pt1 | contig 12798 bp, 8 predicted proteins | sample CFST25metaG_FD_182733 | JGI IMG/M metagenome (GOLD analysis project Ga0224522, IMG submission 182733) | Peat soil microbial communities from Stordalen Mire, Sweden - C.F.S.T25 | ecosystem: Environmental > Terrestrial > Soil > Wetlands > Peat | place: Sweden: Norrbotten County, Stordalen Mire...
AGCCTGAGCTGCTCCAAATTGACCAGCATCAGAATAAAAGCCCCATGCACGTAATTCTCCATTTATTAAGTGAGTTACGGCACCACCTGAATCAAGCCAGAATTGTTCATATGAGTCAGGTCCAAAATTCATTTGCTGAAATGCTTTTAGGCTGCACAAAATGGAAAAGATTCCCCAAATATATAGAAACCCCAATAAATTTTGAACTTTATTAAAAATGAGATAAATAAGAGGAATCGATAATAACATGTACAAAGACATACCCCGCATTGCATAAAACCACGCAGTTCTACTTAAAGCATAAGGGTTTGCAAGTTCTGCAATAGAATAAAGAAACCATATTAAAGAGACTAATACTAAGTCATTGTTTAATGGCTTTACACAGTCTATATTTAATTTTTCATTAAAAAATCGAAAGAAAATTGCTGCATAAGTTAACACAAGGAAAAAGTCAATCCCCAGTCCCAAAGGAATATTTCTAATATATCTTGTCAGTCCGATAGCAATAAAGGCTAAAACTAGAACTGTAATTACACCGATTTTAGGATAATAAAAAAAACGGTTAAAATAGATCAGCATAGGAGGGAGGCTTAGTAAAACCAATGCTGACATTATTCCACCAGTAGCTATTATATAACCTAATAGCACTGCTGTAAAAATCAATAATACAACAACAAAAGGATCGTTTAATTTATATGATCCGGGTTTATTCGCCAAAATACTCATTAACAAAAAATTATTTCTTTAAAAGCTTAGAAAGATTTAAAGAACTGAATAATTGTCCATACGACTCAATTCCTTTTGTAAAGATATCATTAAACCTTATTGGAACATCACGTTTCACAAAGTGAAAACCGATTATTATTCCAACTATAGTCATAATAATTGTTGCCCCTGCTACCATCATTAATTGCTGAATCATTGTTACTCCGGGATAAAAAATCGGAATAACAAATACAGCAATACAATCTCCTATTATATTTGCGACAACCATAAAAATTACTTTAAAGAAATTTTGTCGGGGCTTATTGATACTATCTAATGTTACGCCAGTAAATCTATCTAAAGGTAGTAACAATCCATAAACAACAAACATCTGATATACAGGCCCTAACCCAATATACCCTTTTCCACCTAAGAAATAGACAAAAAAGTCAGCAAAGATAAATGCTAAAACGGCAAAACCTAAAAACATATAAGTTAATACACCTGTATAGCTATAAAAGATTCTGGCAACTTCTTTAATATCATTTTTTATACTAGCTTTCGACATTTTAGGATAGGCTGTTGCTAAAAAACTTCGTAGTGGAACTTCTAATAATTCGGTTAACTTTAATGGAACGCTAAAATAAGCTACTCCAGTCGGACCTAAAAATGGGCTTAAACTAATAATGAAAGTATCTGCACTTTTTAGTAAATTACTTCCAAGTAAAGTTCCCATTGTGTATTTGCCAAAATCTACTAATTTTTTTGTCATCAATTTATTTGACTTCCGCAAATATTTAAGTCCATCCCATCTTAGAACAATCGTAAATAGGGATGTGAAAATATTTATACCAAGATAAAAGTAGAGAATTGGAAATAATCCTAAATGGAAAAAGAAAAAATTTACAATAAGAAAGATCACAAATCCGCCACTTGATATTGTTCTGATAAATAATATCTTTCCAAATTTTTGATCTGCTTGAAGAACAGTAATTGCATTATTAAAGGGTAGGTTCATTACAGCCAAAACTGGATACCATGTAAAAAAAAGCCCCCAACCAGATTTAGTAAAATGACTACCAAAAAATAAGTTAGAAATAACAATAATAATCGAAAGCAATACTGTTATATTGAGTCCTATTAGCCAGTTAGAACCTATTAAGCTTTCTCGCTCTTCTCCTTCAGCTCCTGATAGAAACCGAACTAATGCCGTACTTGTTAAACCTGATCGAAACATTTCGATCATATTTCCTGCAGTAATAAACAGAACCCAAACGCCAAATTCATGATTACCTAAGGATCTTGTTAGAATAAAGAAACTCAATAAGCCCCAAAATGACAAAGACATATTTCCTGCCAAAGAAAGAGTATTATCATTTTGAATAAGCTTTTTTAGTTTTAGCATTTAGTCCTTTTATTTACTTAATTTTTTAAATTTTACTTTCTAATAAATAGAAGACTCATCTTAATGATTAAAAGAGATCCACAATAATAATGTTTGTTTAAACTGAACATTTTATCTCTTTCCTTATTGATAACAATAGAGTGATTATAATTCAAAGAAAATATGTTAATCTTTAAATTTAACTTGAATCCTAAAAGGTGCTGTAAGCCATCTTAATACCCCCCCCTTCACTTTTCTTATACTTTTAAAATCCATGACAATATCTTCCAATGCAAATAATTCAGCACTATTTAAGACTACCAGTGGATCGTGCCTTAAAACTAATTTTAAATTTTCAAGTGCTTTAATATCAGACTTTCTCCAATGGTCTGTTGCATTAACGAACAAAATACCAATATCAACAGAATTCATTAAATTTATAGGGTAGGCATGATGAACTATGGAGGGAAGCTCAAGAAGAATATAATCGTAAATATAATTATCTTGTCTTAAATTACGTTCACCTAATAATTGTCCAATACTCTCTGTTTCAATGAAATTATTGTTTATGGCATAAGTGTAATTAATATTATAATCATCATTATTTGAAGTAAAGTCATCAAATGTATAATTCATATAAAGAACACGTTCATTCGTTGATCGAAGTCTATCAACCAAATTATTAGCAATCGTCGATTTACCTGTTTCTGGATTCGTACTAAAGAACATTAATATCAACGGTTTATTTTTATCCTCAGGTTTCATTAATGAAATCTTAAGCTTGATACTCTGCAATAACAAATCAGTAAATCGTTGAGTAATCGCATGAAGATCTGCCTTTTTATACCCAGCAATGTATCTTGGAAAAGCACTGGCTAATTTTAAACCGGTAAGTCTTTCTGCACGCTCAGGTGTCTTTATAGTTGAATCAAAATATTCAAGCAAGATAATAATAAATGCAATCAAAAACAGCCCTATTAAAGCAGCAGCAAGTATCAATAATTTTCTTTTAGAAGCTAACGGCATAATAGGGTAATTCGGGTCATCAACAAGCTTCATGTTACTTGACATCTCAAGATTTTGTTGACGCATCATTGCCTGATTTAAGGCACGTTTCATTTCGATATATGACTGTTCAGCAACATTTATCTGACGTTCGTAACGCTTTGTCATTGCACCTAAAGGTGCAAATATTTGGTATGTTTTTAGAAATTGGGCTTTTCGTCCGTTCAGAACATTAATTGATGCTTTTGAATCTTCATAAACCAACACATTTTTGAGCCAATTTTCAAGTATCTGAGCAATAGGAACACCTTCAGTTGTATGACCATAGAGATAAAGCTCATTAACAGTCATTTTAATATCATCCTTTAATTTTGTAATCCGCGAATTAATATCTTGTATTTTTTGAGCCTGATAAGGATCATAACCTTGAGAAACTTTATTTATTTCAAGCTTTTCAGATAAGTTAGCCAAATCATTTCGCTTTGACACTATTTTATTGCTCTTCAGATAGATGCTATCTTTTTTAGCCAGTTTACCTTCCAAACTTCTTAAGGTAGCAGCAGCACCTTGCATTGTCATTGATTTATCTTGTATCGTCCGATCTAAAGCATCCTTTTCAAGAGAAATAGACTTTGACTGTTCGTAATAGTTAATGATATTATTATTTTGATTAAGCCTCAATAATCTGTTTTCTTGTTCATTCAGTCTGGATTCTGCAAGTGCGACCTGTTCTCTGAAATATCTAACCACATCATCTGTTTGATTTTCTTTAAGGTCTTTATATTGCCTAATAAATACTTCAGTTAGAATCGCTAATGTGTTTTGAGCAATTCCCGGATCATCAGATTTATAGGTTACTTTAATAAGGTCAGAGCTTTGGATTCTGTTTGTACTTAATTGTCCTGTTATTGAGTTTATAGCATAATGAGGATGCGTAAAATTCAGTAACTGATAAACAAAATTATAGTTATCCTTATGATAAAAATTTGTCAGATTTTGAACAGTCTTTTCATAATCAGAAGAACTAATTCTATCTGGAAGAATAATACGTTGTATGCGTTGAGCAGTAGGGCTATTTTTATCAGAAGCAATTTCCTGAGCACTTGTAGCCTCTTCTGATTGTGTGTTTTTTCCAACTGTTAAAACATCTCCCGGCGAAACCTTTGCGTCAATTAGTGAGTTAAGAACCTTTAAGTTGTCAACAGTTGTATTGTATTTTGCAGCAATAGATTGTAAATCTTCATTTGCAATTACAGTATGATAAATACTGCCTTCTAATCCACCTTTTTTACAAATAAGTTTCATTCCGGGTTGAAGCTCCTTATTTTGAAGTTCATTCATTCCCATCAACTCATCTACAGTTAAACTATATCTTGAAGCGATGGCATCTATATTCTCACCCTCAGCTACTATATGATAAACAGATTCATTTCTAATACTATCTGCTTTTAATTTGGCAATTGATGAAGAAGTGTTTCCTGATGATGACGTAGAAGAAGAGTTAACTGATGCCCCTTTGTTTTTATTTAATTTACCTGTTAATTCCTGGATTTTATATTCAAGATTTTTAATTTGCTCCATGCGCTCTCTTTCAGCGCCACTCTTATTATATTTTACAACTAAATCTTTTACTTGTTTGGGCACTAATTCTTGTAATGCATCATAATTCTTTTTATTAATATACTTGTCATCATAACTTTCAAGCAATAGGTGCTGTGCTAATAATCGGATAGATGTCTCTTCAATAACCTTACGAGAACTTAAATAATTAACCAATTGATCGAATTGCATATTGGTACCCATAAAGTCAACATTTGAAGTAGTAGTTGACTCAATAGTATAACCGGAAAATATACCCGTATAGATAATTGTTTCAGATTGATACGAATTATCTTGATTGCGGGTAAAATACCACACAGCCAATGCCAGTACGATAGGTACAAGTATAAGCAACAGAATATGCCGCTTGAGAATTCGTAATAGCTGAGCTACATCCATTATTTTAACTCGTTGATTAGATTAAATTTAATACCTGTAGTCTCTTCTAGTAATTGATAATTCATGCTAAATTCTGATTTAAATTGTTCAAAGTCATAAGCACCTCTGGTTTGGATTTCTTTTAAACGAGCATATTCAGCAACTTCAATTTCTTTATTTAGAAACTGTCGATCCGCCATTGTCATTTGTACCATCGTATAACCTTGGTAATCATTACTGATTTTTAATTTACTTTGAGCCTGTAACATAGCGTTATAATACCGAATTACATCAAGACGAGCTTCTCTGGCGCGTTGATCTCTCAATGATAACGACATTTCCATCTCCTTCTTGCTGAATTTTATTTCATTAGGTCTTGTAACATATGCACTTAAAGGATAACGAACCCATAATTGCGCATCATAGTTCCAACGATATGATTTAGATAAACCACTTGTGATATTTACGGTTTGTGCATTAATTTTATTCCAATCGTCTGTCAACCATCTTCCCCAACCACCATCAAGATTAAATCCGAGATATTGTGTCCATGATTGTCTTGCACGAACTATTTCATAATAATTTCGCATAGCGTGCAAACCTTCATAATTAACCTGTGCAGAATGAACAACTGCAGAGTCTAGTAAAACTGACAATGGAGGAAGCACATCTTCAACATTTGCTGTAAGAGGATTGAACTTTTGAAGTTTTCCGCTTTGATCTATTGACCTAATCTGTGCATTTACTGTAGTCGTAAAACATAAAATAATGATCAATAAAACGAGTGAAAATATGCAGTTAAATTTTTTTTTGAACTTTATCATGGTTAATGTGCTTCTTTCCTTACATAAATAAGGGTTTGAACATTGATACAATAACTTTACGTACGAAAATAATAAAAAAACACTCTCAAACCGATGGTTCGAAATATTTTTATCAAATAGTTATTAACAATGAAATTTTATATTTATTAATTCATTATCAAACGTTTTCCTTCTGAAATAATGCAGGAATTGTCTTTAATATGATTAAAATATCTCCCCAGAATGAATTGTTCCTTGCATATTGGTTATCTAATTTCTTCCTTTCTTCTTCCGACATCGAACTTTTACCTCGTTTGTTCACTTGCCAAAGTCCTGTTATTCCTGCAGGACCTATAAATCTTTCGCCCCATTCATCGGATGTTAACATTTCAGCTTCATAAAGTGGTAAAGGTCGATTCCCAACAATTGACATATCGCCTTTGAATACATTTATCAATTGTGGAAGTTCGTCAATTGATGTGTTTCGTAGAAAATGACCAACTTTCGTTACTCGAGGATCATCCTTAAATTTAACGAAAGATGTTTTATTGAGTTCTTTTTTTGTCTCTAAATATTTTCGCTCGCAAATCCGAATACCTTCAATAAACAAAATTGGAGAACATGCATGTCCTAAACCTTCACAAATAGGGCAAATTGTATCAATTTCAGTTAGTTCAGGTTCAGTTTCATTTTCATCCACATATTGATTTAAATGCATCAGTTCTTTTAATCTCGCATCAGCACCTGTATACATTGACCTAAACTTATAAAAGTTAAATACTTTATATCCAGTTCCAACCCTTTTTGAAATATAAAATATTGGTCCTTTAGATTCGAGTCGGATCATTATAGCTGCAGCAATCAAAATTGGTGAGATAAAAATCAAAGCCATACTTGCTACAAATATGTCGAACGATCGTTTTGCTAAGGGTATTCTATAATCAGAGGCCTTTATATTTGTATCAACTCGACCTTCATAATTTAATTTATACCAGTAAAGAAAATCAATTCTGGTTTTAATTTGCTCTAAATCAATTGGGACAGTTATAAAATCGTCAACTCGCTCATTGAGTGCTGCTAATTTATTAGCAGAATCTTCTTTATGACTTATTACGATAAATGGTTGTTTCTGGATAATATTCTTTGTATTAAATAATGTATGTATCTCAAAGGCATTGATACCTGGAGTATACATCTCACAAAAAACAGCATCAATTTCTTTTTTTGAAGAACTTAACCAACGAACAGCTGAGAGACTATTCTCTTTAACTTCAACAGAAAAAAATGTGCTATCTGAAAGTAGCTTTATGATCGAAACATCGCCACCTATATACAGAATGGTAAATTGACTTTTATGAGTAATCTCCATAAATTAGACTTTAGAGATTATTTTCTAGAAAGTAATAACTCGATTCGAATAGCTAACTCCTCTGGATTAAAAGGTTTAACCATATAATCATTGGCTCCAAGTTTAAGACATTTGACTTTTTCCGCACTGCTTTCTATTCCTGAAAGCATAATAAGTGGGATATCTTTAAAAAAGCCACTTGATCTAACCTGTTTTACAAATTCGTAGCCATCAAGATTAGGCATTTGAATATCAGCAACAATTAAATCGGGCATATTCCCTTCTTGAAGCCAGGATAATCCTTCAACACCATCATTCTTTGAAGTGACATCATAGTCTTTTAGAAAATTTTCAAGCAAGACCCTGATGGTGCGTTCATCATCAATTACAAGTATCTTTTTCTTCATAGGTGTAATGCCAGTAATTTAGGTACAATAACTTTTTCTGAGTGCAAATATAAGCATTAATAAGTGTTACGCAAGAATAGTATTACTTAGATATACAATTAAGCCGTAAACTTTTGTTTATTAAAAATCGCATTGAAAACTTAACGGATTAAATTTACAATAGTTTACATTAACAAACTATTTTTCTTGAAAAATAATTAACTTTTTTTTATTTTTTTAAAACATATTCATATTATTTTCTGTAAATATGAATATATTTGATTTTCAGTGTTTTGATTCGCTAATTAATTTCTGATAACTAAACATTTCATCCCGTAATCTTGCTGCTTCAATAAAATCAAGTTCTTTCACTGCTTTTTCCATCGCTTTTCGAGTCTGATTAATTTGTTTTTGCAGCTGTTCTTTGCTCATATAATGAATAATTGGGTCAGCGGCTACATCGATTTCTTCATTTTCAATATACGCAACCGGAGCCTTTGACTTAGAATCTGCAACTGCTGTTTGTCCCATAATACTCTCTTTACTTCTAATTATCTGACGTGGTATGATACCAAACTTTTCATTATATGCAGTTTGTTTTATTCTTCTTCTATTTGTCTCATCAATAGTTCGTTGCATACTTTGAGTTATTACATCTGCATACATTATAACCTTGCTATTTACATTTCGTGCTGCTCTTCCTGCCGTTTGAGTCAAAGATCGTTCAGATCTTAAAAATCCTTCTTTATCTGCATCCAGAATGGCGACTAACGACACTTCGGGTAAATCAAGCCCCTCTCTTAGTAAATTAACTCCGATCAAAACATCATAAATACCTAATCTCAAGTCGCGTAGTATTTCAACTCTTTCTAAGGTATCCACATCACTATGGATATAACGACAATTTATTCCAAGACGTGAGAAATAGCTACTTAGTTCTTCTGCCATCCTTTTTGTTAATGTGGTAACCAAAATCCGTTCATCTCGCTTAATTGTAATATCAATTTCTTCAAGCAGGTCATCGATTTGGTTTTCAATAGGTCGCACTACAATGATAGGATCAAGTAAACCTGTAGGTCGAATCAACTGCTCTACAACAACTCCTTCACTTTGTTGTAATTCATATTCAGCAGGTGTGGCACTGACATAGATAATCTGGTTAAACATTATTTCAAATTCTGGAAATTTAAGTGGTCGGTTATCCATCGCTGACGGTAAACGAAAACCATATTCTACTAATGTTTGTTTTCGCGAACGATCACCTCCATACATCGCACGAACCTGTGGAATGGTAACATGACTTTCATCTATCACCATTAAAAAATCCTTCGGAAAATAATCAATTAAGCAAAAGGGACGCGAACCAGTTGAACGGCCATCAAAATATCTGGAATAATTTTCAATTCCAGAGCAATAGCCAAGTTCTCTCATCATTTCTAAATCATAGCTAACACGATCTTCTAATCTTTTGGCTTCTTCATATTTCCCGATTTCATTAAAATAATCAACTTGTTTTACCATATCATCCTGAATGGCAACAAGCGAATGTTTCATTTTTTCTTTTGATGTAACAAAAATGTTTGCCGGATAAATCGAGACATTATCCATTACTTCAATACGGAGTCCGTCTGTTACATTAAATGATTCAATACTATCGATTTCATCACCCCAAAATACAATTCGATAGCCTATATCTGCATAGGCTGGAAAGACTTCAACGGTATCGCCTCGAACTCTGAATTGCCCATGTGTAAGTTCTAATTCTGTTCTGGCATATAACCCATCAACAAGTCCAAATAATAATTGATTTCTTGATATTATTTGTTTTGTTTGTAATTTAATAACATTATTATTGAAATCTTCAGGATTTCCAATACCATAAATACATGATACCGAAGCAACAACAATTACATCACTCCTTCCGGATAAAAGAGCACTGCTTGTACTTAATCGTAATTTTTCAATTTCTTCATTAATAGACAAATCTTTTTCGATATATGTATTTGTAGATGGGATAAATGCTTCTGGTTGATAATAATCATAATATGAAACGAAATATTCCACTTTATTTTCAGGAAAGAATTGTTTAAACTCACCATAGAGCTGGGCTGCAAGTGTTTTATTGTGACTAAGAATCAATGTAGGTTTATTTATCTCTTTAATCACATTAGCAATGGTAAAGGTTTTACCCGAACCAGTTACACCCAATAACGTTTGCGCCATATCACCTCGGGTAAGTCCTTCAACTAATTGACGAATTGCTTCTGGTTGATCGCCTGTTGGTAAATATTCTGAAGTCAGTTTAAATCTACTCATTGATAAGTGTTTTGTAAATAAACAAGACCTCAAAGATAACCCTTCTGAATTTGTCTTATATGATCAATATCTATTTTTTCGCTTAAATAATTCAAAATTAATAACGGCACAAAACATTATATTTTTAATTTTCAAAAAATATCAATAAAATTATGAATTGATTATAATGAGATTTTTAAGAGATGCAGATGGCAAGTGGAATTTTTCTCACATTCTCCTCAGGTATTCCTCAGGTAACAATAAGGTTCCATAATACCTTATTGTTACCTATCTATTACCCTTCTACTACCTTTTCAGGATGAGATTTCCCATCTGCATCTCATTGTTATCGAATCAGAGCCTAATCGTGTGATTTCAAAAATAAAATTTGAATATCAGTGAAATTAATTTAAATGCTATTTCAATATAAATCAGGTCAATAATTAAATTTTAAGTGTATCATTTTATTTTGTATGATCCTCTCCAAATGGCTTAAAAACGGCTGTTACCATATTATGATCAGAGGCTTGTGATATATTAATATGCGTATTAAGACTCTCTAATTTATCGCTATGCAAAATATAATCAATTCGAAATGGATATTTGCTTTGATTATAGGTTTTAGCAATACCTGATCCAAAAGAATGATAAGGGTCTTTCAGGTTTTTTGTTATTGTATGATACGTATAAGATGCCGGTGTATCATTAAAATCTCCACAAACAATGACAGGATAAGGTGATTGTTTTATGGTCTCGGCAATTAATCTGGCTTCGGGAGCTCTTCGCTTAAAAGCCCATCTTAGCTTCCATGCTATCCTTCGCGAATCGGTTTTTATTTTTGACTCACTCATATCTCCATATGCAGTTGGAGATGTAAGTATGATTTTATCTTCATCAAACAATCGATATGATTGTAGGTGAATAGAAAACACACGGATAATTTCTGTTTTGCATTGTATATCAACATACATCCCAATATATTCATTTTCAAACTTTATCCAACTCGAGTCAACGATAGGATATTTGGAATAAATAGCCAACCCAGAAGCTCCATTAGGAATAGTATAGTTAAAATAATTTCTTAAACGGGAATAGGGGAGATGTAAAAAGTCTTTTAATGATTCTGAGCTATATTTTCCTTTATACGGTAATGTGAAATCTTGAAAACATACAATTTGTGGCTTTTCACTTTCAATAAATTGAAAGGTGTTTAGGCGAAATGCATTGGCTTTTTCGCCATCGGGCACTAAAAAATCACGTACGTTAAATGACATTACTTTGATAGAAGATGCAGTAATGTTTTTTTCTGAACTGAATCGGATGTTAAAATGGTTTAAAGAAGAAGAGAATCCAAAAACTAATGGTATAATTGAAAGAAGCCAGAACTTTCTGCGTAAAAGAATCCAGATAATAGTAAATCCAATATTAACAATAAATATGGGCAAAAATACTAAACCAAAAAAACTAAACACCCAAATTTGATCTGGAGGAATTATTGAAGCAAGAAGTGCAAAAATCAAAGCAAACATTGCTAGAATATGGCAGAGAAAAAATAATCTGATTAATAATTCCTGAAAGTTGAATTTCTTCTTTTTAGTTGCCATTGCTTTATCGTTTTCGAACTAATGTTGTTGTTATTGGAAAGTGGTCAGATAAATCTTCCCTTATTACATCATAATGAGCTGATTGAAATGATTCTTTGCTATGCATTATATAATCAATTCGCAAAGGAATGAATAAATTGGGATATGTACTACTCAATCCTGATCCGGATTCACAAAATGAATCATCTAATTCTTCAATTATCCTATTATAAACAAATGAAGCCGGTGTATCATTAAAATCACCACATAGAATTACAGGATATGGAGAAGATGCAACATATATCTTTACCAGTTCTACTTGCTGAGCACGACGAGAAAATGCAACCCCAAGTTTCGCATAAATTTTCTTAATTAATCCAAAGACATCATGACGCTCAGGATGAGGATTCGTTAAGTCATTCATGAAAAGATAATCTTCTTGTCCGAAATGAATAGATTCAAAATGAATATTAAAGATTCTGATTGTATCTGTACCTTTACTAAAATCAGCGTATTGGAAATAATTATTTAAGCTATTCTTGAAAGTAATTCTTTGTTTATTAAAAAGCGGATATTTACAAAAGATTGCCATACCCCATGCTTTTTCGCCACTTAGGGTTTTGAAATTTGCAACATAATTGTATTTTAAGCTAGCAACTTTTCTTAATGTGTCTTTTACATCAAAACCCTTTTCTTTATTTGAATAATATTCCTGTATACAAAGGAGATCTGGACTTTGTTCTCCGACCATCTTAAAAATTCTGCTTCTCGTTTTGTATTTTTTCTCAGATTTCCACTGATATAAATCAAATAAACGAACATTAAATGACATGATTCGTAGCGTATCGGAAGAGTTAATCTTATTATCTGTTTTCCAAAAGCGAAAGTGCGTTCCAATATGCCCCCAACTAAAGACCACAACTAATAATGAGCCAATTACCCATTTACGTAATAAAAAGATCCAGAAAAAAATAAATAAAATATTTATTAAGAGAAGAGGAATATGGGCAAGACCTAAAAAAGCAGGAAACCAAAAATCCACAGGACTAATAACACAAGCTAAATCAGATAGAATTAATGCAATAGCTACAATAAAATTTACTATTAACATTAATTTTTCCGGAATGCGAGTCCTTATTTGATTTATGTTCTTTTTTATTTCTTGCTTCACCTTTAACCTTTTGGATTCGTTTTACTCGATTTAAATAAAAGTGCTTTCTCTTCTTTAGATAGACTGGTATAGCCTGACTTTGAGATTTTATCTAAAATAACATCAATTTGTTCTTGCTCATTCTTCTTAATAATATTATAT
>Ga0224522_1000498_pt1 | contig 12781 bp, 7 predicted proteins | sample CFST25metaG_FD_182733 | JGI IMG/M metagenome (GOLD analysis project Ga0224522, IMG submission 182733) | Peat soil microbial communities from Stordalen Mire, Sweden - C.F.S.T25 | ecosystem: Environmental > Terrestrial > Soil > Wetlands > Peat | place: Sweden: Norrbotten County, Stordalen Mire...
CAATTTTCCAATTAATGATGAAGATTAAAAAACTGTCTTAAATTTTAGCCAAATCGTAGCCATAAAATATAAAAGCACTTAGGAAAAAAATCATAAGTGCTTTATTTTTATTTGAGCTAGCGACGAGACTTGAACTCGTGACCTGCTGATTACGAATCAGCTGCTCTACCAACTGAGCTACGCTAGCATATTCAATTTTAAATTACAAATGTTAAATGTTAAATTAAATAATAAAATTATTATCTGAAATTTATTATGACTTGAAAGTATTTTACTATCCGTCCTACATTTGTAACCTGTAGATTGAATTACGTTCCCGCAGAGAAATCGTCGTTGTACATTATCTGTTCTTTTGTCAGTTTATCCAGTTTCAGACCCATTGTTGCGAGTTTTACTCCTGCTATTTCCTGGTCCATTTCATCAGGTAATTTATGAACATCGACTGAATATTTCTTGCCTGATTTGTACATATTGACCAATGCCAGTTGAGCATTAAACTGATTTGCAAAGCTCATATCCATTACTTCAGACGGATGTCCTTCTGCTGCGGATAAATTAACGAGTCTTCCCTGTGCAAGAATATAAATTTTCTTACCGTTATTCAGAGTATATTCTTCGCAATTCGGTCTTATTTTTCTCTTTGATTTTTTAATCTTTTCAAGTTCAACAAGATTTATTTCGCAATCGTAGTGTCCTGTATTGCAGATTATTGCACCGTCTTTCATACTTAAGAAATGTCTTCCGACTATTACATCTTTTACACCTGTTGCCGTTATGAATATATCCCCTACTTTTGCTGCTTCATCCATCTTCATTACTTCGTGACCTTCGAGAGTGCCTTTTAAAGCGGATGTCGGCTTTACTTCAGTTATAATTACATTTGCTCCAAGACCTTTTGCCCTGTTTGCAACACCGCTTCCGCAATGCCCGTAACCTGCGACTACAAAATTCTTTCCCGCAATAAGCACGGATGTTGCTCTTAATATACCATCGATTGAAGACTGGCCTGTTCCATATACGTTATCGAAATCCCATTTAGTTATCATATCATTGACAGCGAAGACAGGATATTTCAATGCGCCTTTTTCGGCCATTTTTCTTAAGCGGTGTACACCTGTTGTTGTTTCTTCCGTACCGCCGATAATATTGGGAATTAAGTTAGTATATTTTTTATGAACCGTGAAAATCAGGTCTGCACCATCATCCAATGTTAAATGCGGTTTGAAGTCAAGAGTTCTGTCGATACACCAGTAAAATTCTTTTGTATTCATTCCGTGCCATGCGAAAATGGAAACACCGTCTTTTGCCAGTGATGCTGCAACATCATCCTGTGTTGAAAGAGGATTGCATCCGCTCCAGGAAAGCTCTGCACCTGCATCTATAAAGGTTTTTATCAATACTGCTGTTTCTTTAGTTACGTGAAGGCATCCTGCAATCTTAAATCCTTTGAAAGGTTTTGTCTTTTTGTATTTTGCTCTAAGTGCTGCCAATACAGGCATTCTGGATTCCGCCCACTCGATTTTCATCTTACCCTGTTCAGCAAGTTTTAAATCTTTTACTTTAAATTTAGCCAATTACTTTTCTCCTTAATTTATTATTAAATATTAGTTTTTATTTTTGAAAATTATTTATCATCTTTAATGATTAATCCAAGTTCATTTAGCTGAACTTCATTCACTCGTGAAGGACACTCATCCATTAAAGATGAGGCGCTTACCGTTTTCGGAAACGCAATCACTTCTCTGATGGATTTAATTCCGCGAAGTATTGCTACAGTCCTATCGAATCCGAATGCAACTCCCCCGTGCGGCGGTGCTCCGTATTTAAATGCTTTAAGCAGGAATCCGAATCTTTCATTTGCTTCTTCGTCCGTCATACCGACAATTCTGAATACTTTTTTTTGAATATCGCTTACATTTATCCTGATGCTTCCGCTGCCTAGTTCATTTCCGTTCAGTACCAGGTCGTAGCAATTTGCACGGATGCTTTCTATTTCACTTTTATCTTTACTGTCCAGCAAATGCAAATATTCCTGTTTCGGACTCGTGAAAAGATGATGCTCGCCGACAAACTGATTAGCTTCTTCATCAAAATGGAATAACGGAAAATCTGTTATCCAGACAAATTCAAATTTTTTATCGTCGAGTAGTGCATTATCCTCCGCAATTTTTAATCTCAATTGTCCGAAAGCGGATAAAACCTTAGATTTACTGCCGGATGCAAGAAACACTGTATCGCCTGATTCTGCATTAAACTTATTCTTTATATTATTAAAATCTTCATCGTTGAAAAATTTCGAAAGCGGCGATTGTATTTGTCCGTCGGGATTAAATTTTATATATCCGAGTCCGCCCAAACCAAGTTTTTTTACAAGGTCAGTATAGTTATCGATTATTTTTCTTGTTACATCTGATTTCAAATTGCATTTTATCTTGCTGAGATTTATTCCTGCTATTATACCCTTTTCAGCAATAGCATCCTGATAAACTTTAAATTCAATTTTACTTACTTCATCAGTTACGTTAACAATCTTCATTAAATCTTTTATTCTGAAATCCGGTTTATCGATTCCATAAGTATTCATTGCATCATCATAGGTTATTCTTTCAAATGTTTCCGGCAAATCATAATTCAGAACGGTTTTCCAGATTTCTTTATAAAGACCTTCAGATAATTTAAATATGTCTTCCTGGTCAACAAAGCTCATTTCGACATCAATCTGTGTGAACTCAGGCTGCCTGTCAGCCCTTAAATCCTCATCCCTGAAGCATTTGCATATCTGTACGTATCTATCTAACCCTGATACCATCAGAAGCTGTTTATAGGTCTGCGGAGACTGCGGAAGGGCATAAAACCTGCCCTTGTGCACTCTGGAGGGAACAAGATAATCCCTAGCACCTTCGGGCGTGGATTTCATTAACACAGGAGTTTCAACTTCAATAAAATTATGCTTGTTATAATATTTGTGTACTATCTGGTAAACTTCATTTCTCAAAACAAGGTTATCCGACATTTGTTTTCTGCGTAAATCGAGATACCTGTACTGGAGCCTCAACTCTTCTGTTGCTTTAACGTCTTCTTCAACTACGAAAGGAGTAACCTCCGATGTGTTTAATATTTGCAATACATTCACATCTATTTCAATTTCACCTGTCAGAATATTTTTATTAATACTTTCTCTTTTGATAACATTTCCGCTTGCAGAAATAACAAATTCATTTCCGAGTTTTAATGCAGAATCGAAAATATCTTTTCGTACGGGATTAATTTTTAACTGTGTAATTCCATACCTATCACGCAAATCGATAAATAACAAGCCTCCAAGGTCTCTTCTTTTCGCTACCCAGCCGTTTAGTGTGACATTTTTTCCGATATCGGCAATTCGAAGCTCTCCGCAAGTATGTGTTCTTTTGTTAAATACCATATAATTATTAAAGTTCTACAATCAATAAAAATACGAAAAATAATTTCGAATTAGTAGATGAAAAGGAATATCGGATAAGGGTAAATGAATAAAATAAACAGGACTATCGCTAAAAGGATAGTCCCGTCAAAATAATATAATTTTTTATTTAGTATACAACAATCTTAGATTATCAGTAAATAATATGCTGCCGGTTTTTAGACCATAAACCTGCATATGACAAAAATACACACCGCTGGATAAATTTGTGAAACTTGTCAGTATTTCATAAGTCCCGGGGTTACTTATGCCATCATAAACTGTCAAGTATTCTTTTCCTGTAATATCAAAGATTTTCATTCTTATATAAGATAATTCTTTAATGTTAAATTTTATTACGGTAGTTGCATTAAAAGGATTCGGAAAACTTTTTACAAGTTTGAATTCATCCGGCACAACCGAAGATATTGTCAATACCCCTGTTGAACCTGTCCTGAAACTGTTAATTGTACTATAATCACTCGAAGTTGAAATACTTTTTGCCTTAACTTTCCAGAAATATTTCGTATTTCCGCTTAATCCATTAATAGTTTTTAAAGTATCAGTCATTGAAGAATCACTTACCATAACATTTGTAAAATTAGTATCCAAAGCAATCAGCATTTTATAATTAACAGTTCTGTCACATTTACTCCATTTAAAAACAATTGGTTGAGCATTGTTTATACTCCCCTGCAACGGATATAATAATATGGGTACATTTGGAGCAGCAGGATTTGTAGAAATCAGATTTGTGTGAGTCCAGGAATGATCGGCATTGCTGACAATCCATGAATAACTGGCTATATGCAGTCCCTCATTAAACCAAGGATCCATATAATACACCTGACTTGTGGAAGAAATAAGACCGTGCCCGACCAGAAAATGTCCTCCACCTGAAGTCCATCCCCATCTGAAAATAAAAGGCCTTTGATTATTTATTTCTGTCTGAATTTGTGAAATTGAAAGTGAATTGTTCACCCCGCTATTAGTTACGCCCCAGTGTTGTAAAATATCCTGAATGCTTCCCGCATACCCCCAGTTATAATTCCAGTAATTACATCCCTGCAACGGGTCAGAACAGCAATTCACTGTCCCAAAATTATGCCACGCGCAAACTGTTCTTGTATAATCCGCTATAGAACACTGGCTTATATTATTCCCAAAATATTTCAAAACACAAGCACTTGAGCCTGCCCAGCACCACTGATCCTGCTCCTGTATACTTTGTGGAACCCTTAAATATTGAGAGTATAAAATATTTACACAAAAAATCAAAATTAAAATTAATTTTTTCATCTGATTCCTCCTTCTTTGAACGATTCGGAATATTTTGCCGAAATATGAGGAATAATATCATTGAATGAATATTTTATTACAGCTTCATTAATCCCAGGAAATGTTTTTCTTGAAGAGAAAGTAGAATAAAAATTAAATGATCCAATTTCATTACTGCCGGTTCTTAAATTTTCTGAATAAGGTGCAGTTGCTAAAAAATCACATTGCAGCTGATATAATCTGAAAATGATTCTTCTCGGATTATTATCTTTTGAATTTTTAATAATTTTAACGAATTCCCTTGAAAGATCTGCTCCACCAAGATCAACAACTTTGTAATTTCCGTTTACTTTAGAAACTGTTAAAAATGTTTTAACTTCATTATTATAAGTAATTTCAACCCTGAATTCCGTAACAGGTTTTACAAAAGTTCGTTTATCAAGATTCGGAAATTTTAAAAATTCGGGTGAAATTGTATAAATCTCATAGACATTCCCTATTGTTGCATTTTCAACTTCATATTTAGAACTGAAACCGTAAGAATTTTCATATCCTTCGGGTATTTGTTTGGCAAACTCCTGTAAACCGTCAGTTGCTGCTTTTTTTATTTCCCTGTAAAAATCAGGTTGATTATCGCTATTTGAAATGTATATATAACTTCCAATTAGGATTGGAAGAAAAAGCAAAGACAAAAATGAAACAATTATCTTTTTCATGATTTCTTTGATTTTGTTAAAAAAAATTTGTGATAAAATATAACTTCTTTTTACCGGTTAGGCTGCCAAAAAATAAATATAACCCTCCTATAATTTCTTTATTTCTGTCAGTGTGAGGTCATAAATATTTTCAAGTCTCTCGACAAGCTTTGCAATTATTTCATCCTCCGGTTTCCCGTCGATAGATTCAACTTTAACACAAACCTCTGCAAGCCTGTTTGCCCCGAGATTCAGGCTGGCTCTTTTTAAATTGAATGCCGCACGTTTTAATGACTCGAAATCTTTTTCGGAATAGGACCTTTTAATTTCGGTTATTAGAACAGGAGCTATATCGAGATATAAATTCACTATTTCCTTAAAATGGTCGCTGTCGTCGAGCTCTTTCAATCCATATATAATATCCGAGTCCAGCATTAAGCTTGTCTTAATATTCTGCCTCGATACGGTTTTTTTAGTCTTTGCGAATTCCGCCCATTTTATAATAATTTTCTGCACTTCTTCAATCAAAACAGGTTTGCTTATATAATCATCCATTCCCGCGTTTATACATTTTTCCTTATCACCGTGCATAACGTTTGCAGTCATTGCCACGATAGTCGGTCTGTCTTCATTATGCCAGTTCTGGTTTATGTTTTTAGTAGCTTCAAGCCCGTCCATTTCAGGCATCTGAATATCCATAAATATCATATCATATCTTTGCCTTTTCAATGTTTCGATTACTTCAAGGCCGTTCCCCACAACATCCGCTTTATATCCGAGTTGTGCAAGTATTTTCAGAATGAGTTTCTGGTTTATTATATTATCTTCAGCTACAAGTATTCTCATCGGGATTTTATCAGACATATTCCTGTCAAGGACTTTTTTCTTTACTTCTTCAATATCTTCCAAAGAATCTTTTAAAGTTACATTAAGAATAATATTATAAAGCTGAGATTGTTTAATCGGTTTTGAAACGAATGCCGAAAAGAGCTTATCGGCAAGCTCTTTTTCCACATCAAAACTTCCTGCAGATGTCAGCATAATTATAGGTAAATCATCCTTGGTTCGCATTTTACGCAGTTCTTTGGACAATGTAATTCCGTCCATTTCAGGCATCAGCATATCGAGAATAGCAATATCAAACGGGTCATTATTTTTTACCCAGCTAAGCGCCTCTTTACCATTTGCAGTAGCCCTTGGAATCATTCCCCAGTTTTTACACTGCAAAGTAATGATTTGAAGATTTGTATCATTATCATCCACAATTAAAACGCGTTTGTTTTTTAATGCAGGTAATGAAGATTTCAGGAAAATTTTCGGCGGGTTAACATTTGAAACCCTTGTTTTTATTGTAAAATGGAATGTAGAACCCATACCCTCTTCACTTTCAAGCCATATACTGCCTCCCATAAGCTCAACAAGCCTCTTGCATATTGCAAGACCCAACCCGGTTCCCCCGAATTTTCTTGTTGTGGAAGAATCCACCTGTGAAAATGATTTAAATATTTTTTTATACTTTTCTTTCGGAATACCTATCCCCGTATCCTTTACCGAGAACTGGAGTTCTACTATGTTATTATCCTGTTTTATTTTCTTGACATTTACGAATACTTCTCCTTTTTCAGTAAATTTAATTGCATTATTAACTAAATTGACAAGTACCTGTCTTAGTCTTGTAACATCACCAATAATAAAATCGGGAACTTCCGTTTCAATCAGGTGCAATAAATCGAGTCTTTTCTTTACTGCTTCCGCTGTGAGCAATTCAAATGCATCTTCTATACATTCTTTTACTTCAAAAGGATTTTCTTCGAGCTCCATCTTTCCCGATTCAATCTTGGAAAAATCGAGTATATCATTAATCAGCGTAAGCAATGTATCACCGCTTACCCTGATTGTTTCGACATATTCCCTTTGTTCGGGTGTAAGGCTTGTTTCAAGCAGCAATCCCGTCATTCCAAGGACTCCGTTCATCGGAGTTCTAATTTCATGGCTCATCACAGCCAGAAATTCAGATTTCGCTTTTGTTGCTTCTTCTGCCGATTCTTTAGTTTTTATCAATTCACTTTCAGCGGATTTTCTTTCCGACACATCTGATATCATTCCATAGAGTCCGAGTATTTTATTCTCTTCATTGTACATCAGTCTTGTAAACATATCTACCCATTTCAGTTTTCCGCCTTTTGCCTTCAACCTAATCTGAAAACGGCAATAGTCCACTTCATGTTTTATTAACAGTTCAAAATTTTTATCGTTTACGGCAACATCTTCGTGATATATAAAAGACTTATAATATTTATTTAATGATTCCTCCACCGAATAACCTGTAATTTCAGTCCATGTAGGATTTAAATATGTCCATCTTCCCTTTTCATCGGTCTGGTAAATTATTTCTTTAAGGCTTTCCGCAAAAGTGCGGAATTTATTTTCGCTGATATAAATAGATTCTTTTATCTTATTACTTTCTTCCGATACAACAAGAATAAAATCAAGAAGCTGTTCAAGGTTTAAATTGTCAATATTTTCTAATTTGTGAGATGTGATTTTTTGAAGCTGCTTGGCAATCTCTTTGAGAGTAAAGAACAGATATTTTTGTTTTTTTGATTCACTGTACAGAAGTTCATTTGATTTTTTAAGATCTTCAGCCAATGAATGTATATTTTTAAATTTATTGTTTATTTCTTCTTCAAATTTCGAATATGATTTATCCACCAAAAGTACAAATTTTTCAAAATTCGCAATTACATTTTGAGCATATGGCGGAACTTTCATAATTGATGTCAGTTCTTTAAGCCAGATTATCGACTTAATAAACTCACCTTCATTCTTGATTTCAAGTATATTAACTAATTGCTCTCGTAATAAATTATTTTCCATAATCAAATTTCTATGTTATAACAGTCTTCATACTATACTTTTATTAATAATTATTTACTTTTAATAAATAGTATAAAATTAAAGCGTATTTTCTTTCAAAATTATATATTTAATATATAAAAGTCTAATAATTTTCTTTTATATATATTGATTTTGCAAAAATTATGCCAATAATTTGAGGATAAACTAATGTTGAGAGGATTTAACACATTTTCTTTAACTCTTCGATTGTCACGGGGTAGACTTTTTCAATCGCTATAATCAGTTCGGAAATACCTGACATATCATTTTCTTTACCTTTTAATTCAACCTTTTTGCATAATAATGCCAGTTCTTTTGCTCCGACATTTAAACTAGCGCCTTTAAGCGCATGTGCAGACTGAAACATAAGAACAGAGTCATTTTTTAAAGAACCACTTTTGATATTATTTAATAAATCCGGATATTGCTCTATATATAAATCTATTATTTCTTTTAAAAATCCTTTTCCTTCGTCTCCCCCCAAATCAATTAGATTTTGTACTATAGAAGAATCTATTAAATCATCTTTTGTATATTCCATATTTTTAATATAGTTAGATTAAGCTCCCTAAAGCATTTTCAATTAGAATATTAAAAAAATAAACATCAATATTTATAATCTCTTGGGTCTATTCCGAGTTTTGCAATCTTTTGTCTAAGACTAACCGGATGGAAATTTATAGCTTTTGCAGTAGCTGCGACATTTCCCTTATGTATTTTAAGATGTTTAGTAATAAAATTCAGTTCAAATTCTTTTATTGTTGACTCTTTATTTTCATTATAATCCTCGGAATACTTTTTATTTTGATTAACACCGATAATATTCAACGGAAGCAATTCAGATGTTATTTTGTTATTTTCGCATAATATCGATACCCTTTCAGCAACATTCTTTAGTTCTCTGATATTACCCGGCCAAGTATAGCTCAGTAAGAAATCTCTGACGTTTTTTTCAACTGTCGGCATCTTTTTCTTGTTTGAGATGCTGAATTCTTTTAAAAACCTTTCAAAATAGAACTCTATATCCTCAGTCCTTTCTTTCAGACTTAACAAATAAAACTCAAAAACGTTTAAGCGGTAATATAAATCTTCCCTGAATTTTCCATCGGCAATCATCTTTTTTAAATCCTGATTGGTAGCTGCAATAATTCTGACATTAGTGGTTTGAGTTCTGGTGTCACCTACTTTTGAGAATTCCCTCTCCTGCAGGACACGAAGAAGTTTAACCTGAAGCATAATATCTATTTCACCAATTTCATCGAGAAAAATTGTGCCATTATCGGCAATTTCGAAATAGCCTTTATGATCCTTTATGGCACCTGTAAAAGAACCCTTAGCGTGTCCGAAAAGTTCAGATTCCAAAAGCTGTGTCGGTATTGCAGCACAATTGATAACTACAAACTGCTGGTCTTTCCTTAAACTGTTTTTATGTATAAGTTTTGCGAGAACTTCTTTTCCTGTTCCGTTTGCTCCAGAAATTAAAACTGTTGAATCGGTCTTAGCAACTTTTTTTGCTTCAGACAACATTATTTTAATCTCTTTATTTGCAGTTGCGTAATCTTCCTCGGCATCGATACCTGTTTCTACCTGTTCAAGTTTATGTTTTAAAAGTAAGTTCTCATGAACAAGAGAAACTCTTTCCATGCCCCTTTCTATTGCAAGTAATAGTTCTTCCTTGTTAACAGGTTTTGTCAGATAATCGAATGCTCCGAATCTTATAGCGTCAACAGCAGAGCGTATAGTAGCAAATGCGGTAATGAGAATAACAATCATGTCAGGTTCAATTTTCACTGCCTGCTCAGTAAGTTCTACTCCGTTCATCCCGGGCATGTTAAAATCAGTGAGAAGAATATCATACTTGAATTCCGAGATTTTTTCCAATGCCTTATTTCCGTCGGACACGGTAGTTACACGGTGTCCTGCATCCTCAAGAACTTTTTTTAAGATTGTTATAGATGTAATTTCGTCATCTACGACTAAAATCTTTGCCATAAAGTTATAGATTTAAATTAAGTACTATATTCCCTTTTGAAATATCATACTAATTTAACAATTTTTAATCAAATACTAAACGATAAATTAAATATTTTTTTATTTAACCAGAACCATTTTTTTAGTATCGGTAAACTTACCTGCCTGAATTTTATAGAAATACATTCCGCTTGAAAATTCGGACATATCCAGCGAAACTTCATATTTGCCCGCATTCATACTCTGATTAACCAGAGTCTTTATTTCCCTTCCCAGCAAATCATATACTTTTAAACTCACAAAACTATAATTGGGAATTGAATAGTGAATCAGGGTCACGGGATTAAAGGGATTCGGATAATTCTGTTCAAGCTGAAAATTACCCGGTACCTCAGAACCTATTGGTTTTACATCTATGGTTCCACCCGCATCCATCAGGCGTTTTACGAAATCCTGATAATACTGGTTTGCTATCAATGAGTCATAAATTATTAACTCATTTTCATCGTTATCAAAATTTGCTGCATTTGAAAAGTTAAATGAGCCTGTCATAACTACTGGATTACTAGACGGGGTTTCTGCATCGATTAAAATATATTTATCGTGGAATAAATAAGCCGCAGGATAATTATCAAGATATACTTTTGCATGCGGATTCCATGGGGTAGATGAACCTCCACCAATACCGCTCATTTCAAAATACACCTGTCCGTTTGTTAAATTACCATTCGTACTTCTGTCGAATACTCCCCTGACCATTCTTGTCGGATAATTATATACAGAATGCATTTTATTTTCTATTGAAAACTTGGTAAATGCATAAATACAGAAATTAACCGAAAAATTTGTCTGCGTGCCGATGACATTTTCAATTTTAGTCGAAATATCATCTGATGGCGAGAAATAGCATTCAACTCTTTTTCCGTTTACATTGAAAACGTGCGGAGTATTATCTGTTTTTTGCGTTCCGAATTTGGCGTTTGCGGGATTATTAACATTATTATGCGAGCCCCACATTTCTTCGAATTCACGCGTATATGCATTGCATAAGGCTTCGTCCTGTATGAAGATTACATTTTCGATATCCTGATAAAATTGCTGATAAGTTATATTAGATGAACCTGACCAAATCCATTTTTTCGAATACGAACTTTCATTTGTGCTCCTGCCGTCAAAAACAAAAAATTTATTGTGCATCAGGGCAGAAGTAGCATAATTTCTTTGCTGAACAGGAATACCTGCATTAATCAATGACTGCATTAAAGGCTGAATATTTCTTGAATCGTAAACTATTCTTATTTTTACACCTCTGAGCATTGCGCCTATTAACGCCGTGTTCATAGCCGTTAAATCATCATATGAATATATTGCAAGGTCAATTGAATATTGCGCTGAATCTATTCTTTGTACAAGTCTGGTTTGATAATTTGCGCTGTCATTAGCCAAATTATTAGGTAAAGCCACAAAATCTGCCGCTCCGTAATTAAAATATGCTTCCATTTTTCCTGTTGAGCCGGTATGAGATTGTGTTCCGAAATATTTAACCATCGTGCTTGTACCGTTTGTATTTGTAGATGATACAAGTGCATAATATATTTTACCCGGGCTTAAATTCGTCAATGTACAAGTATGCACGGATGCAAGTGTCGCATCATAAACCGAATCAGTATATACCAACGGCTGTCCAATTGAATCGGAAACAAACCACTTTATTTTCGTATCACCTGAAGAGAGAGTATTGTATGTTAATGTAACACTTGTTTGTGTTATGTTAGATTCAACCGGCATAGATGCAATTGTCGGACCACCTGATAAAGAAATAATATCATTTAAATCTCTCGGTATAATCTGGTAACCTGTATTATAAGGTATAGCAGTAGTGTACTGGCTCATTATTGCTATAACGCTGAATGGAAAAGAAGGAATTGAAGTATTAGCAATATTTGACGATAAGTAAACTCTAATTTGACATGAGTCGCTTCCTGCAAATAGCCAGAAATTTGTGCCGGAACCGGAACCCATAGTCCATTGTGTTACAGGTACACCCGAAGAATTTTTTACTTGAGTGATGCCATTTATTTTGATAAGTCTGCTTTCCCATAATTCTCCGTTTCTGGCTTGAGTTGGAGTAATGATTATAGGAGTCGGTGTAGAAATATTTTGAGCAAGAACTCTGAAAGAATCTACAGGCTGCAATTCAATTAATCCATTATAATTTGTAACCAAACCCGAAACTATGATGCTATCCCCCCTTGTTACACCGGCTCCAAAAGTAGCATCATATGCGCAAAGGCCTGCTGAAGGAACCTGGAAATATACAGTTGGCACACCCAATTCCTGATGCGTTGTAACAACACCTTTTACAAGAACATGCTGACCGACCAATACAGGTACTCCATTCGCATCCAGTCTTCTGACTGAATCGATAGGAATAATCTGCGAGAAAGAAATATTTATTATTCCCGCGAATAATAAAATAGTTAAGATAATTTTTTTC
>Ga0224522_1000499_pt1 | contig 12773 bp, 10 predicted proteins | sample CFST25metaG_FD_182733 | JGI IMG/M metagenome (GOLD analysis project Ga0224522, IMG submission 182733) | Peat soil microbial communities from Stordalen Mire, Sweden - C.F.S.T25 | ecosystem: Environmental > Terrestrial > Soil > Wetlands > Peat | place: Sweden: Norrbotten County, Stordalen Mire...
TCCCATGCCTAATGAATGAGCATATTTCTTCGCTGGATTCCCCTTCGGCTGCAATGCCCAGGCTAATGCGCCTAACTCGGCATCAGTCAAATTGTCAAAATAAACTCTAAAAGCAAAAGAGTTATGCGCTGCCAGGGGATTGAATTGGGTATGCTGCGAACTGCTGTCTTTAACACGGCCGTTTTCATCAAACGTTTTATGTTCAGGATCCGGCACAGGAATCGGCTCTAGGTCTTCCGCATTACGTTCTCCCTGGTGCCAGTAGAACTTGTGTCCGCGCAGATATGTATTTGGGGAATCGTAGTGGTTAGCTCTTCGCGTGTCTTCTATCCCTTCCTGCGTTAAATACATCTTAGTTGAAGTTGGTTTTGGGGTTGCTAGGATGCGGGGAACAATAGGTTCATTCGGGAAACGTGCGCTGGACAACCATTTGGGCTCAGTTCCGTTAAGGGTGGCATCGGTTACTGAAATTCTACCTGTGTAAGAACGAATCTTTTCGCCTTGCTTTATTCCTGTAAATCCGAGAGCTCGCAGCGCTTTCAGGTCATCGTTATTACGAGTAAAGCCAAACATCGCTTCCGTGTAATCAATTTCTTCCGGTTTGCGCATCCCTTCTGGAATTCGCTGAAACGCGGTATTGAGATAAGGCAGCCTGAACATTTGTGCCCGACCAAAGAAGGTAAGCTGGTTGTTTTCCACCAGATAAAAGACTGGATCTCCTTCCTTAATCTTTCCGTGGTCGAATTCGGTTTTTTGCCAATCCGTCAGCTGGTCGTCATCATGAAATTCTTTCACCATATCCGCAAGGACAGTAATCGGTGTAGGACTGGACTGTTTTACGAATAGGAAAGCCATATGTTTGTTATTCATCGGTCCGGTCAGGATAAGGGTTGCCTTTACCGGATAATTTACTGAATCGAACTTCTCACTAATCTGAGTGATCAATTGATAGGATAGAAATTTATCCCTATGTGCATGAGGTGGTTGTGGAGGTGTTGGAATTCCGGAAATAAATAATTGCCGGTGTTGGTATTGGGGTTGTGGGTGATCATTTGGACCTGCACCAGTGTATAAAGTCTCCTTGCGCGTACCGGCGTGGACTACCTGCGCCACAAGATCTTCTTGGACACGAAGAACTGTACAAGGTTCTATTTCGGCAGATCCGTCTGGTTTTTGATGCCAGAACCCGCCTTGCGGTCGGGCAGAATAGGGCGAAGTCATTGTTCCCGCCCCGGCAGCCATTCGGCTTTGATAGGCTCGGTTGCGAATGTTCCGGTAGAACATCCTTTTTTGGGTTACCCCTGTGAATTTGCTGTAGGTGATCACAGAAACGATATTTCGCAGCATACCCCGCACGCTGCTGCCAGGAATTACTGGTTGCCCTGCCTTCAGTGTGTAGTAGAAATCCGGCTTGTTTTTCGCTGCCTTGCGAAAATCATCAGAGGGCTCTACTTTTTCTTTTTCCATTTGCTCGAACTCATCAGTAGTGAACGCAGAGCGAATATAAAGCGGAGAAAGTGTTTCCAGTTTGACTTCAAAATATCCGGATTTGCGTTCCAGAAGGAATGCATCATGATCCGGTAATGCCGCATCGATCCGTTCTGGATTGCGTAAATCCTCCAATTTCAGTAAGGGTAAAGCGGAATCGGGTAAAGAAACGAAATTATACGGAGCAACGGCAATCGGGTCGTCGTGTTGGTGCTGATTATTATGGGCATCCATTTGAATTTACCTCCTAATTTAGATTAAATCCACTAAACGGCTCACAACCACTTTGGCAACGCCCTCTTCATTTAAGTAATGGCGTACGATCAGGTGAGGGGGAGTAATTTCACTGTTTTTGCCAAGGGTTAATTCTATTGGCACTGCATGGCGCAATCCTTGAACACCATCCGAGAGCAAAGTAAATTGGTCCTTTACCTTTTTGCCATGAGTACCTAAAACCAAATATGGCTCATCGTAGGCTTCGATCAAATCAGTAGCACCTCCATCAGGTGCATCTTCAATTATGCGGTAGTGCCATTCGCTGTCATTTACCCGGAAGATCAGCAGCTCACCCGTTGGGCTGAATAAACGAGCTTGTTCAATAGTTTCCAATCGCAGGGGAACACAAACACTATTTTTGGCTTCTGGAATATCGCTAGCGACTTTTTCGGAAGTGAATAATGTAAATTCCTCGCCTTCAAAACGTCCCCAGATGACGCCATCGTTGGCATGCACTAAAAGCCATTTGAATTGATGCTTCTTCGCTTGTGCTTCCATCCATTTTCGTAAATCTTCTGTATCCAATTGCACCGGTTTGGTGAGGATGGCAGGATTATTTTGAATTTTGCGTGACCAGGTTGACATCATTTCCCTCCTTCAAGATTCTTTTTCAAATCAGTAACGCAATCAGTTAGAAAAGAGCTATCTCTAGGATCAAAGAGAAGCTGGGTGCTGTCCTTTTTATCCTGATCAATGATCCAATGTCCTGATATTTTCTCATCCTGGTAATTTATCTCGGCAGAAATTCCTGTTAAACGCCCCCTGCCAACATTGCTTTTGCTGCCGAAAGCTAAATCGCTGCTCCATAGATCCTTTATCAAGAGTAAGCATAAACCAAGATCAGTCCGGGTCGCATTTTTTATCAAAATTGACAATTTTATTTTTGATTCTGAATCGGCAAAGACCGGTTGATCAAAAAACAATGCAGTCGACTTTGCTCCTCCAGTAAACGGGTCGATGCTCACACGCGGTTGAATCAGATCGGAATTTCCCGGCACGATACTTTCAAGAATTCGGACGCGGCTGGCGCGGGGATCTTTAGCCTTGACTATTTCTGTCCCGAATAGCGATTCGAGGTGCTTTTCACCTGCCTGGCCTAACTCAAGGGCTGCATAAATCATCTTCGCGCGATTGTGAAGTACACCTTGCCACGAAGTTCCAGGCAAAACTGCGGCAAATTGACCATTAGTAGTTTTTGTCTTGAGTTGTACTTTGTCCGCTCCGGATTCTTCAAAATCGTTTCCTGAGTGGATGAGTAATGCCTGTTCTAGTTGAAAAATCGCTGTAATTTGTAATTCTTTATGCTTTTTCGGGAGTAAAGACACATCTAAGAGTTGACAGATGCTGCTTCCAGGTTTCATAGCGATGGGTTCCTGTCCCTGGAGTAGCCAATCGTTTAGACCACTTGGCGTAGTCAGATTAAATTCTTTGGATTTCCATTCGGATACTTTCACTGATCCAAACCCGCTGGTCTTTTTTGCTCCTAAAGAGATTCTTCCTTCTTCCTCAAGTTCAGCTAGAGCAGAGGCAAAATATTGTTTGATGGTCTTTTCATTTTCCCCTTCATAAATTGCCAGCTCAAAATGCAGAGCAAAAATTGTTCCAGCTTGCCAGTACTGAAAATTGAATAATCCATCCTGTTCAGCGGTTCGGCTTTTCGGGTCTAAGCGGACATTGGTTCGGTATTCTACTCCAGACGAAGAACCATATGCATCGTCTATTATCAAGCGACTTTGTTCACCTTCTGAATCCGTACGATCAGACCCAAATATTATCGCTGCGGGATCTATAGATTGGCCGGGTTGAGCATTGGTAGAATGAAGAGCGCTACGTAAGGCACCCGCAATCGAGGCTCCAGTCAGTAAAGGAGTTTTACCATCTACCGGATCAATAACTAAAGGCATATCGGTCAGGTCGCTGGTTTCACCATTTCCCAAGTGTGTTGGAGAGAGAAGTTTTAAAGTCCCCTCAACCACGATTCGCTTTACAATTTTACGAGATGAATTTCCTGTCCAACGCGGCTCAATCATGATGACCTGTCTCCTTCTGCTGGATTTCTTTCACAGCCCTGCCAAGAACTCTTATTAGGAATCGTAGGGTTGTTTCGTATGCTAATTTTTCGTCAAGCACAGGGCTAATACCAGCGATATTTATTGGATGGGGATTGTTCCCTTTCAAATCCAATGTCAACCAGATTTGATGTGTGTCCTTCACCTGAGCAATCATCCAGTCGATTAGGGATTTATTTTCAATCTTTATATCCTCAAATTGCTTGCGTGTGACCTGACGGGTGCTAATATGTTCAAGATAATCGCATATTTCCTTAGTTCCTGTTGCTTGCTCTTTGAAAAGAGAATTCTGCAGCAATTGAACCAACCGGGTTAGTTGGTTGGGGCGAACACCGCGAATCTTATAATCATCAAAATTCGTTTTTGAAATAATTCTTTCTTCGATTTGAGCTTTGAATATGCGATTTACAATAAATGTTGCTGTTTGATATTCTGAGGTTGACCCCAGTAAAATATTGGGAGTTTTAATCTCTTGCTCAATCTTTTTATGTAAATCTTTTTCTTCATCATATGTATTCCAACTCTTGTTATTCAGCCAATTTATGCAAACACGCCCAAAACCATCATCGCGTCGTTCACCAATCCCTTCCCATTCCAACCGATCGAATTGATCAATAGTGATGAGTGCCTTGGACTCGAACACAATCGTGGAACCCATCGCCACGCTCCATTCTTGTGGAATAGGTAATCCCCACTTTGCATTAAAACCACCAACCAAAAAACAACCAATGAATACCAGTTCTTTCACGGGCGTAATTGGGGAATTTAATACTTTTTCAATCGTTCGGGTAATGGCAATGATATCGTTGGTGGTCTGACCATTTTCGTCGCGGATGATTGCATCGCTAAGAAAAGTGAGAGTAAATTTTTGGGGTTTGCTTACCAGCAGAGAGTGGCTGCACTCTCGCCATTTAGTATCCTTTATAATGTTATTATCTGTTAATGGTTCAAATTCAGCCGAACCATAACCACCTGACCGCGATTTACCAATATGAATGGTCCCCTGAAAGAGATCATCAATTGCACAGGAATCTTCATCAAATAAGACGATCCCTTCAAAGGTTTGCCCCTTGCACAATGAGATATATCGGAAAATATCGCCTTCCTGATCGTCCGGTTTTCCCGCTGATCTCGCTCCTTTTGCTATATGGATGGAAATATGTGTTTCAGGTGCTAATAGTTTCGCCTCAGAATTGCTTTCGATCCAGAATGGTGGTTTTACCCTTTCCCATTGGACTATATCATTAGGTTTCTCAATGGAAAAATCAAAAATCTGGTCATCTTTACCTTTTTTACACTGCCAGGACTTTGGCACAGGCAGCGATCGAAGGTTATTGTTAACATACATTGCGTTCAAGAAGCGCGTTTTACTGCTAAAGAAGATGCTTTTGATTGGTTCATCTAAACAATCAAAAGCAGAGATTTGTTTCGCAGCGCAGTATTTCTTTAACAAAGCTCCTTTTAACACGCTGCCTGGAAGATATAAATAAGATGAGACAGTATTGGCGTCCCCAGATAATCTGGATACCAGGATGTCATCCATCAACTTGACACGGTAGGTGATGATTTTCATCTCTAAGCCCCTTTTGAAAGGATCATTTCAAGCGGATTAAAATACTGATTGGTAACATCGTTATGATCTTCATCAAATAACCTGCATTTTATTTTCCCTCTACCGCGGTTCCTGCCGCTGCCCCCTCTATGCAATCCTAAAATACATGCGGCAAGAAGGCTTTTTTCAGTAGTTGATGCATCACCTGAGATATCCACCCGTGATATCAGAGTGATCCCATGGAGGAGAACACGAATTGAGCGTAATGAATTCGTAATAGGTGCGCCTGTTTCATAATCAACAGAAGTTTGACTTCGAATGGCGGTAAGGCTTTCCAAGATCTGCTGGGGAGCAAGTAACTTGTGACTTATTTCTTTCTCGATTTCTTGAGTTAATGGCTTTGGTAAAGTGGCATCACTAAAAGTAACTTTGCCTGCAGAATTTCCATCACTTCCGGCGAAACCGAAAAGGGATGCAGCAGATGTTTTATAATCCGGCAATTTTTCTGTAGAGATTACCCCGAGGCTAAAGAGAAAATTGGCACATTCCTCCACTAAGAGCCCTTTGATTGTTCTTCCTTTAATAAGGGGCAAACCAGTTCGCGGGTTGTATTCAATCTCAGAATCGACGACACCGGCTATTCCATCACCGCGACCGAATGAAGCATCGCTCAACAAGGTGAGTTCAAGAATTAACTTCATCTTTTTCCTCCTGAAGTAAAGGTAGAGAAATGTACCAATCTGATAATTCGATGGCATCATAGTAGCAACACTGACCGTTTTTCCAGCCCGTTCCTTCAATCACATCATCTGGCTGCGTTGTAACTTGCTCCAACTTTTTCCCCGAAAGATATTTTAATTTAAAGGCCGCGAACTCATCAGGTCCACCTCGTAAAGTATCCCGCAGAGCTTTCACTTTGCTACGCCGGTTCTTCCAGGCATCCCCTTGAAAGACTCTGCATCCATTCTCGATCACATTCCAAGAACGCAGTGGATCATTATCATTATTGTCAACCGAAATTGGTTTCAGTGTTAAAGCACTTCCCATATATTCACGAGATCGAATTTCTTTAATGTCTCCATAAAGGCCGCCTGCAGTAAAGTGCCAATCAATAAAGGATTTGTGCACTTTCAGATCTTTACGATAAATTTTTGCTGAATGACAGAGATTTTCTGCAAGTTTATAGGCATCCGAAAATGGGTAATGGGTCTTGATCATACAAATACCACCACATGCGGTGGCTTTGCCAAGTCCATCTGGTAAGTCAGCAGTATTCTTTTCAAAGGCTTTGATGTAATTAATCACCAAAGAGATCCCTAATCGCGCATCACAAACAAAAGTGAGATCATCCCCACCATACACTATAGGACGGATTGGTAAGTACCAACTTTTTGAATCCTTTGCCTTCAATTCGACCTCATTGATTCGGTGATCCTTGTTTATTGAGGGGATCAGCGCATCAGAAATAACCTCTTTTAATGAATCTTCCCCGGCTTTATTTAAAGCTTCAGAAAACTTTCTTAATTGGATTATGTAATCTCGATTATCCTTGCCTGTGATCTTTGAGATGCGATCACCCATCCCATTGCCATCAATGTGAACGACTGCAATGTAACTGAATTCTCCGCTTGTTCTGCCTAATTGATCAAAATCATAAGGGAATGTGTATTCTCCTTGATATTTCTCTGGGATCAATGTTTGCAAACGTTCATTTGAGTTGTTAATCACCATTCTTTTTGCTAAAACTTCAGCTGAAGCGTAAAGGATTGATTCCTGATCTCCGGCGATTGGTGAGGTTTTACCTACAGCCACTTGACCAGTCGATTGGCAGGCTCTCGTAACCGCTAACCCTGCAAGCGGAGTGGAAAGTGTTCTGGCTCTTTTTTGAATGGCTAGCTGATCTATTATGTCCTTATACTGATTGGCCAGATCTTTGACCCAATCGACTTCTTCACAAATTGCTTCGATTTGAAGTCCGGGTGCAGTACAAAGGATCTTCTTAGACAATTCGCGAATAAAATATTGTGCCGGTTCGTTGTTCTTGAATAAAACCGAAAAGTTCCCTCCACCTGCATACATCAGTTCAGCATTAACGGTTGCGTCTTCAATGATTTTATTTTCATCGAAAAACTGTCCACCGATTGTGAAAGGTTTTGGAATATTTCTCAAAACATCAATGGCGTAGGTGGATGTAGCTTCAGAAACAAGGTAGGATGCGCCGATATTTTCGCGTAGTTTGTTGGATCCAAACACATAGGGTTGGATTTGAGTGGTATCTACAATGACTAAAAAATATTTTGACATAATATTATTTCTCTCCTTTTTCCGAATGTCATAAATTGATAAATTTATTTACTATCCCATGAGCGAAACCATTGATTAGTTAAAGCTCCTCGAAAAATATTTTATATTATGGGTAAGATTCTCATAACAATAAATCCCTCACTCAATAAAGTATATACCAGCTTAAAAAATTAATGTCATAAAATGGTACAAAGAAATCATTAACGTCAACCTAACAAAAATAATTATTGATTGTAGGTAGTTTCAGGATCAAGGTGAGAGTGATTTTTGACTTGTGTTTTCCTCCCCAATATAATTATTTTATCCTATTTTTAATAATTCAATAATTCTTCTAGGCTAAGTTATTTTGGTCGACTAGAGGTTGAGGCAAAATGGAAATATCTTCGCTCCGATGAGATGATTGAATAATTCTGGTGATCCGATTGATGATAAACGGATGTGTGCTCAACATCTCAGCGAAATTAATTTGGCTATTCTTTCCCTGGTGTTCAACTTGTGACATGAATGCATCCAAATCAATTGGGGCGTTACTCAAGCCGGACGCCAGTTTCAATAGTGCAGAGATCATTGGCTTAGGGTTATTCTCCGACGCGAGAAGTGCAATTGCATCGGCGGAATATTCTGAAGAACGGCTCCATTTGTTAAAGAACAATTTATCGATGCCAAAAGAAGATTTTCCCATCAGGTTGATTAATAGTACATGATGGAAGTGAATATGGCCTAATTCATGACCAATCACAGCCCGGACTTCAACCGGGGTTAGTTTTTCAATTAATGCAGAAGTAAGAACGATGTTGTAGGGTTCAATGAACCCGAATGTATATGCGTTCATTATCGGGTTTTGTAAAATAAACAAGTTGGTTTTAACAAAAGGCAAGTTCACTTGGGCTTGTTCAAAGGCAGTATAGATTTCTGGAAATTGGGCAGGTGTACATTGAATTGAATTTGCCATAAGCCTCGCCTGGCTGATTTTTACAGCCAATAGACCTGCTCCTAGAAATATCATCCAGAGCAACCCAACTGAATCTCCGCCAATGAGAAGCACAATGATGCTGACTAATAATCCGATCCCCAGATCGCGTAACTCTTGAGGGTCCCGATAACTTTCAATATCTGCATTTTTGACAAATGAGGTTCCATTGATCCTATGCAAATGCTCTTGTACAACAACATGCGGGCAAACTGCGTTGAAGATAAAAGTAGCGATTACCAGAATAGCCGAGTCATCGAGTAAACCAATCAGGGGTAAAAAGTCTGGGATTTCAAAACCAAAGGGAATTAATGCATACCCCAAAGGTATGAATATCATTGTAATTTTGAGCCAGAGATTAACGCGGGTATCCTTTACCAGACGAACAGTCAATCGAAAATGGTTTAGTAATTTTGTGATCATGGTTTTCTCCTTTATTATCCTTTGAAGAGATTGAAAGGAACTAAATACCGAATTCACTTGCCAGAATTTGGTCGAAATCCTCAAAAATTGAAGAGGAACGGTAAGGACTTTTTTTGCGAATTATTTTCAGTCCTCTTCCCCGGTTTCGCCAGACGGTCAAAAGGATATTTCCTTCTTTGTCTAAAATTAGTGCTGTTCCTTCCAGGTGCATGGCCCAATCGGAGCGGTGATCTGGAAGCGGCATATCCTTATGGCGGAGAAAATAGATCAGCGCACCACCGCGGTGATACCGTGACCCAAATTGGAAAACATATTCGATTTCTTCATCCGTGAGACCACGTTGAGCCGATCGAATTAACGAGTGTTGTGTGTGTTGGATCATTTACTCCTCCTTGTTTGATATCTTATTATTGACGCTTCTTCTGCATGGGTACCTCAGATTATCTGAGCTCTCAAGAATATTCGTTAGTCTTGGTCGATTGTCAGATTTTCTGAGGTCGCTGATTTGAGAACATCACATAATGAAATCATGCTTGAAATTCAATCAAGTTGATTTCATCAAATGGGGTGCACAGAGCTGAGGGGGTCTGGCACCCCGATTTTTATTAATCTTTTTGATATCAGTCTATAATTGAATAGATGGAGGGAAAATGACTAAAGAAGTCAAAGTCTTGATTGTTGAAGATGATTTCTATTCTCGTCAATGGATGGAGTTGTTATTACGGCGAGACTGGCGAACTCAGGTGGTTGGAGAAGTAGCCAATCCGACTGAGTTAATCAGCCTGCTCCACGATCTACATCGTCATAGTGAAAGTGTAGACCTGGTTATAATTGACACCGAAATCCCTCAAGACGACCATTGGCTAAGAGAAGTACTCGAAGTTATAAGGATTCAAAATCATGAAGTTTTGTTATTATTTGTCAGTGTTGCCCCAAATCTTCAAATTGCTCAGCTTCTTAGACAACCCAATGTTGCTGGTTATATTCTCAAAGGCGAAATATGCCATGCTTTAGCATGGGCGGTAGCCTTAGCCGCAGAGGACAAAAAAATCTTATCTCCCGGAATCTATGATCTACTTAAAGGTGATCTTTCCTTTCCATCAAAGACTTTGGTGCTAGATGGTCGAAACCCAGTCGCAAATTTTAGTCCAAGGGACACAGAAGCCTCTCGTCTGGCGTTTATGTTCAGCATGGAGCGCCGGGACTTAGCAGATGAAATGATGATCAGCGAAGATTATTCTTTTGGCTTGGTCAGTTCTTTGTATGAAAAATTGGGATTGAATGATCTTATAAGAGGAGATGTAGGATTGGATCAAATATTTGCAGATCAACCTGTGATTCAATTTCATTTTCAGCAAGTAATAGATTTTATCAAAACACGTAAAGACGATGAAAAAGCAGATGATACAAAGTTCAAGTTGAAAGTTAAAGATAAAGAAACCCTGGCCTATCACATGTTGACAATGCCATTAATTGAGGAGATTAATCGTTGAAATGCGGCTTAAGAAAATTAATAGATACTTTTAAGGAATACAAATGTGGTAAAAAGAGCTTACCGTTCGCAAACAGAACAGAGAGGAGCAAGAATGAGCAGGAATGAACTGGAAAGAGTTTGCGCAGGGACCAAGCGACATGATTTAAAGCAAAAACATCGGAAATGTCGTTTGTTTCCCGATGGTTCGCAAAGGCTTTCTACACAAGAGAAAAAAAGATGTATAATAGCGGAAGAGCGAGGAAGAGAGGGGTATTTTTGATAGAGTCAGAATACCCATGCCCCGAAGAAGGGGATTGAAACAAAATAATACCATTGGAACAAATGACGACCGGATATAGGTCAGAATACCCATGCCCCGAAGAAGGGGATTGAAACTAGTATAGCCACCCCGATTGTCATTGTAGTTGCCGAGTCAGAATACCCATGCCCCGAAGAAGGGGATTGAAACTGTCCGATATATGATCGAGGTAGAAGTAAAATCTAATCCGTCAGAATACCCATGCCCCGAAGAAGGGGATTGAAACTTCATTGTATTCTCCCTGTACTTCCGTTCTGAAAACAGTCAGAATACCCATGCCCCGAAGAAGGGGATTGAAACTTCGCGACGGGCACCGGTTACCTCAAATGGTATGAAGCGTCAGAATACCCATGCCCCGAAGAAGGGGATTGAAACTCTAAGAGTTTCTTAGCTTCAGATACAATATCTTCATCATGTCAGAATACCCAAGCCCCGAAGAAGGGGATTGAAACTCAGTGACAGCGAAGTCTAATCTCGACTTGATGTCGAAATTGTCAGAATACCCATGCCCCGAAGAAGGGGATTGAAACTAGCTTAGCCCTACGGGGCACGGATCATATGTGACGATGTCAGAATACCCATGCCCCGAAGAAGGGGATTGAAACTAATCTCTTTGTTTGTCAGAAAGCAAATTACATTTACGTCAGAATACCCATGCCCCGAAGAAGGGGATTGAAACCAAATCTTGACAATTTTGATGCAACACATTGCAAAGTCAGAATACCCATGCCCCGAAGAAGGGGATTGAAACATGAGACACTTTAGATATTACCACTCCGGCGATAGCGATGTCAGAATACCCATGCCCCGAAGAAGGGGATTGAAACTTTTTCTCCTCTCCCATATGGGAATATCAAAATTTTTGTCAGAATACCCATGCCCCGAAGAAGGGGATTGAAACTTTACAGACACATAAAAGGCTGCAACAAGATACACATTGTCAGAATACCCATGCCCCGAAGAAGGGGATTGAAACTTTCTTTCAATTCTGAAAGGGTGGCCGTTTCTGATCACGTCAGAATACCCATGCCCCGAAGAAGGGGATTGAAACTTCCAAAGAGTTTTCCCTCTGGAATTGGTTTTAACTATGTCAGAATACCCATGCCCCGAAGAAGGGGATTGAAACTAGAATCCACCACAAATGAGGTGACTGTACCAGTAAGAGTCAGAATACCCATGCCCCGAAGAAGGGGATTGAAACATCCACCCGGAAAATCGATTAATAACAACTGCCCTTAGTCAGAATACCCATGCCCCGAAGAAGGGGATTGAAACGAATGATACACAATCTTTAATTTCCCTTTTCCTACTCGAGTCAGAATACCCATGCCCCGAAGAAGGGGATTGAAACTCATTCCACGGTTTTTACCCGTAGAATCCACCACAAAGTCAGAATACCCATGCCCCGAAGAAGGGGATTGAAACAAGATATACAATCGAGTTTTCATTAATCCTCCGGATTATTAGTCAGAATACCCATGCCCCGAAGAAGGGGATTGAAACTCGGTTTTCCAGGCTGACATTAATGTTTCTCCATTAGTCAGAATACCCATGCCCCGAAGAAGGGGATTGAAACTAAAAGCGCAAGCCAGAATGTTACTTCTTCGTTCAGTCAGAATACCCATGCCCCGAAGAAGGGGATTGAAACTGTAATCGGTTGTGTTACTGACACCAACACCATCGTCAGAATACCCATGCCCCGAAGAAGGGGATTGAAACTTTTTTGCGTTTTCACTTCTTTGTGCCTTAGTTAAAGGGTCAGAATACCCATGCCCCGAAGAAGGGGATTGAAACTTAATTTCCTCGGCCGAAGAAAACGGCTTAGGATTTTTGTCAGAATACCCATGCCCCGAAGAAGGGGATTGAAACAAAAATTTAGGAACAAAACCGCGACAAAT
>Ga0224522_1000500_pt1 | contig 12735 bp, 10 predicted proteins | sample CFST25metaG_FD_182733 | JGI IMG/M metagenome (GOLD analysis project Ga0224522, IMG submission 182733) | Peat soil microbial communities from Stordalen Mire, Sweden - C.F.S.T25 | ecosystem: Environmental > Terrestrial > Soil > Wetlands > Peat | place: Sweden: Norrbotten County, Stordalen Mire...
ATGTTACACCCGCCCCACAATATGCGGACGCAGTTTTAAAAATACTCGAGGAGGAAAACGATAACATTGATTTAAGAAGGGTTTTTCACATTCTACGGCAATTGAAAGAAAAGAAAGTCCTGGTTCCTCTTATTCGGATTTTGGGCAAGACTGATCATCAGGATCGATCAATCATTAGGACTATCAAAGAAATCTTAGAACCAGAGACAATTGAACAGTTCCTGGAAAACATAGACCCTTCTAACGATAAAGATTTTATTTCGGGGATAAAAAAAATACGTAGCATAATCCAAACTTAAATAAACCAATCAATCAGACCCGCGATCTGAACTCGTTGACTTGAATTAATTTTCAATTACGATTCATTAAAGCATCTACGAGCTTGACCATGTATGGGTTCGGATGGCAGAATGGATTTATTGCTTTTATTTCACTGGCGGCTCTTTTTTTATTGTTGTCGGCTGTATCAATCACAAAGTAAAACGAAACTGGCTGCAGCTGAATGGGGTGTTAACACAGCAGCTATATCAAACCTGAAACTTTCATTGGATAAAGTGTGTACTTTGGCTTGTTTTGCTACGTTATAGATCATGTGGCACGCATCAGTAAGCCTTGTCTAATATTGCCATTGCCTTGCTGATCGTTAAACAATCGGAATAAAAGCAAACGTCCAGTCAATCGCTTTTGTTTCGAAGACCTTCTGATGACACTAATTTCCCCGGGTTGATATATCCTGGCCACCAATCCTTGATCTGTGGAAACATATCTAGGTTCTGTATTACCTTGGTCGGATTAACATCATCTCCATTTATGAATACTTTTTTGTCATCCGTAAACAATTCTTTTTGTTCGGTGGTGGTTAACATGGGTCGATGTCACGCCATAGAAATTTATGGACTGAAAAATCGCATGTTCACACTTTGGGAGGATGAACACCCAGGATTCATGGAGATCGATTTGGTGGAACTACCGAAGGAACCTATTTAAACACCCTCGCAGCCACAGATTTGGCCATTGGATGGACCGAATGCTTTGCATTGCCTAATAAGATCCAATTCGCAGTTTCTCAAACCATTTGTGAACTACGACTAAACTTGCTGCCCTTCCCTTTACTGGGGTTGGATTCAGACAATGGCAGTGAGTTAACACTTGCCCCAGCTGCAAGTGCAGGTGTTAACGATACCCTTTATCGATATTGCTTTTCTGAGGAGATCACTTTCACTCGTTCTCGCCCTTAACAAAAGAATGACCAGGCGCATATGGAGCAGAAAAATTGGTCAGTAGTTCCTCACGCTGTGGGTTATGATCGCTTGGAAAGCCAAGAGGAACTGGCTTTGTTAGGATCCATCTATTCTGACCTATACCTCTATATCAGCTTCTTCCAGACTCTTCTCAAACTCTTCTCAAACTCGTGGCTATAAAACGGCTTGACGCTAAAATTATCCGTACGTATGATTTAGCGAAGATGTTTTATCGCAGAGTTTTGATACTTGAATCCATTCCTTTACTGGTCAAGGTGCGCCTAACAGCTCTAAACCTGCACCTGAATCCCGTGTCCTTGCGAGATAGTATTGATTCTAAGGTTGCCAGATCATGGAAGATCATTCAGAAACATTTTTATTCGAGGCAACAATTACCTATAGTAACATTTTCTTTTGAGGTATTACAAAGAGAGGAATTTCAGTAATAAGAATTTAGAATCTATGCTAGGATAAATATATTATGATGCAGAATGGAATTGGATTTAGCCTACTTGCAGCTTTAAGTCTTGGAATTGCCGATTTGTTTATTCAAAAAACAAGCCGGATTGAATCCAGCATAAAAACTTTGTTTTTTTCGCAATTTATGGGAGCAATAATACTCGCCGTATATTTATTTTTTTCAGATTCAAGTTTCATCATTAAATCAATCTCACTTTACGGGGGAATCACATTAATAATTGGGATTATTCTTGCTTTAGGGAATCTATTTTTATTCAGAGCATTTGAGTTAGGACCATTGTTAATTGTGTCCCCAATAACAAGCAGTTTTGCAGTTGTGACAATGGTTCTTTCTTTCCTATTTGGTGAAAAAACCACTCTAATTCAAAATTTGGGTTTATTAGTAACTATTGCTGGCATAGTGTTAGGGGGGATAAAAAGGTCGGACGATTTAATAAATCGACCCCATCTTTATCTTCCTCAAGGTATAAGATATGCAATATTAGCCGCGATTTTGTTCGGAATTGGTTTTTGGTTATTAAGATATCCTTCTCCTATACTTGGAAGTTTTTTAACGACCTTTATTGCTAGATTTTCATCGATAGTTACCATTTCAATAATAATGATCTGTAAGAAAAATGAGTTGAGAATTAGAAGTAATGAATCAATCATTCCAATTTTGATCATTGGTATATTAAATGCTTGCGGTTTAATTTTATACAATCAAGCATTAATATATGGATTATCATCAATTGTGACAGTAATATTTTCATTGTACGGTGTAGTCACGGTGATTATCGGATATATTTTTCTTAAACAAAGAGTATTCCATATTCAATACATGGGAATACTTCTAACATTTATTGGTGTTGCGATTTTAAGTTTTGGATGAAGTAATTAATTTCGAATAAAAAGAAACAATCCTGATCAAGGAGTAACATATATGTCGGATAAATTCTTAAACCCGTCAACATTCATTGGAGCAATAATTACCGCAATAGTAAGCGGCGTACTTATTCTTGGAATTCAAAAATATTTAGAAAACCGTAATAACAAGTCCAAACGTAGACTTGAACATCAAAGCATGTCCTTTTTAGAAAAAATTATTTTTAGGTTAGCCTATGCCCGTGGACTAAATCAATTCCTTACAGAATACAAAAAAACTCTCTCAGTAAAAATTTCTACTGAGAGTTGGTCTAGTCATTACGCGAAATTAACTGTTCTGCCGACTGCCTTAAAACCAGTAGATAGCCTAATTAATACAAATGAAAAGTTACCAAATGTCCCTGTTCTTGAGGCAGTCGAAAAATTCGCTCAAATTGGCCTAGTGATCTTAGGGGAATCGGGTTCTGGAAAAAGCACATGCTTAAAGCAGATTGTTCGGATGATATGCGAGAAAGGAAATTCAGCCCCTTTACTTGTTGAATTGAAGAATTACCAACAACCAGATACGTTATTAAATTTATTAGCCCAAGTCTTATGTAATAGATTCTGGTTAGAAAAAGGACTCAGAACAGGCTGTTTTCTCCTACAGTTTGATGGCATGAATGAGATTCCTCAAGAATTGATACCTTCTTTTGTTAATGACTTAAATTTGCTTCGGGCAGAATTTCCAAATAATGGAATTGTTTTAACTTGTCGGCCAGCAGATTATCCTAATAGTTTTTCTAGTTTCATCCATATGAGGGTCAGTCCCCTCGATCAGGATCAAATTATATCTTTTTTAAAGTCTGTATTAGGAGATATTGAAGGTGAAGATCTATTTGCCAGTCTTGATGATAGGTTGTCAGGATTATGTGAAAATCCGTATATGTTGACAATGTTAGCTCTAACCTATAAATCAACAGGTAGATTACCAACTAATAGAGCTAAACTATATCAAGGATTCTTGGATGAGTTTCTAATAGAAGAATCGAACAAAGGTGGAGGTGGGGTGGATGTTAGCTTAAATGTAAAACATGATCTTTTATCCGACTTAGCATTTTTTATGGCAAATAAAACTGTTTCGATTGAAATTTCCAAAGTTCAAACAATTATTGGACGAAAATTATTAAAATTAAAACAATCGTATGACCATGAATATTTTGTTAATGAGGTCATGGATGAATTACTCAGTAATGGCTTAATTCATCTTGATTCTGGAAATATAAGTTTTATGCATCAATCAATTCAAGAGTTTTATACCGCAAAGGAAATTGCAGAACAATTAAGTACAGGATCAATGGGAATTTCGGATTTGACTCAATTTATAACCGATTCTAGGTGGTATGAAACTATTAAAATGTTGGCTGGTTTACTTGACGATGCAACGGAGATCGTCGCATTTATTATGAAGAGCGATTTGCTTTTAGCATCTGAATGCATTCACGCATCTACCTTTGTTGATCCGAGTATAGTAGATAGCGCTATTGTTCAAGCTGTAACCGAATTTAAATTTGGTACAGAACCTTTTAGTTACACATTGATCTTTTCACTTAAAAGAATTGGTGATCGTAGATCAGAAAATCTAAGTCAACGCGTAATTGACGATATGACTCATTGGTGTGATAAATTTGCCGCAACAACTCCAAGGACATTAGTGGGGATGGAAACTGAAGAATTACTAAAAATATTAAAGGAAGTTGATAGACCATATATTATTCCAGATGCTATTTGGACACTTGGGGTTAGGCAAGAGGTAAGGGCAGTAAACTCTCTTATAGAAATTTTACTTGATCGCAAATCCCCTTTCCGTGCTGACGCAGCAAGGTCCTTAGGAAGGATTAAAGACAAAAGGGCAACAGCAGCATTGTTATCATTTTTAAATTCTCCAGACCCAAAACAACTCAGACCTTTTATTTTTATGGCTTTAGGCAGTATTGCTGATCCAGCTTCATACCAGCCATTGATAAACTATTTATCAAATATTAATAATCCTTATCGGGAGACAGCTGCATGGGCATTAGTAGGGATTGCAGATGATTCTATTGCTGATTTTCTAATTGCTAACTTACGGAAAGGTACTCCATATGCACGTGCAAATTTTGTGTTCCTTCTTGGGCATTTTAAAATTAAAAAAGGATTACAAGAGTTAATTAACCTGATGATGACTGAGCATGATCCATTTGTTAGGGAAGATATTGCATTCGCTTTGGGGGAATATCACGATAAATCAGCCATTGATGCTCTTCTTTATCGATTAGATGATCAGGATTCTTTAGTTCGAGTGAGAGTGGCCGAGGCATTAGGAAAACTAGGAGAGAAAAGTGTTATACCTAGACTCGAAGAGCTTTTATTAGACGAAAGTGATTTTGTTCGAGAAAGTGTAAAAAAATCAATAAATTGCTTGCGTCCTGTTTAGCAAATTCTAGGAGCTAATCTAAAGTGAAAAAAATACTTATCACAGGTTCCAATATGGTCCCTCAAGAAGCAATTGATTATTTATTTGGATATGGATTTGATGTTATCCAAGTACGCGATAATTTTATTGATCACGAGAAATTGCATGCAGTACTAAAGGATGCATCAGCATATATTGTTGGTGGGTATGAACAGCCAATGGCTGAGCATTTTAATCTTGCAAAAGATCTCGAAGTCGTAGCATGGCCTGGTGTTGACTATAAATCGAACATACCTGGTTGGCAACGTGCATTTGAATTGGGTATTGCTGTCGTGAATGCTCCTGGTTTAAATACAAATTCTGTCGCAGAATTTACATTTGCCTTAATTCTTATGATGGCAAGAAGTATAGGATTCTTTTTTGAAAAGGAGGAAAATGGACTTTCATTCCCAATCGGAGAAGAAATTTTTGGAAAAACAATCGGAATAATCGGAATGGGGCGTATTGGAACAAGAGTTGCGAAAATTGCGAAATTAGGTTTTAACATGGAAATAGTTTATTCGAGTCGAAGCCGCCATATAGAAGTCGAGCAAGAGTTAAATGCGAAGTATCTTACTAAAAATGAGCTGTTGACTGTATCCGATATTATCTCACTTCATAGACCAGGCCTTTTGGATGGCGAATTACCCGAAATAGGTGCTTATGAATTTAGCTTAGCTAAATCTAGCGCAATTCTGATAAATTCCGGTAAATATAATTTAGTAGATCCTGAAGCTTTATATTATGCTCTAATAAACCGACAAATTTCTGCAGCTGCATTTGATGAGGTTGGAAACAATATTCATTGGACTCATATTTGTGCATTAAATAAGAATAGGTTTATCTGGTTTCCACACATAGGGTTTTACACTGCTAAAGCAAATTATGAGACAAGTATGCTTGTTTCAAGGGCGATTGTGGATATTCTAAGTGGAAGTTCAAATCAATATGTAAATAATCCTGACTTCAGAAACATACGAGAACCTCATATTTAGACAGAAGTAAACCTATGCTAAATTCGACTTTGGATTATCTACGAGGAAAAGTAGCATCATTATCTGAAAATATCGATTCTGAGATGTTTAAATTAAATATGTTAGCTAAAGTTAACGTTTCTTTTTTGCCAAGATCAACGGATTTACCTTATTCAGACTTGATCGTAATTGCCCAAACAACAGGACCAGGATGTTGCTATTGTTTTCAAGAATACCCTAATTCTGAAGAATATCTTCCTTTATTAGGGAAGGATGCCAGGGAAATAAAAACTAATAGTTATCCCACAAATATTGCAATTTTAGACGCAATTTACTCAAATTTTAAAACTACTTCACAAGGAAGTTATCAATTAAAGGGTAATTCAAATCAGAAGGCTGAAAGTAGAGCGGAAATAATTAACTCCGAAGTTGGTCGTATTGTTGATCAATTCCAATTCCAAAACCCAACAATTTCATTGATTGGTTCAGTAGGAAATATTCTTTCACAATTAACCAAAAAATATAAGAATATTTATTCAACTGATTTGGATACCTCTTTAATTGGTCAAAGGATGTGTGGCATTGAAATTGAAAATGGCAACCTTTTTACAAATAAAAGGATAAGCCAAAGTGATATTGCAATTGTTACTGGGATGACATTTTCTACACAGACCTTTGACACAATTTTAAAGCTGGCTAATAAAAATAATGTTAAAATAATAATGTTTTGCCAAACAGGATCAAATTTTGCTCCGTATTTGTTGGATTTAGGAGTAACAAGCGTTATCTCTGAAATATTTCCGTTTTATATGTTTCCGGGATTAACAACAATAAATGTTTATCGAAATTTCGGAAAATTAAAAAACCAAGGGAGGTTACAATGAGGAAAACAGCTGAGGTCGTTATTATTGGTGGTGGTGTTGCAGGAATTAGTGCGTTATTTAACCTTGTAAAATGTGGAATTAATAATGTTGCATTAATAGAAATGAAGACTATTGGAAGTGGTACTACAAGTTATTCTGCAGCTTATGTTTGTGTTCAAGAACCAGATTTATTTGTTACTAAAATGAGTCAACATTCATTCCCAGAGTTCTTAGAATTTCAGGATATGTTTGGAATTCTTCTAGGAAAATTTGACAAAGGTTCAATTTCACTTGATGTCACAGAAAATAGCGCATCCATGTTAAAAAGGGCAGAAAAACAAAATGCTATTGGCGTAAAAACTAAGATTTTACCGCCAGATGAAATAGCAAGAATCGCCCCATTTTTAAACAATTCGGATCTTGGACCAGGACTATTATGTGAAGCCGGAGGATCGATTGACCCTCATGTATTGATGAGAGAATATGTTAAATATTCAATATCCAAGGGGGCGTTCGTGTATGAGAATCTTCTGGCAACAGGACTAGACATTGAGAATGGAAAGGTTAGGGGGGTTGTGACTAATCAAGGGGTTATTTCAACAAATCATGTTATTAATGCAGCCGGTATCTATGCGAGCAGGGTTGCGTCTTGGGCTGGTATTGCGCTTCCACTTAGGAACGCTCTACGTCATACAATTACTACAGAACCCACTTCAAATATTTCAAACTCCATGCCTATGATCGAGATTTTAAATCCTTTAGAGATTTATATAGAAGGAAAAGACAACCGTGCAGATTTTACATTAGGAGATGATCCTACGGAAAATTTTGAGCACGTAGCTGATGTCGATTTTATCCTAAGTAAATATGGAGATGGTATTGGATATCGGTTACCTGGAATTGCTGATCTACAAGTAACCAGTGTTATATCAGGTATAAGATCAATATCTATAGACTCTTTGCCAATAATTGGTCCAATAGATTGTTTGGTTGGTTATTATAACGATTGTGGTTGGGGAGGGAATGGGGTATCTTTGAGTCCCATCGGGGGAAAAATAATCGCTGAATTTATTACTGGTTCAGATAATCTGCCATTGGATAAAGGATTATTTTTATTAGAAAGGTTTAAATAAATTAGTAAGTCATTGTGTATTTTTTTGTTCTTGTTATATAATAAGTAAATCTGTTTTTCAAATCACAACTTGAAATATATTGGGTTTTCTAGGAGGTTCAAATGAAAATCACGAAACTAGATGAATCTGCGTATTTTCCTGAACATGCAGTAGCAAGGTTAAAAACATTGGGTGAATTCGTTAAATATGATGATCGTCCAAATGAGGAAGAAGCTCTTACTAGATTAAGAAATACGGATATCGCTATCGTAGAATGGACTTCAATTGATAGAAGAATGATTGAGAAAATCTCTCGATTGAAACATATTGTTGTGGCACTTACGGGATATGAATTTGTAGATGTAGTTGCAGCAAGAGAACATGGCATTTCGGTTTCAAACATTCCAATGTACTCAAGGCAATCAGTTGCAGAACATGCTTTCGCAATATTATTAGCTTTGGTGCGCAAGATTGAAGAAGCCGATCACGCAGCTAAGATGGGAAAGCGTGATTATTATGGTCCGTTTTTATCTATGGAATTATATGGAAAAACACTTGGCATAGTCGGACTTGGAAATATCGGTTCATGGATGGGAAAAATTGGCCAAGGTTTTGGAATGACTGTTATTGGACACAGTAGAACGCCCAAAAATTTACCTGGAATTAAGGATGTTTCATTAGAAGAATTATTAAGCATTAGTGACGTAGTAATGGTTAGCGTAGATTCAAACCAAACAACACTTGGGTTATTGGACAAGACAAAATTAAAATTCTTAAAAAATACGGCCTATATAATTTGTATATCCCCAACTGGTATTGTAGATGAGGAAGTACTTGCAAATATGTTATCTAATAATGAACTTTCTGGCGTTGGTTTAGATATTGCTGAAGAACATTCCCCATTGGAGAAATCGAAGAACGCAATAATTACGCCAGGATGTGCTTGGTACACACAGGATGCACTAGACCGATTAGCGGGAATTATGGTAGACAATGTTGAAAGCTTTATTCAAGGTTCTCCCATAAATCTTGTAAATTAATTATGGGTGGCTTAAATTAGTAACGCGGGTTGTTTACTTTATATATTTGTGAACAACCCGAGATGTTTAAATATAGCTAATATCAAAGCCTTATCAGTTGGAAATCAATCCAGCAAATTTGTGAGGAGAAATATTAGCAAAGAGGATGCGTGGTATGATAACAAATAATAACCAGCTTATACAGAACTTTATTAATATCTTGGCATGTCCTCAATGTAATAATGTTTTAACCTATGACGATGAATTGTTTACGCTAATATGTAAAAAAAATTCAGAGCATAGATATCCAATTAATAATTTTGGTTTTTTTGAATTTGCAGTAAAGCAAAAGCGCGATAAATACGATGATGAAGAATATTCAGAAGCTTACTTAGGAGACGCATTTGGATATCGTTTTGTAAACTGCTCAGAATCAAAGGTATTCATCGGAACAGGGCAACCCGAAGGATTATATCGAACTATAGCTCATATGACTCTTTCCACAATCCAAAGAAAATACTGTAATAATAACCTGCGGATAGTTGATGTAGCTTGCGGTGTAGGTAGGTGTTTGGTAGATGTCGCAGATTGCTTTCCAAATGCATCTTTGATGGGATTTGATTATTCGAAACAAATGGTTAAAGTTGCGAAAGAGGCGATTTGTGGTGAAGGTCAGATGCGAGTTAATTTGACTTCTTATGGATTCGGTAGACCTTATTTAAATAGAATGAATAAAAGTAACATTTTTCTAGCACAAGCTGATGCCAGAAAAATTCCGGTCAGGCGAGCGGTAGATGAAAAAGGAATTGATATAGTTATTAACTCTATGTTAGTTGATAGGTTATATGATTCAAAAGGAGTAGAGGATTGCTTAGATGAGAGTGTAGCCATATTAAAAAAACATGGCACACTGATATTTGCTAGTCCGTTTAACTGGGTTAGTCGGGAAACCTGGAAAAAATACAAAAATCACCGATCTATGGTTTTGGAATATCTGATAAAAAAACATCAACTCGTTGTTGAAGAAGCGTTTGATGGTTTGGTATATCGTGAAAACCTTGACCCGCATGGCGGACATTTAGAATTGCCCGTTTTAGTTGTTAAAGCGATTAAGCCATAAGGAACTTGTACACAGCAAAGAGAGTAACAAAGTGAAAGATGAAATTGTTAAGAAAATAATCTCACTGTATGGCACTCCTATTTATATTTTAGATAAGGATATTCTTGGGTTATCAGCAAATGAGCTTGAAAGAGCATTTGATCCTTTTCCATTCAAAGTAAATATTGCATATCCATACAAAGCTAATTCCACTAAGAAAATTTGCGAGTATATGTTCAAAAGAGGTTATTGGGCTGAAATTTCATCAGGTTTTGAATTAGAGCTTGCTTTACGGCTAGGTATTAAGCCAAATCAAATTATTTATAATAGCCCTTATAAACCTGATCAAGCACTTATTAGGGCCTTAACTTTAGGCTGTATTGTTAATATAGATAGCTTTGAAGAAGCTGAAAGAATATCAAAAATTTTATCAAAGAAGAAAATACATAATCCTAATCTAGGAGTTAGGTTTAGCATAAATAGTGAAACGAATTGGGATAAATTCGGATTTCAATTGGGGGAAGAGGGGATGTCTAGCATTTTCAAAATACAAAAAAAATATGGGTTAGACATTATGTGTTTACATACACACAGATCCAATATTGGAAATTTAGGCGAATACAAAAAACATATTTCCGAATTTATCGAATTTGCAGCTAATTCATATAAAAGCGGTTTGGTCATGCTTAAATATTTAGACCTTGGCAGTGGCTTTGCAATTAATTATCCTAAGCCTAAGGACTTACTTGATTGGGATGCACCTCCTATGCTTGATTATTCAGAAATAATTAAGATGTCCTTTATCGGGAAACAGTTGCCTGTTGACTTAGAGATAATCATTGAACCTGGAAGAAGACTCATATCCTCTTCAACAACATTATATACAAGTATCGTTAGTATCAAGGAGAGACCTACTGGACGAATTATTATTGTGGATGCAGGGCAAAATTTAGTTCCAGGTATTGATTTTTATGAATATCCAATTCATCAATTAAGAAACATTGATAAAACGAAGCATTCTGATTCTTACAATATTCATGGCTGCTTATGCGATAGTATGGATATTATTGGTAGGGATATCAAACTTTGTGCCCCAATTGTTAATGAAATACTGGCGATTGAATGTGTAGGAGGTTACGATATTTCAAGATCATTCTACTGGCAATTGCCAAAGCCAAAGATAATTTGGGGTGATAATGTCAGCGGTTTTGATTTAATACGAAGAGAAGAGTATTTTGATGATATTTGGGCATCAAATATCTAATAATGAAAGGTATATTTATGAGTGATTATAAAAACATTAATATATGGAAAGACGTTACTCCGGAAAAGTGGTCTGATTGGCATTGGCAAATGCAAAATGTTATAACGTCTCTCGATAAGCTTGAAGAAGTTCTCGATATTTCTCCGGAGGAAAGAAATGGTGTACGGCGGGCTACGCAATTCCTTAAAATGAGAATCTCTCCACATATTATTTCGCTTATGGACAGCCATGATTCCCAAGATAGTCTCCGTAAGCAATTTGTCCCATCGATTCTAGAATTAGCGAGTCAAGAAGACGCCACCTTATATGCTGATGTAAATGCAGATGATAAATTTTGTCCGACAAAGGGATTGGTCCATCGATATCCATCTAAAGTACTCGTTTTCCCGAGCAATTATTGTGGGTCTTATTGTCGCTACTGCTTTAGAAGGAAGTTGGCTAGAGAAGTAGAAGAAACATTAACAGAAACAGAACTTTTTTCTATTTTCTCCTACATACAGGAAAATCCAAAAATTGAAGAAGTAATATTGTCAGGAGGGGATCCTTTAGTCATAAGCGACGAACTCTTAGATTTTATTCTTAGATCTTTGTCTAGAATACCTCATATCCACATGCTAAGAATTCATACACGAATGCCAATTACTATACCTTTTCGAATAACATCGAATTTGGTGAATATTTTAACCAAATATAAACCGTTATTTATGGTGATACACGTTGACACTGAAAAAGAAATATCTGGAGCAACCCAGAATGCAATTTCCTTACTTGTAGATAATGGTATCCCTTGCTTTGCTTCATCTCCGCTGTTAAGAGGAGTTAATGATAGTGAAATAGAACTTCGCGCCCTTTGGACAAAATTACTGGAAAACAGAGTAAAACCTTATTATTTATTTCATTCAGACCCAGTAAAGGGGCTGCGCCATTTTCTAGTTCCTCTCGAAAAGGGAATAAAAATGATGTACAACTTATATGACCGAATGTCTGGTCTTGCAATGCCTCATTATTGTTTTAATGTACCTGATGGGGGAGGACATGTTCTGCTAAATAACAATTATGTTACCAAAATATCTAATGGGCATTATAAGATTACGACCTTTGAGGGTGTACAAATGGATTACTTCGAGACAGAAAGTCCAGACTAGGAGAAATAAATTCGATGAAGTGCAAAGAAGAGTGGTGGGATTTCTTCGATTTTTTGTCAAGGGAACACATAAGAAGTGGTTTAAGCTGTAGAGGGAACTGCGACGGTAACCATCCCCTAAAATAGTACCAGCAAGAAGTGGAAACTTCTGGCAAAATATAACCAGGAGAAGACCACATGAAGCGAACGAGATACACAGAAG
>Ga0224522_1000503_pt1 | contig 12694 bp, 15 predicted proteins | sample CFST25metaG_FD_182733 | JGI IMG/M metagenome (GOLD analysis project Ga0224522, IMG submission 182733) | Peat soil microbial communities from Stordalen Mire, Sweden - C.F.S.T25 | ecosystem: Environmental > Terrestrial > Soil > Wetlands > Peat | place: Sweden: Norrbotten County, Stordalen Mire...
ATCTGATATCGAGTTTTTATGTATTTTTGTAATTGAAAATTAAAATTACATAAAATGATACCAAGGAAATTATCCGCTGCCGTCCTGAGATTTGCAAAAAAATATCCGGTTGTTTCTGTGACCGGCCCCCGTCAGTCGGGCAAGACAACACTTGTCAGATCGCTTTTTCCAAAGCACAAATACGTATCCCTTGAAAATCCGGAAACAAGGATCCGTGCGCTTAATGATCCTAAAAGTATTTTTGACCGGAAGGATCAATTGCTGATCCTGGATGAAATTCAGCATGTTCCTGAATTATTATCCTATATACAGGTTATCTCAGATGAACAAAAAATACACGGACAATTTATACTGACTGGTTCCCAGAGCTTGTTACTCAGTGAAAAGATATCCCAGACACTGGCCGGAAGAACGGCTATATTGAAACTCCTCCCCTTCAGTCTGAATGAAATTGAAAAGCTGAAACAGGTAAAGGATTTCTCTTACGAGGACTTTATCTTTAAGGGATTTTTCCCAAGAACCTATGATCAGAAAATTTCACCTGAGGAATTTTATCCGTTCTACCTGGAGACTTATGTGCAACGGGATGTGCGGGAGATTCAGAATGTCCGGGATCTTAACACCTTTACCAATTTTGTAAGGTTATGTGCTGGACGCACCGGCCAGTTGATTGATTATTCTTCCCTGGCAAAAGATACTGGCGTCAGCGTCACCACGATTAAAGGCTGGATTTCAATCCTGGAAGCAGGTTACATCATTTTCCAACTGTATCCCTACTACAAGAATTATGGAAAAAGAGTGATCAAATCTCCCAAAATCTATTTCACCGATCCGGGCCTGGTTTCATATCTCCTGGGAATAAAAAGCGCTGAACAGTTGAAAACGCATTACCTGAAGGGAGCTCTGTTTGAAAACCTGGTCATTCTTGAGTTGCTGAAACAGCGATTTAACAATGGAGTCCCTCAGGATATATGGTTCTTTCGCGACAGCAATCACAATGAAGTGGATGTTGTAGCAGAAAATGAGTTGCTGCAATGGATAGAAATAAAGTCAGCAAGAACTTTTTCACCTGATTTCCTAAACACCTTCCGTTTTCTTGATAAAAACGAGGATGCAGGGAAGGATAATAAGTCGATTATATACGGCGGCGATGACACTTTCATGCATAAAGGATTCAAAATTGTATCATGGAGAGATCTTCAAAAGTTTGAAAGGTAGACTGTATCTGTTTTTCAAGGGTTCGGATCCCTTTTGGATCCCAGGTTCGAATCCCAATACAATGGCAAATTAATCGCTTTCCCTGAGAAGTGAAAATCGTATCATGGAAGGATCATAGGATTACTCCCCACTCTCCAATTCCTTGTTTTTCCGTTGAGACAATTGTTTTGCATTTTGCCGGGTCACAATTTTCCTGCCTGACTTTGCCTCAATCGCCCTACGTGTATTTCCGGCAATGGTGCCTCCCTGCTTTGCAATTTTCCTGTTATTTTCAAAACCAACTGGTTTCTTCTCCTCTGAAATTTCTGTTGTAGTGGCTTCTGCCAGCATATTTAAAACCAATTCCAGGTTAGACATATGATCGCGAAGGTTCTCTTTTTTAAGGTCCTTGAACTGCTTGTATTGTTTTGTTGAAAACCCGCTCCAGGCCTTCGTTATCTCATCAGTGAGGATTGCATATTCCTGGCCTTTCTTTACCCCTCTGATTTCCCATTCATCGGTTAATTCTTTACGAACCTCTATGCTTTTGAGCCGCTGGTTGATCCACTCTTTTGAATATCCTTATCGGAGATAGGTTTCCATCAAACGGTCAATCCCAATCTCTGGATCTTCAATTTCGTCAATCCTTTCACTTCCCACACGTGCCAGCCAAATTTTAAATGGCTCCGCTTTTGGTGACGGGACCGATTGTATCAGCCGGAAGAGCTGTTCTGTATCAGCCACATCCGTCTTATAGAATTTTCCATCCGATGAAACCATTTTCAGTTGGTTACATTTTGTAACCAACTCACTACCCTCCTTCTTCAACCTGTTTTTCAGAACCTTCCAATAATTATTTGGGTTCTCACTGTCTGATAGAACTCCAACCACATCAACAATCGAGAAATACCATTTCTCTTTTTCATCGTCCCAGTGGCATCGTACCTGCTTTTGGTTGAATAACTTAATAGCTGTTTCTTTGGTCATTAGATTCCCATTTCTCTGATTGATACAATTCAATTCAATATCTGAACTACAAATGTATCAATTATAATTCAGGGTAGAAATGGAGATAAGGGTAAAAAATTACCATGACGATCCAAATAACGCAAATCTGGTACCGGGAAAAATTGACCCCTTGGAAACCTTAGATACATAGGCAAAGCAGAAAATCGTTCAAGTCCCAGGCGGATCACGAAGACAAATGCGAAATGTGATGTGTGAAATGTAAAAAACTTCACACTTTACAGTTCGCATTTTGCGTTTTACACCTTGAGGTTCGCGGTCTTTTTAATTTACCCATTTTCGCGGATTGTCGAGGATGTAGTGTGAAATTCGTTGGAAGGATTTTTCATCCCGGATAATGTGTTCGTAATAATTGCGCTGCCAGATCTGCGTCCCCAATTCATTTTCCCTGTACCATTTGGTTACTCCGATCTTATATCCACGAATAATTGATCCAACTGAACGCGGGATGATTTTTTGATATTCATGCCGTTTTCGTTTTTCAATTTGTTGTTTTTGATGCAGTTGTCGGGGCTCAAGATTTTGAGCCCCGACAACAGATTCATCAAGATTTTGAGCCCCGACAATAGATTCATCAAAATCTTGAGCCCCGACAACTGCGACAACAGATTGATCAATACTTTGAGTCTTAATCAATTCGATAATCCCATGAATATGATCAGGCATTATTACAAAATCATGCAAAACCACATTCGGATAATGAACAGGTATATCGAGCCAGCAGCTTTGGGCAACAGTACCTGTTTCATTTAAATGCATGACGGCATTTTCAATAAAACCGAATGCCCTCTGCCTTTTATGCGTGTTGAGAGTAATAAAATACATTCCTTCCGCAGAATAATCATATCCCTTCAACCGGATACTACGACGGTGACGATATTGAGAAAAATCTTTCATTCTTTTCCATTTCACCTTTATCGGCTGAGATGGCAAAAGGTAATATGTGAAAGAAAAAAATAATTTAGTCGATGATAAAAATGTTGACATCCTGTATGAATTATTTTTAATCGGTCTTGATAAAAGCAACAAGTGCTGCTTATATTTGTGCGGCGATCTCTGGAAGGTGCAGGATTTAACGCACGGATTCCCTTGAAATGGCAATTGCAATAAAATAGGATCAAAAATTGTATGTCAAACTACTAATTAAAATTAGGCAATGGAAAAAGTAAAAAATGTTGCACAGCGTGCGAGTGCGAAAGCAACAAAGAATGCGGACGCAGAAAGTGTTGTACTCACGGCCATTTCCGCGATGACGGGTCAGGATCGCACCATGGGCGAGAGACTCCACGCTATCATCAAAGCGAATGCACCAGTTCTTGTTCCTAAACTCTGGTATGGGATGCCCGCGTACGCTAAGGACGGTAAGATTGTATGTTTCTTCCGTGACCGGAAAAAGTTTAAAGAAAGATACATGACACTTGGCTTCAACGACATATCAAACCTCGATGAAGGTAATCTGTGGCCGGTTGCCTATGCACTGAAGGAGTTGAATGCCTCAGAAGAGGCAAAGATCGGTGCGCTCGTGAAGAAAGCGGCATTGAGTTGAGGTTTGAGCTATGCATTGTTCTGAAAAAACAATTTACAGAAAACACAAAAAATAATAAAAATGAAAAAGCAAGATTTTACCACTGCCTTTTCGGTAGACAAAACTCCTGAAGAGGCCTACACCGCCATCAATAATGTTCGTGGATGGTGGTCAGGAGAGCCCGGTATTGAAGGCAGTACAGACAAACTCGGTGATGAGTTCATCTATCGGTACGAACCCTACCATTATTCCAAACAGAAGGTTGCAGAATTAATTCCCGGTAAAAAAATTGTCTGGCATATTTTAGAGAGCCAGATTAATTTCGTTAAAGACAAAAGCGAGTGGACCGGCACAAAAGTTATTTTTGAAATTGCTGAAAAGGGTGGTAAAACCGAGGTCCGCTTCACCCACGCAGGCTTAGTTCCTGAATATGAGTGTTACGATTCGTGTTCAAACGCCTGGGGCTCTTATATTAAGGGTAGTTTAAGGAAGTTGATTGCTTCAGGAAAATAAAACCCAAACAAAAATGAAAAGAGCACGGTATGAACATCAGTCCTGTAATTAGTGGCTTGGTACAGGACGATTAATATTGAGACCCGTTAATTTTCCCATTCTTCAGCGGTTTTATGTAATCCTCCCACCTGGTTTTCGTTTGTTCTGAGAGGATTTTATCAATGACCGCTTTTCTGCTGAGTTCAGTCAATCCCCAATCCTGCAGAAAATCTCCCCCGTACAATTTGTACCTCCGGTCAATTTCCTTGATAAAGTTTTCATCATACATATCCAGGAGTAATTCACCATTTGGCTCTTTATCCAGGGACCCGAGAAAAATGTAGCCGTCGAAATTGTCCTGGTAGGATCCCCATCCGTCCAAATACAACCCATCAAATGGCTCCTTTCCGAATGGACTGCCTTTCAGATCGAAAGCCACCGGAATATCACCGTGTTTGTAAAATGCATAATCAAACATTCCGTGCCTTATCCTGTCATGGATGATTGCGATATTGTCCATCCGCGGGCAGTGCGTAAAGATCATATAACAGTCCGATGGCATTTTTTTCGACAACAATGATCCTGCAGATTCAAGGGATTTTAATACGTGTCCCGAGCCGACGATGAACAAGGCATTTCGCCGGTCTTTATTTGAACCGAGATAATCGAAAATTTCCTGAGCCATGAACTGGTTACGGTCGATTGTATCACTTTTACGACCTTCTTCAGTGAATATCCGAGGGGTGTCGACCAGCACGACTTTGATTTTTTTATTTTCCGGCAATCCTTGATTTAAATTCCACACCGAAATAAGGAAATCAAATTTCCCTTTGTCATCCCAACCGTCTATCATATAATCCTTGAATATGTTCAACAACAGTTCTCTGTCAATGGATTTATTTGCATAAAACTGATCCATCTCCTGCTGTTTATTTGAGCCCAATTCCATAAAAATGACACCTGTTTTGTCAGGGAACCTCTTATCCCCGACCACTTGCTGCAAAAAGTCCCATGAAACTTTACGCCGATGAATTTCTCCATACAACACGAGTCGGTATTGCTTTAATTTTTCGAGTACAAATTCCTTAGAATCCCTGCCACGTTTGTTCAGGTAATCGACGAAAGAAAGCGTATCAGTGGGTATTTTGGCGAATTTCATAGATTTTCTTAAATTACCAAGTATATAATCTGCATCTTGATAACACCTCTCTTTTGCGGCATCCAGACTTCTCCGATAATCCTCGCCCCAATTAATCCATTTGCCATTTTCCAGACCAACACAACGGATAAGGTAGATTGTATCCTTAAGTTGGCTTATTATCCTGGCTAATGAATCTTTGTAGGTTATCATCAGTTTTATGGTAGAGTTTAAATAGCGGTCTTTTTTTTCGTCAGACAATTTGGTATCCGGTGCTGTCGAATCCGGAAGGTCAGTGAACAGTTGAGTACTCACTTTGCGCCACAACCGGTTCCGGCCATTTGCCATAATATAACTGATAGAAATAAATGATTTTAGCGGTGAACTTAAATCCATGGTATCCTTAAATTCTTTCAATTTTTTATCAATGGGGATTTCTTTAAAAGCTGTTGGTAGCCCTTGTTCAAAACAATTTATTTGGACAAGAACAAACAGAAGAAGTAAAGTCCATTTCATAACCTTGATGTTAAACATGATACATAATTCATAAACTGTAAGGTACTCAGCGAATAATAAAGTAAAGCATAAAAAAACTCTTTAGTAAGAGCAAACGTCCGGCCGCAGAAACAATTTATTCTTTTATGATCTTGAATAAAAACTTATTATATGATACTGGTGAAATTACTTTAGAATTGTATGTCAGTCCACTAAATCCATATGAGCTCCAGCATTTATTCTCGTAGCTAAGAACTTTAAGGTTTAATGTATCTGTATCTGTTTTTGAAAGGTAAAGGAAATAATTCCGATTATTATAAATGTCAAACCCAGAATAGTCAATTTCCATATGCCCCTCATAAATATATATACTTACATTTTTTCCTTCTACATTCATTTTTATAGAATCAGGATCATATTTCTTTCCGATCAGAAGACTATCATTTTTATCAACAAGATCAATCTGAATTGAAGCAGAAGATGGATCTCCGCATGGCTCAGCTTTTTTACTGCATGATGATAGAGCTAAAGTTACACTTAACAGGATTGGAATAAGATGTTGAAATTGAAAATATATTTTGAACATTTTAATTGACATTTCGTTTGTGGATTCGATTTATATTTAGATTGTTTTTGCAGTTACCTTACCTGTTTCCCTATTCCCTCTGTCCTATTTATTCTCCTAGGGGCTGCGTATTACAGCTATTGGGTTGCGAGTTATTTTTATATTTCGATTCATTCCTTAATAATCTTCCCCACTTCTACCGTCTTATCTTCTGTCACAGTTTCAATATTTTATAAACACCTCTGTTTTTGTTAGATATAATTTCAAAAAAATAAATCCCTTGCTTTTGTTCAGATAAATTGACAATAATTTTTGTATTTTTAAAAGTAAAAGATTTGACTAATTGCCCACACTGTCCATAGACAAATATTTCAGCAGTCTGTAAATCTTTAATGGAAATTGTACTATAAGTTGGATTTGGAAAAAGGGAAATATTTGGAGTTACTGCATTATCATTTATTATCCCTGATATTAGAATTGTAATACTTCCATACCAAGGGCCTTCACCGTTTGCTATACAAAATGATTTTTCACTTCCTTTGATTTTATACTTGCCGATATACCCATCTGATAAAGCTATTGTATCTAATATGGTTGTATCGTTGATTGTCACCCAGTTCCGTATTAATTGTCCTCCGTAAAATACCAAAGTATCCCCTTTATAGCAATTAACATTATAAGTGGAGAATGTTACATCATGAATAGTGGCATATGAATATATTTTACAAAATGATGTAAACAGGATGAAAAATAAAATCATCACAATGTTTTTGTTTAACCGATTTGTTTTCATCTTTTTATTATCTTCTAATAAAAGTTCTAATCATTAAACTTGCTTATAACGCTCTGCGTGCAGCCGCAGGCCGGTCCCGATAGTTATTGGGATAGCAGAGTTTATGTTTGATTTGCGTTTGCATGTTTATTAGATTCGATCAACTTTCTTAACCAACTGCCCCGGCTTGTCGGCTGCCGGCTTGTTAGGCGGTGTTGTTTTTCTTTTTTATAATAAATAACGAAATATAGAATGAAAATACTGTAGTTAATAATTGCAATAAAGGTGAAATAACAATCATTAATGTTAACCATCCAAAAAAACTTAATTTTGGATCAAACAGAATTAATGGATTTCCGAAATTTTTAAAATCATTGCCATTATTAAAAAATACAGTAATTGCTATACCCCAAACAATTAACATTAAGACAAATGTAACAAGAGTTGTTGCTAATCCATATTTAATTGATTTTCGGAAAATTTCATTCAAGTCATTAGTTCGCAACAAAATTATTTTCATTATCCCCCATCCCGTTAAAAAGCCAAGCGTTATGCAAAAGATTGGAACTCCCATTCCTGCCCCAGTACAAAGAATATCAAGCAAAATAAACAGTAGGAATAACCAACCCAATTTTATTTTAAATAATTTATTCATCTCGTCCGTTTCTTTAATAACAATACCGCCTAACGCCCCGCCGGCAGCCGCAGGCCGGGTTTAGCAGAGTTTATGTTAGAATTGCGTTTGCATGTTTATTAAATCCGATCAACTTTCCTTACCAACTGCCCCGGCTTGCTGGCTGCCGGCTTGTTACCGGTAGAAATTATTTCACTTAAAATTCTCGTTAAGCTTGTCCTTTCTCAAATAAATTCAATACCTCAATTTGATTATACTCGAGAATTGTCAGTTTAATGTTTTCAATATACTTGTCTTCTTTAAATTTAAACCATCTTTCACGATATTCGCTATTAGAATCAATTTCATCTTTGAAGTTCCTGAAAGGATGGCTTCGATTCAATGCAAAGACCAATCTTTTTCTAAACGATTCATCTTCGACTTCATTTACAAACTCTATCATTACCTGGAATGATCCACTACTTGACATTTGCTCAAATAAAAAATAATCCTCAAAATGCTCATCAATTTCATCGATCAAATCTTGCCAGGTTTCTTTTTCAACAAAGACGCTATTGTCAAAATCTGGAATTGCTTGGATTTCATTCGTCTTTCTGTTATAGTAACATTTCAAACCACAATCTAAATGATTTGCAATTTCTTTGATTTGACTTGTCGATAAGATAATCATCTCTATAAATAATTTTTACCGGTAACGCCCTGCCGGCAGCCGCAGGCCGGGTTTAGCAGAGTTATGTTTGATTTTTCTTTGCATGTTTATTAGATCCAATCAACTTTCTTAACCAACTGCCCCGGCTTGCTGGCTGCCGGCTTGTTATACAGCGTTAATATTTCTCTACATAAATACTTCTAATTTTGGGAATAAGCTGTAATTCACCAAAACTTAATATTGATTCTAATAATTTTAATTGTTCTTGTGTAATACCCTGAATACAATGTAAGAAAATTTCACCATTCTCTGAAACATACATTTGTTTGTCAATTGAAAAGACATGATTATCAATTGTTGAGACTAAATACCTTCTTAAACTGAACATAGTTAAGGTATCCAACCTATTAAAATATCCATTCTTCAATTTGATGTACAGCAAGTCCTTTCCATCTGCCTCTTTTTTAATAGAAACGGAATTAATCATTCCATTATCAATTGGTGCTTTTATTTTACTATATGTTTTTAATGGAATTAGGAGATAATAACCTACAGTAGGATATGCATACCATAGAAATAACAAATCTTTATAAAAAAGATTTTTTATACTTGGTAATTTAAGAACAGAATCGATTAATGCAGTATCCTGCATAAGAGCAAGGCCTGCATGTGGGCCTTCCCTCAATGTCCCATTCGTTTTTAAGAGGGGTACTAATTTATTATACAATGGGTATCTCTTTTGGTCAAAGGAATATAATGAATCATTATTATCAGTAAATCTTTTAACGAGGTTTAGCCTACCAATCAAAGAATTGGCTTTATCCAACATTTGAATGATATCAGTATAATCATAAGTGTCCCAGAGACCAAAAGTACCTTTTAATAGGAATAGATTTTTAAGTGTCATTGAATCAATACTTCCAGAAACTGAAAATTGAAAAAATCCCTTTACTTTTAATAGGGAAGGTTTAAGCCCACAGTACTTTTCCAATCTGGATGAAAGACAATTCATACTTTTGTTAATATCTAATTTATTTGATTTATTATCGAATGTGAAGATTATTTTAATAGTACCCTGATTAAGGTATTTTCTTTCTGTTTTACAATTAGGAATAAAAAGCAATACGAATAAAAATAAAATCAAAGTTTTCATTTATTAAATATTAATGCCGTATAACGCCCTGCGGGCAACCGCTTTGCGGGGTTTACTTGTTTGTATATTTGCTTGACGTATTCATGTTTAGTGACCCATCTGATTTCCTAACCAACTACCCCCGCATTGCAGGCTGCGGGCTTGTTAGCAAAAGTATTTAATTCATTTCTTCGCTTTTAATTCATTGATTAAATTATTTATTATAAAGTCGATAGGGTATTTAAACTCAATATATTTTGCTTTTAAAGAAGGATAAGTTTCAAAGAATATTTTTTTACAATTAATGCTATTGAGGATTTCCTTTGGCCCTCCTTCGATATAAGTCTCACCCATGTAATCGTTATTTTCATAAGGATTTTTTGGTCCAAATCTTCTGTTAAATAAAAATCCAAAAACAAGGTTATTCAATAATACTGTATCAACTCCAATTTGGTGTAATACAACTTGTGGATATCGTACGAAAACTCGTTCAAAATCTATCATTCTTTCTTCTTCCGCCGACCAATTCGTTAAACGCATGTATCTTATATAATCATATACACCTGTGATACTTCTGGATTTAATACATATGTCTGCATAAGTTCTCGATAATGTATGAGTATAACCAGCAACACCATTTATAACTACTGGGTAATCAGCAAATCTATAACTATAGAGTTTTGATGTGATCTGCCAGCTTTTTTGAAGATCAGATTTACTGATATTCGGTTTTTTCAATATTATTATAAGTGTGTCAAAATATGTCTTACAGGAATCACAATCCTGCCCAATGACACCTAAATTTGTGAGAAGAATTAATAACGAAATAAGGGTAGTTCGGTTTAATATCATGAATTAAATATTTTTGCTAACGCCCTGCCGACAGCCGCCGGGCGCGTTGGTGTTTGTTTTTTTATGTTAATGTTTCTTTCATTATAATATCATCGATAAGAAATACCACCGCCTGGCGGCTGACGGCCTGTTAGCGGTAGGCGGGATCTTCGGGTAGAAGTACGAATGCATCGTTGTTTGTATTGCAATTTGAACTCAATCCAATTCCCGAAGGATCAGTGGCTCAGAATGAATACCTTTCAAAGTTAACGAAATCCCGGATAAGCCAATACTAACTCAAACATCTAAAGAACTCTTCAAATTGCAATGCAAACAACAACTCTATATTTAGTCAACCAACAAAAAAATCACTTCGGGCAGGCAGAACTCTTCGCAAACCAGGTCAAAAGCCGAGGCGTGATGCTATCAATAAAATGTATCAAAGAACACGAGTTTTTCAATTGCAGTCTAATATATACCGCTTACCGCTAACGCCCCGCCGGCAGCCGCTGGCCGGGTTTAGCAGAGTTTATGTTTGATTTCCGTTTGCATGTTTATTAGATCCAATCAACTTTCTTTACCAACTGCCCCGGCTTGTCGGCTGCCGGCTTGTTGGCGGCATTATTTTATTTCGTCAGGGTGAATTTAATGGGCCATGTAAAAACAACACTAACAGCCTGACCTTCAATCCGACCAGCTTTCCAATGCGGCATTTTCTTTAACATTGAAAGGCACACTGTATCTAAATCCAGTCGCACACCCATTAATACATTTTCATTATAGACTTGGCCAGTTGTATCTACTGAAAATTGAAGAATAACCCTTCCTTGAACACTATCAATAATTGCTGATTTTGGATAATATAAAGTATTTTGTGCAAATGAAATGAGACTGTCTACTCCTCCTGGAAATACTGGCATTTCTCCAACGTCATTGAAGGCAATGTTAAGTGAAGAATCTATTGTTTGCGCTTGTAAAATAAATCCACCTGCTTTCATTTCCCTTTTAATATTCTGACCAGATGAAGCAATTGTAAAATAGCATAAAGTAAAAACGAGTATAACTTGTTTCATTTGATAAAATATTGCCGCCAACTAACTTGTATCCGCTACTGTGTATGACCTAATTACAATCCCTGGGGATGCAAACAGGCGATAGTGCGTAGCGTATTATTTTAAAATTTCGATTCATTCCTTAATAATCTTCCCCACCTCCACAGTTCTTTCACTGATAACCCGTACAAAATAAACCCCGCTGGGCAGGTTTGATATGTCAATTTGTGTTTGGGGCTCGGTGATTTGGCGGGTTAGGAGCTGCTGACCTTCGATGTTCACAATCGATAAACTACTTTGCTTTGGATTTCCTGATATTTCTATCGCTATTTTATCGGTCGCCGGATTTGGATATATTGAAACTTGTAAAGGGGCTAGCTCGTGTACGCCAGCAGGAGCATTATAGTACTTTACAGTTGCTTTTTGGGAATTGCTAAAATCAGTATAAGCTACATACGGTTGACCAGATGGGTTAAAGGCAAGGCTTGTAAACCATACTTCTCCTGTGGAAAAACCCGCATTTCCAACATTAACCCAGTTCGTTCCATCAAATTCCATTACAGTCGCGCGATATTCGTTTTCATAATCTTCATAAGCAACACAGGGCTGGCCAGTCGGGCTTAGGGCAAGGCTTATATAGTCAGCGTGTCCTGCTGAGAAATCAGCATTTCCGACATTAACCCAGTTAGTTCCGTCGAATTTCATTACCGATGCAGAAACCTGATAATCTTGATATGCCACAAAAGGTTGACCAGATGTGTTAAAAGCGAGATTTACAAAATATGTCCAACCTGCTGAAAAACCTGAGTTACCCACATACGTCCAATTCATTCCGTTGTATTTCATTACAGAGGCCTTTCCACCACCAATTGTACCATCCGCAAACGCAACGTAAGGTTGATCATCATTAGGATTAAAGGCAAGACTTGTACAATTTGCTTCCCCTACTGAAAAACCTGCATTTCCAACGTTGACCCAATTGGTTCCATTAAATTTCATCACTGTAGCCTTATACGAATTTGCCAAATCCACGTATGCCACATAAGGTTCACCAGCCAGGCTGAAAGCAAGGCTTATCCAATCAGCTTCTCCCGATGAAAACCCTTCATTTCCGACATACTTCCACGCATAATTCGTTGGCGAGGACTGAGCCCATCCTTGCTGAGTGCAAGCAACGACGAGAATC
>Ga0224522_1000505_pt1 | contig 12688 bp, 11 predicted proteins | sample CFST25metaG_FD_182733 | JGI IMG/M metagenome (GOLD analysis project Ga0224522, IMG submission 182733) | Peat soil microbial communities from Stordalen Mire, Sweden - C.F.S.T25 | ecosystem: Environmental > Terrestrial > Soil > Wetlands > Peat | place: Sweden: Norrbotten County, Stordalen Mire...
TAAAAACTACAAATGGAGGTGATAATTGGAGCATTAAACTTTATTCTACATTTTTTACAAGAATCAAGTTTTTGAATAGCTCGACAGGCATTGCATCCGATGCCTTTCATATTCATAAAACAACAAATTCAGGTGAAAATTGGTCAACAATAGTCTTGCCTGGAGATTTAATGGCAAATGATATGAGTGTATTAAACGAAGACACAATATGGATATGCAATAGTGAAGGATTAGTCGGCGGAGCATTCCTTACCACAGACGGAGGTTTGAATTGGGAGGTGAAATATAGCCATTCTGGAGGGAATCCATATCATATATATATGTTTAATAACCGTATTGGATTTATAGATGGAGGAAGTGGGTTAAAAGAAACTACAAATGGAGGAAATAATTGGTTATCTATAACGGGTGAAGGGGATTTTACTGATATGTATTTTATTGATAGTTTAACGGGATGGAAATGTTATTATAATGAGATGAAAAAAACAACCAATGCAGGCCTAAACTGGATAAGTCAACTGCTTCCTCATGGAGGATATATTTACCCTTCATATATGAGCAGGTTTTCAGTATTAAATAAAGATACTATTTGGGGAGTTGGAAGTTCAATATCTTTTATTAATAATCAATTTAGAGGAATACTTTTCTTCACGTCTAATGGAGGTAACAATTGGATTTACCAGTTACCTGATACAAGCATAAATATTGCTGTTTATAAATTTATAAAATTTGTCAATAAATCAAAAGGATGGGTTTATAGTACTTTAAGTGGAATACATACAATTGTTGGAGGAGATACATCTTTTATTATGGCAACTCAACATAATATATCATACATTCCAAAGGAATATATCTTAGCGCAAAATTACCCTAATCCATTTAACCCCGTCACCAAAATAAATTACGAACTACCAAAAGATGGGAGAGTAAAACTTGTAATTTATGATATACTCGGACATGAAATAAAATCACTTGTAAACAATGAATTCAAGCAGGCAGGAAGATATACTGTTGAATTCAACGGGACTCAATTTGCAAGCGGAATATATTTCTACAGGATACAGGTAGAAGGTGGGAAGACTTTTACATCTGTTAAAAAAATGGCACTCATAAAATAAAATCACTGATTTCGCTTCCGCCGCTGCGGACACAAAGAACGTGGATTTAAGAGCATAAAAAAACCGTTCTCCTGATAAAAAGGGGAACGGTTTTTTTTTATATAAAAAATTTATATCTATTTCTTTACTGGTTCTTTTTTAGCGTCTTTCTTAACATCTTTCTTTTCATCTTTTTTCACATCTTTCTTCACATCTTTTTTCTCATCTGTTTTCGTGGTGGAGATTTTTTTATGATGTACTCTTCCTTTTTTCCAGTCCAGCCAACCTCTTGCACGGTCGAAAATTGCTGATTTTTTAAGATTGTCGTTCATTTGCGGGATTCTGAGCACCTGTCCCGGATAAATGAGGTGAGGATTTTTAATGGTTTTCGGAATTCTGCTCGGAGCGCTGATTACACCGTTTTCATTGGCTTCCCAGATAATGGGCCACATATGGTGGTTATTATAAATCTCTTTTTTTGCTGCAATTACAAAGAGGTAATCGCCTTTAAGGACTGTATATTCTGGTACGGATAAATCTTTCCAGTTTGCGAGGCATTCTTTTATGCTTCTGTATTTTGTAGCAAAATCAGGATGGCATCTCAGATTCGATTTACTCAATTCATCAAATCTTTTGCTAACATCATCTTTGGAGCCTTCTTTATTTCTGCAAAGTTTTTCAACTTTATCCAGGTCGCTTTTGTAAGCGTTGTATGTTTCTTTACCTCCAACTTCGCCCCAATAAGCGTCTTCGGCTTTTTTGAGTTCGTCTTTTTTAGCTTCGACTTTTGCGAGGAGGTCGGTTTTATCTTTTTGCAATTCGGCAATTTTGGTAGTTAAATCTGTTTTCTTTGCCGTTAAATCTTTAATTTGCTGTTCCCATTGCTCGTCCGTCATTTCTTCCGGTTCTTTGTTTTCTTCATCCTGTGCGAATGAAATTTTAAGACTGAAGAAGAAGGAGAGAGCGAGCAGGATAATAAATAACCTGTGTAATTTCATTTTATAAGAATCTCCTATTTAAGTTTTTTTAAAATTATTTGCAATTTTTAACGGCATCGGTCAATTTCTGGAAATTCTTAATTGACTCATCCTGTTTTGCGATTTGTTTTTGCAAATCCGCTTTTTCACTTTCGAGCTTGCTAACATCACTTTGAAGTTTTTCAACTTCAGCTTTTAAATCCGCGAGTTGCTTTAATTGTTCTTCATCGGGTCCGCCGCCGCATCCAACAAACAGACCGCTTAAAAATGCGAATGTAAGAAGAACGAAAAAGAGTCTCTTGATTTTTACCATTTTAATACCTCCGGAACTTTTTAAATGTTTATTAAGAATTTAACTATTATTCAAATGTAAAACGATTAATTTTATTTATCAAGTTATATTATCATTGATTAAAAAGGGGATAACCGGGTCCCGTTAAACGGAATTTTGAGGATTAGAAACAAAAAAACAGGTTTTACGTATGTTTTAATGTCAGGAAATTCTATTTAAATAATAGTATTTTTGAGTGTGTAATATAATTTTAATATTTAATCAGTAAAATAAAGTCATGGAAAATATATTTTTAGTATTAAGTCTTTTTCTTCCGAGGATTACATTAATACTTTTTTATCTCGTTCATTCTATTCCGTATAATAATGTTCCTTTAATCGGGGATGCAATATTAACAATATTTCTTCCCAGGGTTTTGATTCTTATATACATAGTCGAAAACTACGGTACAGGAAGCCCGTGGTTCTGGATACATCTTGTGGTTGCCGTGCTGGTATATATATTTTCGGGGAAGAAAGTATCAAAACGGAAACTGAAAAGAAAACTTGGTTGAATGCGTTCCCAGTCCGGGGATTGGAAACGAGGGTTTTATATAAGGATGAAACGGAATTTGAGATAAAATTTAATCAAAAGTCTAATTGCACTAATTTATTGCAATAAATTCTTTATCTTTAGCTGTTGTATAAATTAAATTAATATATATAAATGAAAAAAATCATTTTTTCGATTTTATTACTATCGGTAATATTGATATCGAACGCTTACTCACAGGACCAAATTTCCTCAAAAGATGCAAAAGATAATATCGGCAAGACATTGCAGGTAAAAGGGAAAGTAGCTGCAATATTTATTTCCGACAAGGGGAATATGTTCGTTAATTTTGATGATAAGTCACCAAATCAGACATTTACCGTAGCAATTTTCGCAGGGAAGAATGTAGATACAGGTAAAATCACTGAAGGCTGTGTATTAACTGTTTACGGTGAAATAAAAGAATATAAAGGAAAACCGGAAATAGTAGTTGAGAGTAATGAGCAGATTATAAGCATAGAACAATGAGTAATGAGCAATAAAGAGCGTGAATAGTCAATAGTGAATAGACATACCTCATCCGGTGAATAATAAATTTTATTAGCCGCCGGTTATAAACTTATTGAGCAAGAGCTGAAACGGTTCTGACGATATTCCCGAATATCCCTTGAACGGATGGTCGAGCACATAAATCAGGTAGAATATCATTACGTTTATGATAATAAAAGTCGCAATGAGAGAAATATGCGTGCCTTTTCTTTTTGTCGTAAAGAAATAAGTATATCCCAGAGATACAGAAAAGCAAATCAAAAGCACTACCCATATAATAGCAGGTGTTGTCTGTTCCATATCGAGAATTCTCAGCCGCCTGTACTGGCTGATAAAATTAAGTCTTTCAAGTGCAATCTGGTATAAATAAGGGTTTGTTATCTGCGCGGTTGGAATTTTAGAATATGTATACCACAAGCTATCAAGTTCCGCTTCGGCCAGTTTACTTGTATTTCCATTTTCCATTTCCGGCCATTCATCATCGACCACTGCTTTAGTATAGCAGATAATTTTATCAGTAATTATTTTTTTTACTGAATCGGGAAATGAGCGTGTATCCCTGTAAAAATTTGATAAATAAGATGTTTCATTAGCTACATTTTGCTGTGCACGTTCGTTATCATACCAGTTTGCATATACAACGAAAGCAAGCAACACGCCGTATGAAATAGAGAAGGCATTAAAAATATAACTTGCAACGGTATGATTTTCCGATAATCTTTCGTGGGTGAATTTTTTTCTGACGATTATAAATCCTATAAAAGTGAGCAGCAGGCTGCCTGCAACAAGAATTGCAAGTTCAATCAACATCGGGAGAACGACTAAAAATGCCATATGAAAAAATAGATTAAGTGAAAAATTAATTTACATAAAAAATTAACTTAATAATTCAAGAGTTTCAATTTAAATGATTATGCTTATTTAAATGATTCGATAATTACTATAAATTAGTTTTATACTAAAAAAACTTAATTGATAACGAAATGATTATATGCTATCTTACATCTTTTAAAACCTGCATATAAATTTTAAATCAAAATGGAATATAATTTTGGAAGATTTACGGACAGTTATAAACCGAAAGAGAAAATAAATTACTGGACATCGGCATCAGATCTTTTCGAGGCGAAAAAATATTTTGAAAGTTACAGGGAATTTGTTAAATATCTTTCAGATGATGCGATAGGAAATGTAAAACCTTTAGAAGGCGGGAGCGGTGCGGATTTCGAGCTGGTACAGGGTTCAAAACTGATAAGGGTGCATTTTACCGATGAAAAGGTTATTGCGGAATCGCAGATTGCAAAATTCGACAAGCTCAGCATTCCTTTTATGAGGAGACTGCTTGAAATAAATTACACTTTATACTACTCAAGGTTTGCGGTGAAAGAAGATAAAATTCTAATGAAGTTTGACAGTAACATATTTGACTGTTCGCCGAATAAATTATATTTTGCGCTGAAAGAACTTTCGACCAAAGCGGATAAGCAGGATGACCTTCTGCTCGACGAGTTTTCGGTTTTGCACAATACAGATGAAAATACAGTAGAAGAATTACGCGCAGAGATAAAAGAAATTAAATTTAAATATTTTATAAAATGGATATCGGATACGATTAAAAGAATAGGCGAATTGAATGAAAGCAGGTTTGACGGGGCAATTTCATATTTACTTCTTTCGGTAATTTATAAGACGGATTACCTGCTTGTGCCCGAAGGAAAAATAACAAATGAAATCGAGAAACTAAGCCAGATATACTGGGCAAGCGACAACAAGAAATTGCTCGAGAAGAATATATTAATAAAAGACAGCATGAAGAAACTGCTTGATTATAAAAAAGAAGACGTGATGAAATCTTTTTATAAAGTGAAGGCAACATTCGGGATTATGAGTCCCGCTGCATTCACGAGCATTACGGGAGTTATTAATGACAACATGGGCAATGTAAAATGGTACAGTGAGAATAATTACGAAGACATAGCACTTGCAATTCTGGAATATATTGCAGTTTACTGTTTTTTCATGTACGGGATGCCGAAACCAGTCATGGAATTATTCCAGTTAGCTGAAACAATTATTAACCAGGAATTTTTCAATGAATACGGTGTAAAGGAAATTTTATTTAACTCAGGCGAAAATAAATTAAACGAAGATTTGATAAAACAATTAATCGGCGGAACGTTAGAAAGAGGAAAGCAGCAGTTTACGGAACTGAAATTCGACTTGGCGAAACTGGATTTCAGCAGCAGGGTTCTATTTATAAGTTCACTTTACAAAGAAATGTTAAATTTAAACTTCAATATATAAAATGCTAACAGAAGAGATTATCAATTTATTCCAGCCGGTATTGGTTCAGATAGCAACACCACAGGGTACGGGTACGGGTTTTTTTCTGCGGGATTATGATCTTATCATAACGAATAATCACGTAGTGCAGAACAATTCGGAAGTAGTTATCAGCGGAAAGTTTATTCCGGAGTGTATGTCACCGGTATATTTCAACGATCCTAAATACGATATAGCATTTATAAGGGTCCCTCAGGAATTAGACGCTGCACCTGTGCATTTAGGCACATCAAGGCCTGTGGCAGACGGGGAAAAAGTAATTGCAATAGGTCATCCATACGGATTGAAGTTCACTGCGACGGAAGGAATTGTATCCAAGGCAAAGCGTTTTCACAACGGACTTAATTACATACAGATCGATGCGGCAATAAACCCCGGGAACAGCGGCGGACCGCTTGTAAACAGTAACGGAGAGGTGATAGGTATAAATACTTTTATAATAGCGGGAGGGAATAATCTTGGCTTTGCATTGCCGAATGAATACCTGATTGAATCGCTGAATGAATATAAAGAGCATTTCGGGGAAATGGCAGTGCGTTGTTCATCCTGCATGAATATAGTAACACAGCAGAATATCGACGGTGAATATTGCCCGTTCTGCGGAACGAAAGTAGAACTTCCTGTGCTTAAAAAAGATGAAGAGTATAAACCTGTAGGAGTGAGTGCTGTTATAGAAAACATCCTGACAGAACTCGGCAAGGATGTAAAGCTTTCACGCAGGGGGCAATACGGCTGGGAAGTAAAGGAAGACAGTGCCACGATAAGAATCAATTATAATGAAAACGGATTTATAGTAGGGGATGCATATATATGCAGGCTGCCTAAAATGAATATAGGAGCACTGTATGAATTTTTGCTAAAGGAAAATTACAATACTGAGGGGATTTTGTTCTGCGTTAGTAATCAGGATATAATATTATCTTCATTAATATTCGAGCAGTACCTGACATTTGATACAGGGAAAACTATTTTTAATAATTTGTTCAAGAAGGCTGATTATTTTGATGATTTCCTGATACAGAATTACGGCTGTCTGCCGAGAGCGACGGAAGAATAATGATGAATGCTGAATTCTGAATTGTAAGAGTGTAATTATATCATATATAAATCGTTATGAAATAACCGATTCATAACGATTTTTTTATTTTCAATATCATATACACCACTGTAACATTTCATAATTCTTTCCGTAATATTAAAAGGAAATTAAAAATTTAAAATAATTAATTAAGTTAAATGAAAAAGATAACCGGACAGTTTTTATTTCTTTGCTTAATTCTCTTTGCCTTTTATACATCTTCATATTCACAAAATAAAACAACATTTGCTGAAATCAAAGGAACGGTAGTCGATAAATCATCCGGAAATGCTCTCGAATCTGCAACAATCCAGCTATTCAAAGCAGAAGATTCATCTTTAGTTTCAGGAGCATCTTCGGATAAAAGCGGAAATTTCATTATAAAGGATATTCCTGAAGGTCATTATACACTAAGGGTGAGTTACATGGGTTATGCTACGGCTGTTGCAAGAAATGTGATTGCCGGAGCGGATAAAAAAGAAATTAATTTCGGTACAATTAAGCTCGAAGAGAATACCGAAATGTCGCAGGAAATAAATGTCGAAGCAGAAGCTCCGCAAATGACAATGGAAGACGGGAAAAAAATATATGATGTAAAAAAAGATATGACTGTGCAGAACGGGAATGTGCTTGATATGCTGAAAAATGTTCCTTCTGTATCGGTTGATAATGACGGTAACGTGAGTTTACGCGGAAGCAGTAATGTAAAAATTCTGATAGACGGAAAACCCTCCGCATTATTGAGTAACGGAACGCAGGTACTTCAGAACATTCCCGCAAGTTCGATCGAAAAAGTGGAGATAATCAATAATCCGTCCGCAAAATATGAAGCAGAGGGAGTTTCGGGGATAATAAATCTGATAATGAAACAAAATCTGAATACTACGGGTTATAACGGGAATCTGAAACTGAACGGGGGAACAGAGGACAAGTATAACTTTTCGACAGGGGGTTCGATGAAAAAGGGAAATTTGAATATGAACGGGAGTTACAGTTACTGGAACTATTTTTTACCCGGCAGTACAAATATTAACAGGACAAGTTTCTCTAGCATAGAATCGAGAATTGCAACAAATGATTTTACCTGGCGTTACAAGGGGATTTCGCATTACGGTTCATTCGGAATGGATTATGATTTTGACAAATTAAATAATTTGTCCCTGGTTTCCAATATTTTCTTTTATAACAGAAATATATTGTTAAAAAACAATCTGAATTTTTTTGATAATAATAATAATCCGACAAATTCTTTCAGAAGCAACAACAACGACCAGAAAGACGGATATAATTTCGATGTTACGATGACATATACCAAGAAATTCCAGCAGAAAGAAAGGGAATTTACGGCATTTTTGAATTACTCCAAACGTTATGAAAATGCACCTTTGAATTATGCAAATTTTGATTCGACTAACACTCCGAATTTTACACAAAAAAACTCATATTATAATTTTAATTTTATTAACGGGCAGGCGGATTACACGCATCCGTTCAGTGAAAATTCAAAACTGGAAACGGGAATTAAATCAAATGTCAGGTTTATAAAAGGACAATTAAGTTACAGTTTCCAGGATAGAAATTCCGGCATATGGCTGCCATTACCCGGGAATGATAATGATGCAGATTATAAAGACATTGTATCAGCAGCATACGTGACCTTTTCAAATAAATACAAAGACTTCAGTTACCAGGGCGGATTAAGGGCCGAGCATACCTATCTTGACTTCTCGATATTACTGGGAACGCAGAAATTCAACAATAACTATATTGACTTTTTTCCGAGTTTAAATTTAACTCAGAAAATCGGGAAAGAAAACCAGATGCAGCTGACATACAGCAGAAGGATAAACAGGCCGAATTTATTTTTCCTGAACCCGTTTGTAGAACAGTTTGATGAATTCACAAAAAGGTCGGGAAATCCATATCTGAATCCCGAATACGTACATTCTGTTGAACTGGGATACACGAGATATTTGAGCTTTGCATCAATATCACTTTCCGGCTATTACAGGAATGTAAATAATGTTATTAATTTCATAAGCAACGTTGATACAAACGGAGTGTCTTTATCGAAGCCTGAAAACAGCGGGAAATCAAATACATATGGAATGGAATTTCTTTACCAGGGCGGATTTGCGAAATGGTGGTCATTCAATTTAAGTGCGGATTATTTCAGCACAAACATATTCGATAACAGCTTAATAAGCGGTTTCGATAAAACCTACAACGGATGGTCAGGTAGAGTCACTTCGAATGCATCCATACCCGATATAATGGATGTTCAGTTGAGTTATTTTTATTCGGGCAAGCAGATTACGGCACAGGGTGATATTCAGCCGTTCCAGATGGTGAATTTAGCTTTATCCAAATCATTTTTCGACAAGAAACTTGTTTTTGGTTTCAGGGTAAATGATTTGCTGAATCAGATGAAATTCAGCCTGCAATCGACAGGTAATGACTTTGCTATGGCAATGTCTCAAAAATCAAATTCCAGAGCGGCATTTTTGACAGTAACTTTTAATTTCGGCGAGAACAGTAACTCGATTTCCAAAAAGACTTCTCAAAGAAAACAGAGAGAGGTAGAGACCGAAATACAGCAGACAGGAAATTAATGATTAATAAAGAGCGGAAATAGTAATTCAAATCTCCTTTAAAAAATATAAGACCTTGAAATTAAGTATTTTCAAGGTCTTTTTTTATAATTAATTTTAATTTAATTTGAAATACATTTGTGTGATATAACAATATTCTATTTTTCCCGTATATAATATAAAATACATAATTTGAACACATCAGGCGAAAATAATTCAGGCAATGAACCCAAACTGGGCAGAATAATAAAAGAAGATTTTAAAAGCGGGGGATTATTCAAGTCTTTACGAAGGGATTTCAGGGACCTGAAAGAATATTATATAAGCGAAGAGAAGCACAAGCGGCTGAAAGAGATGAACTGGGTCAAGTATATTTTTGTATTCTGGTGGTGGATTCTGAAAAGTATGATATTAAAGCTTACGCCGCTGAGAAGAATTTTACTCATTGCAGGTTTTATTTTTTTACTAATGCCTGAGAATATGTCTTATGAAAGACATAATGTAAACGTAAGAATAGAGACAGGTTACTTTGGCGCGATGTTAATAGTATTTGTACTTATGCTTGAGTTAAAAGACAAATTACTGGCACATGATGAGCTCGAGGCAGGAAGGAAAATTCAGAATGCACTTTTGCCCGAAGAAAATCCGGAATTCAGCGGATGGTCGGTTATGCTTTTCACACGCTCTGCGAATGAAGTAAGCGGAGACCTTGTCGATTTTATTAAAATCGAACCGAATAAAGGCGGGTTTCTTATTGCAGATGTTGCAGGAAAGGGGCTGAAGGCGGCATTACTGACAACAAAGCTTCAGGCTACTGTAAGAGCTTTTGTATCGGATATGGATTCCGGAAATCTTGTAGCAAAAGTTAACGACATATTTTACAGAGACAGCTTGAGAAATATTTTTGCTTCACTTTTATACATTGAAATTGAAGAAAATTCAGGAATGCTGAAGTATGTTAATGCCGGTCATCTTCCGCCTATATATGCAGGCAGCACCGGTGTAAAGGAATTACCAAAAGGTGATGCGGCTCTCGGACTGATGAAAGGTGTAAGTTATAAGGAAAATAATTTAGAGCTTAAAAGCGGAGAATACTTTTTCGCTTATTCGGACGGAGTGACTGAAGCAAGAAACGAATCAGGCTTTTTTTACGGCAGTGAAAGATTGTATAATTTTTTACCTCATTTGAGAAATAAAAATGCAAAGGAAATCGGAGAGGCAATAATATCGGATGTAGATAAATTTACGGGGGACAGCCGTGCTAATGATGATTTATCGTTATTGATTGTAAAACGGAATTAAAATAATTTTTCAGGTTCTTTCAACAAATCAGTCAGTTTAAATAAAAACTTCGCAACATGAATCCCGTCCATAAGGCAGTGATTTACCTGTACAGAAACAGGCATCATAATTTTTCCCCCGCGTTTAAAATTTTTCCCCCAGATAATTCTCGGAATTGAGTCATTGGGGTCTCCGGTCATCGGATTTGTAACGCTTGTAAAAGAAATCCATGGCAAAGTAGAAATATAAATCAAATTATCTCTTCCTTTTTGTTTCTCGCCCACGACAATTTTATTCCTGGCTTTATAAACCGCTGACTCATATTCTATAAGAAAGTCCTTGAATGAATCCCGAAATTCGAAAATGCAATTTCCGTAAATATCATCCTCGACAAGAAGTGTAATTCCGGGGTGAACTATATCGTGAATTATTATACGCTCGCCATTTATCCTGTACCTGAATTCCTCGAAGTGGTTGCAGGTTTTCATCACTGCAAAAAGTACTGCGGTAAAAATAGAAATTTTGTTTTTTCTTGTATAGCTGTATGTATTTGAAATATCAATATCCGTGCAGATATTAAAGTGAGGGTGTTTGAATTTTTTAAAGAAATTAAAATGCTTTATCCTTTTCCAGTTTTTCAGGTCGAGATACTTCATTTGTCTCTAATTAATCAGGTTAATGAAAGTATCACAAAATAATGAAAATAAATTATTATAAAAACACTATTTCCGTAATTTTTAATTAAGGAGTGCTGAAAGAAAACGAGATAAATAAAATAAAATTATTTCTTTATTTCATCTTCGATACCGCTCATTGCCTTCTTGAATTCTTTAATTACTTTTCCAAGACCTGACATAAATTCAGGTACTTTTTTAGAGCCAAATAGCACGAGTATAGCAAATATTATTATTAAGAGATGCGGTCCTTCAAACAGATTCCCAAACATTTTATATTCCTTTAATTAATTATTTAAAAATTAAAACAAATATTTAATTTTATCAATTCCTTTAAAGATTTAACCTGAGTGAAATTAATATAAAAAAAAGCGTTTCCGGAAAAACTCCGAAAACGCTTTTTCAAAAACCATTAATAATACTTACTTACAATATTGGTAAAGCAGAGTATCTGCTTCGGGTAAGCCAAGTTCTTTTGCTTTCTTCAAATCATCACATCCTGCTTTTTTATTTCCGAGGTTAATATCGCACATTCCTCTGAAAGCATAACTGTTAGGGATATTTGGATTGCTGACAATAATTTTATTCATATCATCTTTTGCACCTTCGTAATCTTTCATACTATATTTTGCATTTGCCCTGTAAAATATTGCATTGAGGTTATCGGGAGCCAATTCAATTGTTTTATCAAAATCCGCAAGCGAGTTTGGCAAATCTCCGATCTGCATTTTACACAAAGCACGGTAAAGATATGCATCTGGAATATCCTGTTTTAAAGTTATAACTTTATCCAGGTCAGTCATTGATTCCTTGAAGTTTCCCATACCTGCGAGTACGATTGCCTTATTCAGTAATGCTTCAACATTATCTTTATCAATTTCCACAGCTTTTTTGAATTCCGCAAGAGCCGATTCCATTGCTTTCGGGTCGGGCTGCTGGCTGTTCATCTGAGAGTTAAAAATATCCGAGCCCGCTTTGAAATGCTTTTCCGATTTTCCTTTTTTATTAATAAAAGGAACTGCATCTGAAGAATCTGCATAATAATAGCCGAATGCCAGTGCAATAATTACAATGGCGATTATATAATAAAGTTTTGAATTGTTTTTCTGTGGTTTACCGTATGCAGCATCTGCTGTATCTTCTTCTATTTCTTTAAGGTCTAATCTTGTGAATTTATTAAATTCACTGCATTCAGGGCAGGTAAATTCACCTTTATCGACTTCATCTGCTTCTAAAATAATTGCACTTTTGCACTTTATACACACTACTTCATAC
>Ga0224522_1000507_pt1 | contig 12655 bp, 11 predicted proteins | sample CFST25metaG_FD_182733 | JGI IMG/M metagenome (GOLD analysis project Ga0224522, IMG submission 182733) | Peat soil microbial communities from Stordalen Mire, Sweden - C.F.S.T25 | ecosystem: Environmental > Terrestrial > Soil > Wetlands > Peat | place: Sweden: Norrbotten County, Stordalen Mire...
GTTATACGGGGACTGAGCTGGTTTCTGGGATTAGTTTTACTTCGTCAGGTTCTTTTTTCGGTAATGCCACACCCGTCGAGGTACCTAATTCAGCTGTCAGCGGAACGCCCCGTTTTGGGGCGATTACGGTGATGGGGGTCAGTCCCACCGGGGCGGCGCCTGCATTAACCGGCGGCGGCACAATGACAATGGAGTCCGGCTCCTATTTTACGGCTGACGATGTCAATGCCGATGTGGCCATTGTGGGGCAGACGCTGGCTACGGCGAATAACCTCAGCGTCGGTTCGGAAATAACCATCGGGACTGACCAGGTGCAGGTAATTGGCATTTATACCACCGGCGAGCAATTCGGGGATAACATGATTGTGATGCCGATAGAGTCCGTGCAGCGTCTTTACAGCATCAACGGAGCGACTACGGTCACGGTCACGGCGGATAGTGCAGGTGACGTCAATATCGTGGCTACGGAACTCAGGGGGATTTGGGACTCGACCGTGGCGGATGTTGTAACGGCGCAGCAGGAATTTTCTGCCATCAGCGGCTCGATTACCAGCGCCAACAGTTCCAGTCAGACCGGCATGGTCATTTCCTTTATTGTTGCCGCGGTGGTTGTCCTTGCTTCGGTCGTGCTGGTGATACGGCAGCGGATTAGAGAAATCGGGATAATGAAAGCCATCGGCGCTTCCAACGGACAAATCGGTTTTCAATTCGGGTTGGAAACGACAATGATTACGGTGGTTGCGACTGTTTTTGGCATACTCTTATCGCTTCTTTTCGGACAGCAAATTGCGAATTTATTTACCAGCAGCGGCGGTTCGACACGAACCGTTACCGGCGCGGGTGGGTTAGCCAGAGGCGGTACGGCCGTGTTTGGTGGCGGCGGCGGGCGGATATTTGCCGGCAGCATCGGCGGGATTCACGTCGCCGTATCCCCCGAAGTGGTGATAATTGCCTTTGCATCAGCCATCATACTGGCGATCGCGGCCAGTGTGATTCCGGTGTGGTATATTGCCCGGGTCAGACCGGCGGAGGTATTACGCAATGAATAGTAACAAAACTGTAAAACAGAATGAAGGGAACATCATCGAAATCAAAGGCCTGGAGAAGCACTTCCGCTCCGGGGGTAATGATGTTAAAGCGGTAGATGGAGTGACGATTGGATTTCCCCGAGCCAGGATGATTGCGCTGCGCGGTTCGAGCGGCAGCGGTAAGACCACGCTTTTAAACCTCATCGGTGCTTTGGATAGACCTTCTTCGGGCAGCATTATCGTCGACGGTGTGGACATATCGAAAATGCGCGGCAATGCCGAAGTCAAATACCGTCTGCAGAAAGTCGGGTTTGTCTTTCAGTCTTATTGCTTGATTCCTAACCTGTCAGCTCTGGAAAATGCAATGATGCCGATTGAACTGTTGAATCCGAATGACAAGCAGCGGGTAGAAAAAGCGCAAAAGCTGCTGGAGCGGGTAGGGATAGACCAGACCCGGCAAGTGCGGCGGCCGGCTAAGCTTTCCGGTGGAGAACAGCAGCGTGTCGCCATCGCCCGGGCGCTGGCAAATGACCCGCCGATTATTCTGGCTGACGAGCCGACCGGCAACCTGGATTCCAAGAATGGTAAACGGATTGTGGAGTTACTGCGCAGTTTGACTAAAGACGGAAAAACAGTCTTAATTGCGACCCATGATGCCGATGTTGCTGCCAGCGCCGATATCAAAATTGAGATGGTTGACGGTAAAATTGTGTCCACGATTAATTAACCGACTAAATTACGTCGAGCAATATTTTCAATGGAGTGAGGGAAATTTAATATGAAAAGAAAATCGATAAAATTTATTACAGCTTTTCTATCATTAGGGTTAGTGGTGGCCTTAACGCTGAGTATGGCGGCCTGTTCCGGTTCTACCACCACCAAGTCTACTGCGACATTAGTCTCAATTTCAGTAACGCCTTATTCTCCGGCTAATTTAGCAGTTGGTTCCACCCAGCGGTTTGTCGCTACCGGGATTTATTCTGACGGTACCACTCCAACTATTACTTCTCAAGTGACCTGGACCAGTTCGAACAGTTCCATCGCCGGCATCGCAACCGGTTTAGCTACCGGTGTTGCGGTTGGCAGTACCAGTATTACGGCAAGCGAATCAGGAATCACCAGTCCGTCCGTAACTTTAACCGTAATTACTTCAGCATCCGGGTTATCTTCGATCGCAGTAACGCCTGCCTTCCCCGCCGATTTGGGGGTGGGGGCATCCCTGCAGTTAGCTGCTCTCGGAACTTATGCTGACGGCACCACCGCGGATATTACTGCCAAGGTCACATGGACCAGTTCAAATACAGCTGTTGCTGCCGTTTTTGCGAATGGCGCCGCTACCGGCGAAGGCAGCGGCACCGCCAACATTACAGCCGCTCTCTCCGGAGTAACCAGCCCTGGTTTAAAATTAACCGTAAAAGCAGTTTCATCTATTTTAATAACACCGGCGGCCTCAACCCGTAATTTGGATGTCGGCGCCACACAGCAGTTTACCGCCATCGCAACTTATTCGGATGGCGCCAGTGCGGATATCAGTTCTCAGGTAACCTGGCTCAGTTCTAATACTCAGGTCGCAACGATTTATGCGAACGGGTTGGCTACCGGTATTGCCGCGGGTTCAGCCGGTATCACCGCAACCCTGAGCGGCGTGACCAGTCAGGCAACAGCATTAGCAGTGCAGCCTTTATCTTCCATCGCTATTTCGCCGGCTTCCCCAAATAATTTAGTAGTCGGCGCCGCGCAGCATTTTACCGCAATCGGCACTTTTGCCGATGGTTCACTGATGGATATCACTTCTCAGGTAACATGGTCCAGTGCTACTGCAAATATTGCAACAATTACCGCCGGCGGTGCGGCCACAGGCGTGAAAACGGGGACTGACAAAATAACGGCAACCATGGCCGGAATCACCAGCCAACCGGTGACTTTGAACGTAATTTCTTTATCTGCAATATCAGTTGCTCCGTCATCTCCGGCTAATATGGGAGTCGGTTCCACTCAGCATTTTACCGCTACCGGTAGTTATTCGGACGGTTCCACGGCGGATTTTACTTCTCAGGTAGTTTGGTCCAGTTCTAATTCCACGGTTGTGACTATTGCCTCAGGCGGTATCGCTACAGCTGTTGGAGGCGGGACTACGAATATTATCGCGACCTTCGGCGGATTAACCAGCCAACCGGTAGCGATGATGGTGAAAGTATTATCTGCAATTATGATCGAACCGGCGACTTCTCCCCGCAATTTGAACGTTGGGGCATCACTGCCTTTTGTCGCCGTGGGAATATTTTCGGACGGTTCCATGTCGGACATCACTTCTCAGGTAACCTGGATCTGTTCCAATACCAATATCGCTACGATATTGGCGAATGGTTCCGCTACCGGTGTCGCGGCTGGTACTGCCATAATTTCTGCCACATTGTCCGGGATAACCAGTTCATCTATTACTCTGAATGTTGTGTCTCCATGAAGGGGGCACTTCATGAACTACCACGGTAATTATTTCTTGTGATTAAATAAAGCCGCAGCGCCTGGCGCTGCGGCTTTATAGTTTTTTATTCGCCTTTGATCGCGCTCAATTACTCCGGCGGGTAATGCGCTTGAAAATCGTAAGGATAAACCGGCGCCGGTTTACTCAGTTTATCCAGCCTGGAGATTTCGTCCGGTGTCATTTCCCATTCCGTTGTTTTGAGGTTATCCGCCATCTGTTCCGGTGTCCTGATGCCAACGACCACCGAACTCACCCCGGGCTTGCCCAGCAGATAATTCAGCGCCGCCTGCGAGATTGTTCCCTGGTGCGGCGCGGCGATTTTTTCCAGTTCGTCGACGATATCATAAACTTTTTGCTCATTGGCAATTGTGGTGCTCTCACTGAGTCGTGCGCCTTTGGGGCGGGGCTGCCCGCGGCGGTATTTCCCTGATAACAGACCGCCGGCCAGCGGGCTCCAGGTCAGGATTCCCAGCCCTTGGTCGACACATAACGGCGCTAATTCGTATTCCAAATCACGCGCCATCAGTGAATAAAGACCTTGAAAAGCAATAAAATTTTCCCAGTCGTGTTTATCTGAAATTGCTAAAGCCTTCATCAATTGCCAGCCGGCAAAGTTGGAACAGCCGACATACCTTACTTTGCCCTGACGGACCAGGTCGTCCAGCACCCGCATCGTTTCCTCTAACGGCCGGCTGGGGTCCCATCGGTGGACGAGATAAAGGTCGATGTAGTCCGTGCCTAACCGCTTCAGGCTTGCCTCACAGCCTTCCAGAATATGATGACGGGAGAGCCCGATATCGTTTGCCCCAGGCCCCATGCGGTTGCGGACTTTGGTCGCCAGGATAATTTCTTTACGCCGTTTTCCCAGTGCCTTGCCGAGGATTTCCTCCGATTGCCCTTCGGAATAGAGGTCGGCGGTGTCAAAAAAGTTGATACCGCCGTCCAGCGCCATAGCCACAATTTTATCAGCTTCGGGTTGACCGACCGACCCGATTTGCTTCATTCTGGAATTAGACCCAAAAGTCATTGTTCCAAGGCATACCTCTGAGACCTTGATGCCGGATTTCCCCAGGAAACGCATTTTCATTGTTAACTCCCCTGTTTCGCCGATTTTGTTTTTGCTTTCATTATCGGCACTTATTATAACTCAAAAATTGAAGAAAAAACTCGTAAAAACAAATTTGTAACAAAAAATTGTTTTATTTTTCCTGCGGATATTTAAGGCCCCATTGTTTTCTCAAGGTATCCAGAATCTTCATGATTTTCAAAGACTCGTCGAGCGGCATGACGTTGCTTTCTGTTAATCCTTCCCGCAGGCAATACATTGCCTCTTCTGCTTCATGGATGTAGCCGGTGGACCGGAAAGGAATCTCGAATTTTTCCATCTGGCCGGTTTTATGTAGTTCCAGGGCTGATGCCCGCCAGAAATCCGGCACACGGATAAAACCATCTATTCCGATAATTCGTGCTTCATTGGACAGGGAAGTCCTGACCGCCCCGGAAAGAGCGGCGATATTGCCTGCTTCATAACCAAGGACTGCGGAAAATTGTTCGTCGACACCGGTCTCGCCAAGGTATGCGACGCCAGTTATTTTAGTCGGGCTGGCGCCCAATACCATCGATGCAAAAGACACCGGGTAGATTCCGACATCCAGCAGCGCCCCGCCGCCAAGCTCAGGGTTGAGCAGGCGTCCCGCCGGGTCCCAAGGTATTCGATTACCGAAGTCGGCTTTAACCATCCTTATTTCCCCGATGGCGCCTTGAGCCAGCAGTTCTCTGACTTTTACGATGGCGGGCAAGTATCTCATCCACATCGCTTCCATCAGGAATATTTTCGATGCTCTGGCTGCCTGGATCAATATTTTAGTCTCAGGAGCATTCAGGGTGAACGGTTTCTCGCATAATACTGCCTTTCCGGCTTTCAAACACAAGAGCGCACATTCAAAATGCGCCGGATGCGATGTGGCCACATAAATAATATCGATGTCGGGGTCGGCAGCCAGGTCAGTATAACTGCCGTAAGCACGGCTGATGCCGTATTCTTTCGCAAATTCCGCCGCCCGCTTGATTGACCGGGACCCGACTGCCGTGATTTCCGCATCTTCGATGCATTTTACCGATTGGGCAAATTTGTGTGCGATGCGGCCGGGTCCAAGTATGCCCCATCTGATTATCTTTTTCATTTGTTTTCTCCCTTAGTCGTTTTCCAGCAATTCTACAATTAGCTTTAAATCTTTTTCACAATCCATATAGGCATATCTGCCGTCTTTGTATTCGCCCTTTTGCAGCAGCGGCATGCCGTTCTTTTCCAGATTGATGATTTTCTCTTTCATGCCGTTAATCACAAAAGCGATGTGATGGACGCCTTCCCCGTTGATATCCAGCGATTCCCGCCAGGTACTGGGTTGATGGTCCGGTTCGATCAACTCGATGGACAGGTTTTCCCCGACCTTGAAAAACGCCAGTTTTGCCCTGGCTGCCGTCGGCTTACCTTTGAACTCTGTCCGGGCTTCATTATAAACATTTGTAATTTTAAACCCCGGGTTTTCCGCACCCAGAAATTCAGCGTATTTTTGGCAGGTTTTCTCGATATCGTTAACCAGAATCCCGATTTGAGTAACCACCTGTGTTCCGATTATTCCTTTTTCCATTTTTGCCCATCGCTCCATTTGTTCTGAAAAACAGAACTTGTAATTTTACCATGATTATATAATATCCAATGCAAAAAAGTAGGAACGGTAATCATGGAATCAGATTTCTTGACAACCGGGTTTCGAGCCGTTATCCTGAAAAGCAGGTTTAGCGTAAAAAGGAGCTTTCCGTGAATCAAATTAAAATTGACCCGGAACGCGTCATCAGCGATATCGACCGGAATATTTTTGGCGGGTATCTGGAAAACAAAGTCTACGGCGGCATCTATTACCCTGATTCGCCGCGCGCCGATAAAGACGGGTTACGCGGTGATGTCCGTTCCGCGTTGGAACAGATGCGTATGCCGAATATCCGTTGGCCCGGCGGGAACCTGGCTTCCGGTTACCGTTGGACGGATGGTGTTGGGCCAAAAGAGGAACGTCCGGTACGGCACGACCTCGCCTGGAATGCGATGGTATCGAATCAGTTCGGCACCGATGAATTCATGCAATTTTGCCGAAAGATGAACATCGAGCCCTATTTTTGCGCTAATTGCGGCGACGGCGATATGAGAGAAGCGGCCGATTGGGTGGAATACTGCAACGGCACAGGTGATTCTGCTTTAGTGAAATTACGCCGTCACCACGGTTTTGACGCACCGCACAAGGTTAAATATTGGGGTATCGGCAATGAAGTTGACGGGCCATGGCAGATCGGTTATAAAACGCCACAGGAGTATGCCAGGGCTGTCACCGAGTTCAGCAAGGTGATGAAATGGGTCGACCCGACAATTAAATTGGTTGCGGCTGCCGTCTCCATCTGGGAAGATTATCCGTTCCCTGATCATATTGGCATTAAAACGGAATGGGTGGAACGGACCCAGTTGATGCTGGAACAGGCCGGCGACCGGATTGATTACATGGCACTTCACCGGTACGCTCACCTGCACAATGACGCTCCGTTCGAAACATTTATGGCCTTTGCCGAGGATTTTAATCAGCACCTGACTGCTTATGAAGGTTTGATCCGTTCCGTCTGTCTGGAACGGGGTATCAGTCACCCTGTCAACATCGCCATCGATGAATGGGCCGTGATGCGTATGCCGAATCGTGAGGACCGTGTGATAATCAATTATCTGGAGGACGCGCTGGTGGTGGCATTACATTTGAATGCTTTTATCCGCCATGCGCGCTCTGTAAGATTGGCTAACTTTACTTCGATGATGACCGCTATCGGTATTAATTACCCAAGACTGGCACGTCTCGATAAGCCGGTGATGCTGAATACCATTTTCTATCCCTTTGAACTTTACAGTCGCACCTGCGGACAATTATCACTGGATGTATTCTACAGCGGCGATACTTTCTCCGGCACGTATCTGGGACGCACTTACAATGGTATTCGCACGCTGGATGTGACGGCAACGCTGGATGAATCACGCAAGCAGCTTGTCGTTTTCGTGGTCAACCAGAGCAAGGATAAGGCGATGGAAACGGGCATTTCGTTGTCCAGTGGCGAATTTATGGGAAAGATAAAAGCTTCCGTGATTAATGGACCCGGAATTAAATCTGAAAACACCGGGGAAAACCCTCACCAGGTAGGGGTACGGGAAACCGATATCAAAGTCGCGGGAAAATCATTTACTTATACATTTGAGCCGCATTCGGTTACGGCTCTGGTTTGCGATATCAGTTGATTAGTATTTAGACTTAATATCCGGTAATTCAAGGTGAGACATGGTTTTTTCATGTCAAAATGACTTTGTCTAAAATTTCATGTTTTTGTAATCTATTCGCCGGAAATTTTATGACTTCTACATGATTAAGTTTATACACTTACTTCATAGAATACGGATGGTGCGAAATCCATCTGGAGAAGGAGTAAAACATGGCAGGAAAAATAGCAGCGACAGCAAAGAAACCGGCGAAGAAGAAAGTCAATAACGGAGATTCTCTGGTTTGCGAAGTATGCGGTATGTCGGTAATTGTCGAAGAAATCGGGGGTATCCCGGTAGCAGAAGAAACAACATTGCTTTGCTGCGGCAAGCCGATGAAGGCAAAAGCGAGTAAAGCTAAATCAACTAAAAAGAAATAGCGTATTATTGGCAGATACTGCTTAAGGCTTTATGTTTTACTGATACTATAGTATTAGTAAGTAGTTTTTTGTGTATGCCTGTCCCACGTTGGATGTAAGACGGATCCTCTATCATCTATACCCTTAATTCCATCACAGGGCTGCATAACATGAGCTTTGTTTTCTCAGGTACAAAATTGCACCTAATTATTACTTGTGTTACAATTATTACTAATATGAAGATGATGAACCAGCCCCGGTTATTAAGTATCGCCCGTCTGAATGAAAAGGGCCAACTGGTTATACCGAAAGAAGCGCGTGAATATCTTGGCATCGGGCCAGGAGACCGTGTATTGATTTCGGCTGCGCCGTTTCGGAAAGCAATATTTATTGCGCGTCCGGAAGACGTGGAAGAACAACTACAGCAGATGGTCTCAAACACGGAGAAAACTATTGTCGCGATGCGTAAAAAGTTGAAAAAGTAGCGTTGATTTAATACGGATAAGTATCGAATTAAGATCATCGCTTTCAAATATGCAGTAATTGTAAGTCGATGTTGTAGACACCCGGAATTTTCGTAAAAATAAGAAGACAGAATCGTTTGTGCGTAAAATAATACACGTAAAATACTAATTGTAATTTGCTGAAGCAGACGGCATTTAGCCGGTTGCGAAAGAGGGATAACAAATATGACCATAAATGGGGGAACTCAAGTTGCTGCCGATGCTCAGGGCGACCTGGTTCTGCGTACTATTGGACTGAGTAAAAGTTTTGGCAAGCTGGACGCGGTGAAAAATCTGAACATTGAGCTCAGACGGGGCGAAGTATTCGGTTTTCTGGGGCCGAACGGCGCCGGTAAGAGCACCACGGTCGGGATGATTCTCGGACTGATTGCACCGACTGCTGGCAGCGTCGAACTCTTTGGAGTAAAACAGGACGGCCATCGCTGGGCAGCATTGAGGCGTATCGGCGCGATTATCGAGGAACCGGCTTTTTATCCTTACCTGTCCGGTTGGGATAATCTGGCTGTGCTGGCCAAATCCATCGGCGATATCCCGAAAAGTAAGATCACGGAAGTGCTGGAACGGGTAACTCTGTTAGACCGGGCCAAAGACCAGTACGGCCATTATTCGATGGGGATGAAACAGCGGCTGGGCATCGCCTCGACACTATTACGCGACCCGGAGCTGATCATTCTGGATGAGCCGACCAACGGCCTGGACCCGGCCGGTACCAAAGAAATACGGGACCTTATCCCGAAACTGGCACATGAGCGCCGGGCAGTCCTGCTTTGCAGCCACCTGCTGCATGAAGTGGAAATGGTCTGCGACCATGTGGCGATTGTCAAACAGGGTATAGTGATTGCGAATTCTCCCATCAAAGAGCTCCTTTCACACGGCAATCTTTTACAAATAAGGGTAAATGATGTTGAAAAGGCGACACTTATCTTACGCGGCATTTCATGGATTAAATCAATAAAAAAAGAAGACGACTATCTGGTGTTAGATATTCCCGGCGAGCGCAGCGCCGAGGTCAACATGGCGCTGGTGCAAAAAGGGATCATGGTCTCTGAGCTGGTGAACCGCACTTCGAGTCTGGAAAGCGTTTTCCTGCAATTAACCGGAGGTACGAGTGGTGATTAGTAATGTTTCTGTTGTGAAAAAAGAAACTTTTGTTTCGGGATTAGGCAGAATGATGGGAGCGGAGTTCCTCAAGCTGCGCAAACGCCAAATGACATGGGTTTTACTTTCCATTCTTGTTGGTATTATTGTGTTAGTAAATTTACTGCTGCTGGCGATATCTAAGGTTAAAACTCCGGGTACCGGACTCGGCACAGGAAATATAGCGACGCTTTTAGGCCTGCCGTCAGCAGTGCCATTTACGTTCTCGATGATGGCATCGTTCGGCACAGTCCTCGCCATTATCCTGACAGCCAGTTCAATGGGCGGCGAATATAACTGGAAAACAATTCGTCCCGCGCTCGTGTCAAGCGAGAGCCGGTTCAAGTTTATCGTTTCCAAACTGGTCTCTTTAGGGATTCTGATCCTGATAGGCATGCTGATCGCCGTTATTGCCGGTTTTATTATGGGGCTGATTACTACCGGCCTCGGCGGCAATGCTTACAGCTTCAGTTTCCTAACGGGCTCTTATATGTGGACGCAATTCCTCCAGTACTGGCGTACTTTCTATGTCATTATGCCATTTGCATTGCTGGGGTTTATGATGGCGATTGTGGGCCGTTCTGCAATGCCCGGTATTGCTACCGGCATCGGCGTGGTATTTCTGGAAGCCATCATCACCACTTTCATGACGGCGGCCGGCGGTTGGATTGCGAAAGTCCCGGCGTACCTGTTAAATGCTAACGTGACCGCCATTACGGCCTTAAATAAACTTCCCGGCAGGTTTGGAGGGGGTGGAGGTGGTACGGATACTACGATACCGAGCTTAACCCATGCGTTTGTAATTTTAGGTCTTTACAGCGTCATCTTTTTGGTTTTTAGTTTCTATCTCTTCCGCAAGCGGGATGTTACCGGATAAGTAAGGGAATCTTAAAAATATTATTTATTATTGTTTTGTGCTAAATTAAGGATAGCGGAACTTTCAGGCTGCTGCGCCGGTATTCATTCCGGGAAGCAGCCTCTTTGTTGCGGAAAGGCAGGGTTTAATTTTATTACCGCTTTTTACTTCCCCTCTTAATTTTGTTGAATGCCAAAAATTGTTTGCGGCAACTTCAAACATTTTCTGCTTTTAAACCCGCTTAAAAACATACTTAAATTGTGAGATTTTGATGAAACTCAAAATGGACTATAAATGGGTGGTTCTCTCAGTTACCACCGTCGGCAGTTTTATGGCTAGCCTGGATTCGACCATCGTCACCATCGGGCTGCCCACAATATTAAAAGATATTAACGCCAGCATCGTTCACGGTATCTGGATTATCACCGGCTATTCGCTGATGATGACGATACTGGCTGTGGTCCTCGGTCACCTGGCGGATATATACGGTAGGGTCAGATTATACAACCTTGGATTTGCCATCTTCACCATAGGTTCCCTGCTTTGCGCTTTATCAAGAAGCGGCGAGCAACTGGTCATTTTCCGGTTATTGCAGGGTTCAGGCGCCGCCTTGCTGGCAGTTAATAGCGTAGCGATCATCACCGATGCTTTCCCGAAAGAAAAGCTGGGGATGGCACTGGGTACAAATATCATGGCCATGAATTTGGGAGCGATTACCGGCTACACACTCGGCGGAGTGATGATTACCGTTTTTGGGTGGCAATCAATCTTTTTAATCAATGTACCAATAGGCATTTTTGGAACTATCTGGGGATATATGCGTCTCCGGGCAATTGCCACGAAACATCTTGACCAAAAATTCGATTATGCAGGTTCTATCCTTTATTGCGTCGGCTTGACGACGATTCTGTTGGGTTTGACGCTCGGTAATCCCCTTTCGCTGCGTAATATCCTGATTATTGTCGCCGGACTGGCCTTTTTCGTGGCGGTGATATTTATTGAGTTAAGACTGAAATTCCCGACGCTTGACCTGACCCTTTTCAAGATAAGAGCTTTTGCCGCCGGCAACTTTGCCGCTTTTCTAAACTTCCTGGCATTTGGCTGCGGCCCATTCCTGAGGTCGTTGTATCTCCAATTGATTCTGGGTTACAGCGCTTTGAAAGCGGGCATCATGCTTATACCGCTGGAAGTCGTTATTTTTGTGTTAAGCCCCATCAGCGGCAGACTGGCGGACAGGTACGGCAGCCGGGTGCTCACATCAGTAGGTTTAGCCGTGAATGCCGCCGCATTATTCTGGTTTTCTACGCTGAATCAAACCTCTCCTTACAGTGCGGTATTATTCAGCCTGGTACTATTCGGTTTAGGTTCCGCTTTATTCGGACCGCCCAATATCAGTTCTATCATGGGCTCTGTCCCCTCGGAGAAACGCGGTATTGCCAATGGAATCAGAATGACACTGGTGATGACCGGTGGTGTGATCAGCGTGCCGTTTTCGCTGCTGCTGATGTCGCTGGTAATGCCATATAGCCGTCTTTCTCAGATTGTGGGGAGTACGCAGCTTATCGGCGGTAACGAACTGCCGTTATTCCTCAGATCCATCAATCACGCCTGTCTGATACTGGGGATAATCGTGTTGTTTGCAATTATTCCTTCGATGTTAAGAGGAAAGACAAACACACCGGCAGCTCCTCCGAAAAATACGAACTGAAATAACAGTCGGGTTACTCAAAATTGAAACAGTCACCGGTACTATTTTCCGGAATTTAGATTATAATATTCATTATTATTTTACTTCCAATGCTAAAATATTTATTATCTTTTTAGCTTAAAGTTAATATGAGGATATTATCATGAACCGTATCAAAATCGACCCGGAACGTACATCCGGCAACATCGACCGCAATATTTTCGGAGGGTTCGC
>Ga0224522_1000508_pt1 | contig 12642 bp, 7 predicted proteins | sample CFST25metaG_FD_182733 | JGI IMG/M metagenome (GOLD analysis project Ga0224522, IMG submission 182733) | Peat soil microbial communities from Stordalen Mire, Sweden - C.F.S.T25 | ecosystem: Environmental > Terrestrial > Soil > Wetlands > Peat | place: Sweden: Norrbotten County, Stordalen Mire...
TGCACGTTTTGCCAGTTGTCCTGCAATATAAACTCCTTCAAATCCGGCTATAATCCCTGAGGTATAAGGATCAGGACCCAGACCGAAAGCTACTTGTTCAATAGAATAGTTTGTATTTCCTCCAAGGTATGGCACATCCCCGCTGTAGTGTTCGTCTGAAAAAGCAAAAGCAACATCAATATTATGCTCTTTCAGTAACGCTTTCCACGTTTTCTGACGACGCTCCACAAATTCCTCTTTTGGTATTGAATAATAGCGATCAATCTTGGGAGATTTTTCAATTATTATCTCCAGTTTTTTAAGTTTTTTCGACAAAGTTTCTATCATGGTCTTTGAATTAATTAATTTAACCTGTATTTAATTTTTTAGAGCCCTTGTATTTCTGTATTCGCCCTTGAAATAGTTTATGCCAATAGCATCATACCGCTTCTTAACTATTTCCAAACGCGATAAAAAACCTTTAAAATCTTTTCCCGATGCCGGAGTCCAACCGGTTTCTGCAATTGCAAACATTCTCGGATAAACCATATACTCTAAAAGCTCAGGAGAATTAACAAATTCTGACCACAAGCAACCCTCCAGACCAAGTATATATTTCTGCTCCTCCTTATTCAACTTATCAGGTAACGGATTAAATGAATAAACTTTTTCAAGTGGAAGATAACCACTTGCTGCGAGTGGCTGGCCTTTAGGTTCACATTGATATATGTATAAATAAACATCATTGTATGGACTCATTACTACATCATGTTTTTGTTTAGCTGCTTCAATACCCCCTTCTATTCCTCTCCACGACATTACAGTGGCTTCCGGCGCCAATCCCCCTTCAAGGATTTCATCCCATCCAATAAGTTTCCTGTTTTTTGAAATTAGGAATTTTTCAATTCGTGAGATAAAATAACTTTGAAGCTCTTTCTCATCTTTTAAACCCTCTTTCTTTATTCTATTCTGACAGTCCTGGCATTTTTCCCAGCGATCTTTAGGACATTCGTCACCGCCAATATGGATATATTTTCCGGGGAACAGATCAATCACTTCACTCAGGATATCTTCAAGAAAATTGAATGTTGCATCTTTCCCTGCGCAATAAACATCAGGAAAAACACCCCACTTGGTTGCAACCTCAATTGGACCTCCTGTGCAGGAAAATTCAGGGTATGCAGCCAATGCTGCTGATGAATGTCCGGGCATTTCTATTTCCGGGATAATTGTAATAAACTTCGACTTAGCATAAGCAACAATATCTTTAACTTCTTCCTGTGTATAAAATCCCCCATAAGGTTTGCCATCGAATACTTGCGGCTTTTCATTCCCGGACCCGACAAGTGTTTCTTTCCGGAAACCTCCTATTTTCGTTAGCCTGGGGTATTTTTTGATCTCAATTCTCCAGCCCTGATCTTCTGTAAGATGCCAGTGGAATGTATTCATTTTATGAAGGGCCATCATGTCTATATATCTTTTAATATAAGCAACCGGGAACAAATGCCGTCCTACATCAAGATGCATCCCTCTATATACAAACCCTGGCTCATCCTTGATCTCACATGCTGGCACCGAAAGGACAAGGCCTTTAATTATTTTCCCATTCTCGACTTCCACAGGGAGCAACTGTCTGATAGTCTGAACTGCATAAAACATTCCAACAGCTGATTTAGCTTTAATATCAATTATTTCAGGAGTTATCTTAAGTACATATCCTTCATTATTCACAATAGAAGAGTCAAACGACATAAATACCGACCGTGATATACTCTTACTGCCCTCTTCAACTGGAATACTTAATCCTGTCGGATTTTTTATAAGAAGCGCGAGATAGTCGGCAGCCAGTTTCGTTTCATTGTTGATGACCGAGAGAATGATTTTGCTCTTTTTGGAAAATGTAAAACTACCATTCATCGGTACGAGTGAGACAGGCGCGGGGATTATCGCATAGGCGTTTTTATTGTCAGAGGAGAAACCTGAATTGCAACCAGCAATCAGAAATATCATTGAAAGAAGGAGATAAAAACTTTTTTTCATCATATTGAAATTTAATTTTTAAAGGAATGATGGAACACCCATGTTGGTAATTTTATTGCTGTTGTGTTTGCGTTGGTAAAAGAAAGGTATCTCATCAGAAAATAATTTTATTATTATCGGCTTGACGGAACCCACATGTCTGAAAATTATATTCATGTGCGTTTGTGTATGGAATGCATGTGAGGTTCATAGCTATTTGAGTTATACTTTAATAAATATTTTTCGTTTATACATAAAATATAAAAACAGCCAGCTTACTAATAGATAAGTAATAGAAGCAATAACAGCTTGCACCGATGGATCAGAGGAACAATTAATAAGCCCTTTGAAGAAAAAATCACTCATCCTCTTGAAATCAAGAATTCCAGATTGACATGCATAAATAAAAATTGCATTCGAACCAATTACAATGAAGAAAAATGACCACTTTCTAAATTTCCAAACATCTATTATAAGATAAAATATGGATAAAAGTATTAAACTCCATCCTCCTGCAAAAACAACAAATGAACTTGTCCATATTTTCTTTATAATAGGAAATGCCATGTCCCAAACTAATCCAATCCCTAAAAACAATATTCCTGCAGCACATAAAAGGAGCGCTTTTTTTAAACCGGGCAAATTTTTATTTTCAGTAATTAAAAATTGACCTGTCAGAACTCCCATCAAACCCATTGCCACTCCGGATATATGGCCTAAAAGACCTTCTGGATCCAAAATCCCGGGGAAATACCACTGATAAAAATTTCCTGGTAATAATAAACGATCGATATATCCGGCCAAATTACCTTCTGGAGTCATTACTCCGGCACCATAACCAGGAACCGGTATTAGCTTCATAATTGCCCAATAACCAAGTAAAAGGCCAGCAAACCAAAGTATTTGACCTCTTATTTTTGTATTTAAATAAATTACTGTGGCAAAAAACCATCCAATCCCAATCCTTACTAATACGTGAGTATACCTGTAATGTGCAAAGTCGAAATTCTGGATTCCCCCATTAGCCAGTATAATACCTAAGACGATAAGAATAAATAATCGTGTTATAGCATGTCGGTAAATTTGTTTCTTGGTATGACCAAGCTGTAGTCTCTTATTAATTGAAAAAGGCATAGCCACCCCAGCAATAAAAAGAAACAAGGGGAAGATCATATCCTCAAAATGAAAACCTTCCCAATACTTATGTTCCAATTGTCCGGCCCACCAATTTAATACTGGCCAGTTGGTAAATTTAGCAAGTGCTTCAAATATAGCGCCGCCACCTACAATCCAAAACATATCAAACCCCCGCAATGCATCAAGTGACATTAAGCGTTCCGACTTTATTGGTTTTTCATTATTTTGTTCCATCTGTTTAATTTTTTATTATTGAAAAAAGTATTTAATAAATTATAAATATTGTATTCCTTTATTCTTTATTTGCTTAAATTCCTAAATTCTCATAGTTCCTTTATTTACCTGTGGCTACCTGTCACTAACCATGTAGTTTAAAACTAAAAAGAAGGTGTCCTTTTTAAGCATTTACTTCGAGATCTATAACAACAAAGGATTGATGATCTGGTCTTATGGTTAGAGACGGCTGGTTAAAAACGGAATAAGACCAAATAAGCATAACCCCTTTAAATATATAATATTTAGGGGATATCGAAAAAGTTCTTTATGACTTTATGATTTATGTACTTTTTCAATATCCCCAATTATTTGACTTATATTCTGATAAAACTTAATATCCCCAGTTTTGTTTAAGCTTTGAATTTTGATCAATTGCAGCCTGTGGAATTGGATTGAAGTACATGTTTTGAGTAAATATATGCGATCGATGAAGAGAAGTTATTGTATAAACCCACACTCCACTGTCATTAGTCGGCACAGAGTTTCTGATCACCATGCAATGCAAATCTGAATTCAAATCTGTCATTGCATCTTTCCAGCGCCATATGTCATACAGTCTCTTATCTTCATAGACTAACTCAACTCTGCGCTCGTGATGAATTGCAGTACGCATCTGATCCTTGGTCAAACCGGCAGGTAATAGCGGAAGATCAGTTCCTGGCCTTTGTCTGATAGCATTAATTGCTTCATAAACAGAAGCATCAGGTCCGGCAGCTTCGTTCTGAGCTTCAGCATAATTTAGCAAAACCTCTGCGTAACGGTAGTAAACATAGTTCTGACCACTCAAAATGCCTGGATCATGAAGGTTATCCAACTTCTTTTTATAATAATAACCCGTATTTCCAACATCATCTGAACCAAAGTCGATTTGATTTAATGAAGGATGCACTAAATCAATACGGGTATAGATAGTGTCAGTTGTTGACATCCAGTCTTGTTTATAAGGTGCTCCATCATAAACGATAAAATCGTAAAACCTTTTTTCCCGGCCTACATAAGGATTCTGATCATTATAGCCGGAAGTCGGATCGCTAATATCCTTCCCATTAGCCATCTGATATTGGTCAACCATCTCCTGGGTGGGACAATAATTACCCCAGCTATAATAGGTACCATGTATCCATACAGGTCCGCCATATTGATCGTAGGTATTTGGTATAATGATACCAACCTGTTGCCTGTCCCAAATAACTTCAGAGTTATACTCATTTGCTTCCCACCAGAACTCAGCCATTTTTGGGAATAAATTATAAATACCGCTTCCTTTATGTCCGTAGGTGTCAATAAATTGTTTATTAGTGGCAGCAGCTGTTGCCCATCTGGCAGGATCAGGAGTTGCAAAACTCTGCAAATTATCAGAACTCCTCGGAACTGCAGGATCTGCAGAGTTATAAGCCGGACTGGCTGCAAATACCTGAAGCCATCCTTTTAATGCCAGGGCAGCCCCAAGAGTTGCTCTACCTGCATCTGCATCGCCGTGATTATATTTAACTTCCAGATTTCCGGCATTGATTACATCATCTAAATCCTTGATAATGAAATTAAAAGTATCTTCGAAGCTACTCCTTGGTACATAAAGCTGATCTTCAGTCATAGTTGCTCTATCCTGGGGTTCTGTAATAATAGACAAACCCCCAATACGCATAAACAATTCGCTGTAAAAATAGGCTCTTAAATATTTTGCTTCATCAATACGTTTTGCAATCCAGTCTTTTGAAAAAAATTTGGCGTTTTTGTTCACTTCCTGAATAAACGTATTAATCTTTCTGATTTTAGTGTATGTTTCAGGCCAGTTTGCATCATTAGCAGGACCTGTTTGTTGACCCCAGATGCTGTAATCATTACTTGAAGCAATACAGATACCTTTGTGCCAGTTAAAAGATGTGTAGTAAAATTCTTGATCATTATCAGCGGTAAAATTATCAAGATTATCAGACTGATTACCTTTCTGAACAAGGTCCGCGTAACAGCTATTTAAGAATATGTCAGCATTATCTTCTGTGGCCCACATAGTAGCGTCTGTCAGGTTTGACTTATCTCTTGTTTCAAGGAAATCTTTCTGGTTACAGGAAAAAATACTTATAAGTATTAATCCTATAAAACCAGTGTTTCTTACTATTTTAAACTTTATCATAGTGTTTAATTTTTATTAATAAGATAATTAGAAGGTTACATTTGCACCAAAAGTATATGACTTCATGTTAGGATAGGCTACGTCAAGATTGGTATAGCCCATTTCCGGATCCATAAACTTAAGTTTGCTTAAAGTCAAAATGTTTTGTCCCGTAAAATATACCCTTACACTCTTAATCTTCAAAAATTGTGTAACCCTGGTCGGAAGTGAGTAGCCGAAAGTAGCGTTTTTCAACCTGAGAAAACTTGTATTCCTCATCCAGAAATCTGTTACTTGAACATCATTATTTGCAGTTGGGGCGGAAGTAGCTCTTGGATATGCAGCATTCTGGGTCTCTGGTGTCCAGTGGTCATTAAAATATTCATAATCACAGTTACTATTGTTATTGTTAAATGGAACTGTCATGAAGTTCTGGACGCTTAATGAGCTCATTGCTGAACCCTGGAAGAACAAACTAAGATCAAATCTTTTCCATTCAGCAGTAGCAGTAAAACCAAAACTCATTAAAGGATATTCAGGATAACCTATTTTGATTTCGTCGTTATTATCAATTATACCATCGGGGACACCCTTTGGACCACTGATATCTTGATACTTAATATCTCCCGGATGCAGTTCTCCAAATTGGACAATGTTATATCCATCGGCAGCATTAATTATGCCATCTCCGTTTTTGTCATCCGCAGTGGAAAACAACCCCAGAGCATGATAGCCAAATGGAGTACCATAAGGTTGGCCTGTCCTTCTGCGATTAGGATTATTAAAGGTAGCAGAAGTTTCAAATACCTTAACCATTTTATTTTTGGCAAAATTTAAATTAACATCCAAACCTAATTTGAGTCCGTTTTGCAATTCCTTTCTGGACCCAATAGAGAACTCAAAACCCTGGTTTTTCATTTCCCCGGCATTTTCTTGAGCGAGAGATAAACCATATTCAATAGGAACAGTAATCGCCGGAGCCAGCAACATACCGGTTCTGTCTTCAAAGAAATAGTCGAATTCAACCATTAACAAACTTTTCCATAATGAGGTTTCAAAACCGACATCTGTTTTTGTAGATATTTCCCAGGTGATATTAGGATTTGCTTCAATGGCGGAATAAGCTTGCTGAACCATTGTGCCAGTCCCAAAAGCATAACCGTTTCCAGCTAAAGTATACCCGCTTAGATATTGATATGCAGAACCTGCAAGGTTACCTGATTTTCCCCACGAAGCCCTGATTTTTAGATTATTGATATAAGACAGGCTTTTCATAAAACTTTCTTCCGATATCCTCCATCCTGCTGAGAAGGATGGAAAATATCCCCATCTTTTACCCGGGGCAAAATAGTAGTGCCCGTCATAACGGCCTGATGCTTCCAGTAGGTATTTATTATTATAGACATACCCTAACCTGTATACGTATCCAATCTGTCTACCTACAGATGATGTACCGCCATTGTCATAATCGTTTTTGTTTGAACTACCCATGTTCATTTCATCAACAGCGATAGTAAAATTATTCCTTTGGGCAAATAACTGATCATACGTATTGCTTCGTGCTTCTGCAACGAGTAATCCTGTGATTTCATGGTCACCAAAGGCTCTATGGTAATTAACAAAGGCCTGGTAAGTAAAATACTTTCTCTGAGTCTGTGTCTCAGCCAGGTAAGTGTAATTAGGAGCGTTACCCTCTAGTCCTCCATTTTCTAGTGTATAAATATAAGGTGTTGTACCGGTATTTTGAGAGTAGTAATAAAAAGGTTTATGCCAGTTCTTAATATAATTGTCTCGTGTGTCGTAACTGGCAGTTCCCTTTACACTCAATCCCTTTATAAAAGGTAATTGCTGCTCTATTGTAATCGTACTTAAAAACGTTTTCCCATCATTTTTAGAATAACCTGCCTTAAGTATACCTACCGGAGAGTTACCTGCAAATGCTCCCCAAAGACCATTACTGTAATAGATTGGCTCTATAGGGATAAATTTGTATCCACCTCTGAAAAGCTGAGTTGAGGGTGTTATATTTACAGTCGTTGCTGCAGGGTCAATATCGTTGGTACGTTCTACCGATCCGAGGATAGAAAAAGATACTGTTGTAGTTTTGGTAACCTTTGATTCGAGGTTTATGTTAGCGTTAAACCGACTGTAATTTACAGCATCAAAAACACCATCTTGCTTGTAATATCCCAATGCAGCAAAATATTTCATTTTTTCAGAACCACCACTTAGTTGCAAATTATGTTTTTGAACAGGAACTGACATATTTACCAGATCTTTAGTACTACTATTCGGGTATTTGTCAGGATCTGATGCGTTCAAAGCATCATAATTAGCTATCAGGTCTTCTGCAAATGGTATTGTTGTCAAACCTGGATTTTCATTGCGGTATGCTTCATTTCGCAATCTCATATAGTCTTTAGCATTCAGAAGATTTGGATAGTATGTTGGTGTTTGCCAGCCATAATAAGTGTTAAGTGTAAGGGTAGGTTCACCTATCGCTCCTTTTTTGGTAGTAATCAGGATAACGCCGTTAGCCCCTCCTAATCCATAAGGAGCAACTGCAGCAGCATCTTTAAGGACAGATATTGACTCGATAACTGTCGGATCAACCTCACTGATATTATCCCTTATAATACCATCAACAACTATTAATGGCGCATTTGTTCCGGTAGTTGCGATACCCCTGATATGAATGTCAGGGCTGTCTTGACCAGGTTGCCCACCGTTAGGCCTCATGCTAACTCCTGACAGTTTTCCTGCAACGGAATTGCTTATATTGGAAACCGGTACACTGGCAATCTCATCTCCCTTTACAACACTCACTGATCCGGTAATAGTGGTTTTTTTCTGAGTGCCGTATCCTATTACTACAACTTCCTGGATATTTGCCATCGATGGAACCATTGAAGCATTGACTATTGTTTTTCCGGCAACGGGAATTTTCTGGGTAATATATCCCACAAATGAAAAGACAATTAAGGCATTATTGTCAGGTATATTAATGGAGTATTTTCCATCAATATCAGTCATGGTTCCAACTGTTGTTCCGTCAATCAGAACGGTAGCACCTACTAAAGGATCACCAGCTTCATTTGTAACAGTTCCGGTTATTTTCAGTTGTTGAATTGCTGAAGAGAGAGATGTTTCATCGCCTGGAGTGAGTATTATCTGCCTGTCGTAAACGACAAATTTGATATTATCGTTTAATATATCTTTCAGAATATCCTTAATAGGTTCATTGTCAGCTTCAATATTCACTTTTCTGGTTACATCGATTAATTTAGTATTGTACAGAAAATAGAATTCGCTTATATCCTCAATTTTATTGAGAACTTGCTCAATGGTCGCATCTTTGAGATTCAGTGAAATTTTTGTTGTCTGAGAGTAGCTCGGTTCAGCAAAAGTATTCACTATACAACAAAATAAAAGAATTGCTGAAATTTTCATAATGCGAATAAATTTGTGCCAATTACTATCAGGTTTGAACATACCATAGTAATTCCGATATTTTTTCATACCTTTGAAATGTTAGGGTTAATAATAAGATTTTCGTTAATGTAATCAGGAATCGATTTATTGTCCTCTAACATTGAGGGAAAGTGTTACAGCACTTTTCCTCTTTTATTTAGGGACCAATATTCTATTGATTATCAGGTCATTTGCATAGGCTATAGAATTAGGTTTAAAATAGGTCAAGTAATTAATAAGTTAAATTTCATCTTGTTCATTTTTGTCTGGCAGGTAAGATTATAATTTTCTTCCTTGGGAATGAACCGTCAGGTAAAGGATCACGTTTTACTTCAATATAATCGATGGGTGAAGAAATCTTAAGCAATTTTAGGATTTCTTCTAAAGATTCGTCCTGAAAAGTGGCCCTGTAATGGTAATTCTGAATTTCCTCACCTTCAATCTCAATATCAATATTGAATACCTGGCTGATCTTTTTTACAACTTGACTTAATGGATCATTCCGGAAAATCAGTCTTCCATCTTTCCATGATATATATTTTTCTGGACATACATCACTGATTAGAGTAGTCCCGTCGGCTTTATTTAATGAAAAATGCTGGTTTATATCAAGCGTAGAACTTTTAATATTTTTTTTGTAATCAATCAGATTGACTTCTACTTTCCCAGTAACAAGTGTAACTTCCTCCTCATTGGCAGAGGCATATCCCGAAACATTAAATTTTGTCCCGGTAGCTTTTACACTTATAGATGAAGTCTTAACAATAAATGGTTTTTTGTAGTCGCTTTCAACCTCGAAATAAGCTTCGCCATTGAGGAACACGGTACGGTTATTGCCAATGAACCTGTCAGGATATTTTATACTGCTGCCTGAATTAAGCCAGACAGAAGTTCCATCGGAAAGCTTAAATGCAGATCTGGTACCGAATGCTGCAAACAACTCATTGTAAACAGGTTCATGATGTTTTGAGTTATTTGCAATAAGAAAAGAAAAGTATAATAAGTTTCCTAAAACAAGTGGAATAAATATAATAGCAGCAACCTTTTTCCAGTAGTACCAGAAATTTGTTGCGGGAGGTTTAAATGTAACTCTTTTACTCATAACATTAAACGCCTTGTCAATACCTATCATTTCTTCAACAATATTATGGTCAGCGTTATCCCAGATATTTTTTAACTGTTGGAAATACAATAAGTTATCCTTTGAGGCACATAACCATTTCTGTAACTCAACAATTTCATCAAAACTTATCTCGCCTGTCAGATATCTGGTTATTAAAATTTCCTGATTTTCCTGTTCGATTGTTTTCATTATATGACTTTCCGAATTATCATTAAGACGTTTCACAGATCAGATACCACAATAAAAAATAATGAAATCTGAAATACTCTTGCCCCTTTTTGTTGGTAAGTTCGTAAAACAATCCCCCTAGCCTACACGACTAAGGGGAATTGAACTAACCAAATAATTACCTTTCCAAACCCTACTGACCTATAAATGTATAGGTCCTCTTTTTTAAAATTGTTCTTTTAGATCTTTTCTTCCCTAAAGACGAATCAGAAACGAATTACCACACATATCTGAATTTCAGAATGAGTAAATTAATTATTTTTTTTCAAGTTAATTTGTTGATATGAGAATTACTGGAAATCCAATTTATCTTAAAGAGAACCGGATTTGTTTTATTCTGAGTTGGTAAAAAACAATAATTAATAACTCTTCCTATAAAAAAAAATCAAATAAACTCTTTCTTAACAATTCCAACGCTTTGCTAATTCGTACTTCAACAGTTCTGTTTGAAACATTTAATTTTACTGCAATTTCATTATATTTAAGCCCTTCAAACCTGCTCATTTCAAAGACCTCCTTATACTTTTCAGGTAAGTCGGCTATTGCCTTTTCAATTCTTCCTTCCAATTCAGATCTGAGAACAAAGTTGTCTGTATTATATTCATAAAGAGGTGAATTGTCAATAATAAAAGTACTATGATTATTCATTATTTTTCTGTGTCGGTGCCAGTCTATACACTTGTTTTGAATTGTTTTTAATAGAATCGATCTCAAAGAAACTATCACATTTAGTTTTTCATGATCCTCCCAGAGTTTGACAAAAGCATCCTGAACTATATCCTCTGCACTAGATAGTTCATGTGTAAAGCTGTTGGCAAAAAAAACCAAGTCTTTGTAATAAATTGAAAAAATATCAGAAAATGAATCAACATCTCCAGATTTAAGTTTTTCAATTAATAACTTCTCAAATATGAGGTTTTCCCTGATCACAATTTTTAGAAGATTATGAACAAATATATATACTCCTTAAATTCTTTCTTTAAAACGAAAGCATTAATTGGTTAAAATCTTGAAGAGGGTATGTTGGCTATATTTAATGAAAAATGCTGGTTTATATCAAGTGTGGAACTTTTAATATTTTTTTTGTAATCAGTCAGATTGACATCTTCTTTACCGGTAACAAGTGTAACTTCCTCCTCATTGGCAGAGTCATATCCCGAAACATTAACTTTAGTTCCTCTAGCTTTTACACTTAAAGATGAAGACTTAACAATAAATGGTTTTTTATAGTCGCTTTCAACTTCGAAATAAGCTTCGCCATTGAGGAACACGGTACGGTTATTGCCAATGAATCTGTCAGGATATTTTATACTGCTGCCTGAATTAAGCCAGACAGAAGTTCCATCGCAAAGCTTAAATGCAAACCTGGTACTGAATGCTGCAAACAACTCATTGTAAATAGGTTCATGATGTGTGGTGCTGTTTGCAATAAGAAAAGAAAAGTATAATAAGTTTCCTGCAACAAGCGGAATTAATATAATAGCAGTGACCTTTTTCCAGTAGAACCAGAAATTTGTTGCGGGAGATTTAAATATAACACTTTTATTCACCACATTAAACGCCTTGTCAATACCTATCATTCTTTCACCAGTATTATGTTCAGCGTTATCCCAGATATTTTTAAACTGTTGGAAATACAATAAGTTATCCTTTGAGGCACATAACCATTTCTATAACTCAAAACTTATCTCCCTTGTCAGATACCTGGTAATTAAAATTTCCAAATTTCACTGTCCTATTGTTTTCATTATATAAATTTCAAAATTATCATTTTTAAAAAGACGTTTCAGAGATCAGATACCACAATAAGAAATAAGGAAATCTGAAATATTATTACCCCTGGTTGTCGGTATGTCATAAAAACACTCCCCATGGGCTAATATATTTCTTATTCCTTTATTTACGATTAATACTTTGGAAAGCTATTAGGGTGATTTAGTAACTTTGGAATTAATTCAAAAACAAGGCAACCAAAGTATCTCGGCTTTTTATTTAAACGACTCTTTGTGGTCCCCTGTATATCCTCTGTGCAAGCTTCTTTGCCTCTTCCCCCCTGCCCCTTTCTCCCAATAGAAGGGGCTAACCATCAATATGTTAATGATTTAAGTTCCTCTCTCTTGGGGGAGAGCCTGCCCCGCAAAGCAGGGGATTTAGGGAGAGGCAAATAGTCAGAGAACCACAGAGAAAAATCTCCCAAAATCTGTCAAAATATTTGAACCATTTTGTATGATTTATAGACAAATTTGATCTTTTTTGCTTCTTTTTAAAAGTTATATTAATGAATATGTGAGCGTTA